>Ga0316204_10012789_pt1 | contig 10163 bp, 12 predicted proteins | sample 6monrhotite_MG_2_FD_205661 | JGI IMG/M metagenome (GOLD analysis project Ga0316204, IMG submission 205661) | Microbial mat bacterial communities from mineral coupon in-situ incubated in ocean water Damariscotta River, Maine, United States -... | ecosystem: Environmental > Aquatic > Marine >... | reverse complement strand
ATCGTAATGCGGATTCGGCCTTAAAGTTGGGCCAAGCTCGCGGTGCAGCAATTTGCGCTGGTGTGGCCCATGACCTACAGCTTTCTGAATATGCCGCGCGCGCGATTAAACAAGCCGTAGTGGGTAAAGGTGGCGCGACTAAGGATCAAGTTCAACATATGGTACGAGTCTTACTCAATTTGAATGCTTCTCCACAAGAAGATGCTGCAGATGCCTTGGCCGTGGCCTTGTGCCATGCACATACTGCACAAACCTTGGCGCAGTTACCTGCGGGTAAAAAACAGTCTAGGAGACGCTCGTGATAGGAAGATTACGCGGCACGCTGGTAGTTAAACAGGCGCCGCAGTTGCTCATTGATGTAAATGGTATTGGCTACGAAGTCAGTGCGCCGATGTCGACTTTTTACAGCTTGCCAGAAATAGGTGAAACCATCACGTTGCACACGCATCTTGTTGTCCGTGAAGATGCGCACACTCTGTATGGTTTCGCGACAGAGAATGAGCGTGCCATGTTTCGCGCCTTGATTAAGGTTAATGGCGTAGGGGCGAAATTGGCGCTGACAATATTATCGGGTATTAGCGCGGAAGATTTTATTCGTTGCGTTATGGACAACGATATTGCGGGTTTAACACGACTCCCCGGCGTAGGTAAAAAAACCGCTGAACGCCTGATTATTGAGATGCGTGATAAATTAAAAGACTGGGGTGCGGTGACCACGAATGAATCGCCAAATCTTGCCTTGGTACAACCAGCGGATGCTGTTGCTGATGCTGTGAGTGCCTTGATTGCATTGGGTTACAAACCACCTGAGGCGAGTAAGATGGTGCGAGTTGTTGATGCAAAAGATTTACCGAGTGAAGAAATTATTCGACAGGCATTACAAGCCGTCGCAAAATAACGACTAATAACAAAGACAAATAAAGCATGATTGAATCAGACCGACTTATTGGCGCAGACAGTAATCAGGAAGATGATGTGGTCGATCGCGCAATACGCCCATCCATGTTGGTTGACTATGTTGGTCAAGCGGTTGTGTGTGAGCAAATGGAAATTTTTATTCAGGCGGCTAAGCAACGCGAAGAAGCGCTGGATCATGTATTACTGTATGGGCCACCAGGTTTAGGTAAAACCACGCTTGCCCATATTATTGCTAATGAGCTAGGCGTGAATATGCGCCAAACATCGGGGCCCGTGTTAGAACGCCAGGGTGATCTGGTTGCCATCCTAACTAACCTTGAGCCGAATGATGTGTTGTTTGTTGATGAAATTCACCGCCTCAGTCCGGTAGTTGAAGAAGTGCTTTATCCTGCAATGGAAGATCGCCAGATAGATATTATGATCGGTGAAGGCCCTGCGGCGCGTTCAATCAAACTCGATTTGCCACCATTCACCCTAGTCGGTGCAACGACGCGTGCAGGTTCATTAACATCACCATTGCGAGATCGTTTTGGTATTGTGCAGCGCCTTGAATTTTATTCGAATGACGAGCTAACACATATCGTTCAGCGGAGTTCTGGCATATTAAATGTCGATCTTGGTCGTGAAGCGGCACATGAAGTCGCACGTCGTTCACGTGGTACGCCACGCATAGCGAATCGCTTATTACGTCGTGTGCGTGATTATGCCGATGTCAAAGCAGCTGGCGTAGTGAGTGCGGATACGGCGGATAAGGCCATGGATATGCTCAGTGTGGATAGTAATGGTTTCGATGTTATGGATCGCAAGTTGTTATTAGCGATTATTAATAATTTTGATGGCGGCCCGGTCGGTGTCGATAATCTTGCCGCTGCTATTGGCGAAGAGAGAGGCACGATTGAGGATGTGATTGAGCCTTACCTGATCATGGAAGGCTTTATTATGCGTACGCCACGCGGGCGTGTTGCGACCCAAAGTGCCTATACACATTTGGGATTAATGGCTAAATCGGCTCCAGATGAAAAAGAATAAGTGGAATTATTTCTGCAATATAGTGTCGGTACAATATAAGGTATGAAAGTGTGACTGATTTCCTGTGGCCGGTCCGTGTTTACTACGAAGATACAGATGCAGCCGGCGTTGTTTATTATGCGAACTACCTGAAGTTTATGGAACGAGCGCGTACCGAATACGTACGAGCACTTGGTTTTGAACAAGATGACCTGCGAGAACAGGAAAACACCTTGTTTGTTGTTAGAAATGTGTCGTTGCAATTGCATAAACCCGCGCGTTTTAATGACGAATTAGAGGTTGTATCAAATATACAGAAGACCGCACGGACTAATTTGATTTTCAAACAAACCATTCGTCGTGCGGGTGAAGAAGCAATATTAAGCGAAGCGGAAATACAAGTTGTCAGTGTCAACGCAAGCAGTTGGAAACCACAGGTAATACCAGAAACTGTGTTGCAAGCCATTAATAACCACGATAATCAAAAATAAGGGTCGGACATTGGATACTGATTTAAGCCTTTACCACATGATCTCTGGTGCTAGTCCAGTTGTACAATTAGTGATGTTGCTATTGTTTATCGTCTCGATGATCTCTTGGGCGATGATTGGGCGTAAATACCTCGATATAAAATCTGCGAGCAAGGCGGCGGATGACTTTGAGTCACGGTTTTGGTCGGGTAAAAAGATGAGCGAGCTGTATGAGCAAATCGGCATGGGTCGCCAAAATTCATATGGTATGGCCGCTATTTTTGAAGCCGGTTTTCGCGAGTATGTACGTTTACGCAAACAAGGCAATATCGAACCGCAGTTTGTATTAGAAGGTGCACAGCGAACCATGCGTGTTGCCTTGAGTCGTGAAATTGATGTGCTCGATTCCCATTTGCCATTTCTTGCCACAGTCGGTTCAACCAGCCCCTATGTTGGTTTATTCGGTACGGTATGGGGCATCATGAATTCATTTCGCTCACTAGGTAATGCACAACAGGCGACGTTATCCAGTGTTGCGCCAGGCATCGCCGAGGCGCTGATTGCCACTGCAATGGGGTTATTTGCTGCCATTCCAGCTGTGATTGCTTATAACCGTTTTTCGCATGAAGTAGAGCGCCTGGAAGGCCGTTATGAATCATTTGCCGAAGAATTCTCAACCATTCTACAGCGCCAAGCCCATGAATAATGAAAATAACCCCATTAGCTCTTTAAGTGCGTTTATATAGAACATGATACGAAGAAACCGTAAACGTAAAAAACCCATGAGCGAGATCAACGTCGTACCTTATATTGACGTGATGCTCGTTCTATTGGTGATCTTTATGGTGACAACGCCACTATTAACACAGGGTGTTGCGGTGGAATTGCCACAGGCTTCATCTCAGCCAGTGCCTGATAAAAACAAAGAACCGCTCATTGTCACCGTTGACGTCAATGGGAATTATTACGTCAGCATTGGTGATGATCAGGATAAACCGATTAATCATGACCAACTGGTTCAACGTATTGCGGCAGTTATGCAGTATAAGCCGGGCACACCTGTATTGGTTCGCGGTGATACTAAAGTTGAATACGGTAAAGTAGTTGTAGCGATGAGCCTGATACAAAAGGCCGGGGCGCCTAGTGTCGGTTTATTAACGGAGCCACCACAGTAAACGAATCATGAAGGAAGTAATAAGAAATAATTTTGGTGCGATAGTATTTTCAATTGCTATACATGCGATCTTGCTTGTACTGCTTATTTTCAGTTTTGATTTTCAACCAGAAAGAAAGTCATTAGTAGTTAAGCAGAATGTTATTAAGGCGGTAGCAGTCGATGCTAGCAAGGTGCAAGCCGAGCTGGAAAAGCTCAAACGTGCGGACGATAGAAACAAGAAAAAAGAAAAGGATCGCATTGCAAATTTAAAACGTGAAGAAAACAAGCTGCGCAAGAAACGCGCAGCGGAAGAGAAAAAACTGGCAGAGTTAAAGGAAAAACGTCAAAGCGAAGAAAAGCAACGCAAACTTGAACAGAAAAACCTGGCTGAGTTAAAGAAAAAACGTCAAGCCGAGGAACAACAGCGCAAACTTGAACAGAAAAACCTGGCCGAGTTAAAAAAGCAGCAGGCAGCACTTAAAAAGAAACAACAGGCTGAAACTGAAAAGCGTAAAGCCGAAGAACTCAGACAGGCAGAATTAAAGAAAAAACAGGACGCAATAAAAAAGCAACAGGCATTAGAAAAGAAAAAACGTGAAGCAGATAAAAAGCAACGTCAAAAAGAATTGGCGCAGCAATTGGCGGCAGAAGAGCAGGCGCAGGCAGATGAATTGGCGAAGCGCGAGATAGATAAATATCAGGTATTGATTCGTCAAAAGATAGAACGTAATTGGCTTAAACCGTCAGAATTAAAAAATCTTAGAAGTGTTGTCGCAGTGAGATTAATTCCGGGTGGAGAGGTGATCGATGCGAGTATCAGTACAACGAGTGGCAACTTGATCTTTGATCGAAGTGCCGAACAAGCAGTACGCAAGGCTTCGCCATTGCCACTGCCGAAGAATTTAGCAATTGCAGCGAAGTTGTATAACTTTAATTTTTTATTTAAAGCAGAGTAGATAAAATGCACTCGAGTTATAAGAAAACCATTCCATCATTTTTAGTAATCTTAGTTACATTATTACTTGTATCAACGTCAGCACGAGCGGTGTTAACAATTGAGATAACACAAGGTGTCGATGGTGCGCAGCCGATTGCTGTTGTACCTTTTGCGACGGATCAATTAAAAACCGCTTTGCCTTATGACTTGGTGTCTATCATTAATAATGATTTGGCTCGAAGTGGTCGGTTTTCGCCAATGCCAGAAAAAGATTTAATCGCACGACCACATGATGGCGGTACAGTGAGATTTGCTGACTGGCGTTTAGTCAACATGGATTACTTATTGGTCGGGCGAGTACGTCAGTTAGGTGATGTGAATTACGAAGTGCAGTTTCAGTTGTTCGACGTGTTTAAAGGTGAGCAGGTAACGGGCATTAGTTACCCCTTTGTTGCGGGTGATACCCGTCGTATGGCACATCGTATTAGTGATATTGTTTATGAAAAACTGACAGGGCAGCGTGGCGCATTCAATACGCGTATTGCCTACGTTACGGCGTTGACTGCAGTTACGGGTAAACGCCAATACCGTTTAAATATTGCAGACTCCGATGGCTTTAATGAACAAACTATTTTAGATTCATCGAAACCCTTAATGTCGCCTTCATGGTCGCCAGATGGGCAGCAGCTGGCCTACGTGAGTTTTGAGGCAAAGCGCCCACAAATTTTTGTGCAGCAGGTTTTTAATGGCCAACGACAACGGTTAACTGATTTTAAGGGTTTAAATAGTGCGCCGGTTTGGTCGCCAGATGGCAAGCATTTGGCAATGACCTTATCTAAGAGTGGCAATCCGGAGTTGTACTTATTTGAGTTAGCGACTAAGAAATTAACGCAATTAACTAAACATCCGGCGATTGATACAGAACCGGCTTGGTCGCCTGATGGGTCTAAATTAGTATTTACGTCTGATCGTGGGGGTAAACCACAACTTTATATGATGGAATTATCTCGCAATAAACCTGTCTCACGGCCACGTCGTTTGACATTTGAAGGGGAATATAATGCGCGTGGTGCATTCTCTCCTGATGGTAAGTACCTTGCTATGGTCACGGGTAATCGCGGCCGTTTTCAGATTGCGGTTTTAGAAATGGCAAATAAAACATTACAGGTGTTAACTGATTCACGACTGGATGAATCTCCCAGTTTTGCACCGAATGGCAGTATGATTATTTATGCGACGAATAGAAATAACCGTGGTGTATTGGCTGCGGTGTCGGTTGATGGGCGTGTTCATCAGAGGTTAGAAGTTCAACAAGGCGATGTCAGAGAACCAGCTTGGTCCCCTCTGACAGATGCACAATAAAAGTAGACTAAGGAGCGGGAAATGAATCACAAGTTATTATTGGCAGCGGTATTATTACCAACAGTTATGCTAACGGGTTGTGAGACTTTGGGCGGCCAGGATGGCGGCGAGGTAGTTGTAGAAGATCGTGGTACGCAGGCGGATGGTAGTCAAATCACCGGTAATGATAGCGCTACGGCGACTGGTGCAAGTGCTGGAACGGCGTTCCAGGGACATCAATTAGATAATCCGCAAAGTATTTTGTCATCACGAATTATTTATTTTGAGTTTGACAGCGCATCTATTCGTAATGAAGATCGTGCGGCGATTCAGGCACATGCCGAATATCTAGGTAAAAATGGCGGTGCGTCAGTGGCGCTGGAAGGCCACACAGACGAGCGTGGTAGCCGTGAATACAATATCGCCCTAGGTGAACGACGTGCCAAAGCAGTGCGTCAGCTGTTATTATTCCAGGGCGCGGTATCTTCACAGCTACAAACAGTTAGCTATGGTGAAGAAAGTCCGGCAGCCATTGGCCATGACGAAGATGCCTGGCAACAAAATCGACGTGTCGAAATTATTTACAAAACTCGGTAGAACAAGAAAATGATCAAACTGAAATTACACCATGTAGCACTTTTTTCCCTCGCGGGAATGATGGCTTCACCGACATTAATAGCGGGTGAAGTAGAAAACGAAAAACGCATCATACGATTGGAAAAATTAGTTGAGGGTCAAGGCTTGGTTGATCTATACCTTCATCTTGAAAAATTGCAGCAAGAAGTACAGCAATTACGTGGTGAAGTGGAAGTACAGACCAATAGCATCGAAGGCTTAAAGCAACGCCAGCGTGATCTTTATTTAGATATTGATCGTCGTTTACGTCAATTGGAATCGGGTGTGGTTGCGCAACCGAAAAAAAGCACAGCAGTAACACCTACAGCACCTGTAGCGCCGACCAAGGGCGCAACAGCAACATCTCCTGCAGTGCCTGACCCTGTTGCTGAAGAAACAGCTTACCGTGCGGCGTTCAAATTACTAAAAGAAGGACGTTATTCACCAGCAACAAGTCGTTTCCGTGCTTTCTTAGCGAAGTATCCAGGCAGTGCTTATGCTGATAATGCCCAATATTGGTTAGGTGAAGTGAGCTACGTAACGCGCGCCTATGAACAGGCGATTTCCGAGTTTGACAAGGTGTTGAATAACTACCCAGATAGCACTAAGCATGCAGATGCATTATTGAAGCAGGGATACTGTTATTACGAGTTAAAGAACTTTGCCAAAGCAAATGAAACACTGGCTGCTGTTATTGCACGTTACCCGCACAGCACCGCTGCACGTCTTGCCGAAAAACGCAGTAAGCAAATGAGTGCTGAAGGTCATTAATATAGACCCTTTGTACGGTAACGATAAACTATGAGTCAACTGCGCATCACCGAGATATTTTATTCATTACAGGGTGAATCATGTTCAGTTGGTTTACCGACTATTTTTGTTCGTCTTACTGGTTGCCCCTTACGTTGTGGTTATTGTGATACGGCCTATGCTTTTCAAGGCGGCGAGTGGTTGGGGTTGGATGAAATTCTTAATCAGGTAGCTGATCTGGAATGCCAAACCATTTGTGTTACAGGTGGCGAACCTTTAGCACAAAAGGCTTGTTCCGAATTTCTCACACAGCTTTGTGATGCTGGCTATCAAGTGTCTTTGGAAACCAGTGGTTCACTAGATATTTCATCTGTTGATGAGCGGGTAGTCACGGTGATGGACCTTAAAACACCCTCATCAGGTGAAGAGGAAAAAAATCTTTATAGCAACATCGAACATTTGCGTGAGCATGATCAGCTTAAGTTTGTTATTAGTGGTCGTGAAGATTTTGACTGGGCCTGTAAGCAGTTAAATAAGTATGAACTCAGTAAACGTTGTGAAGTATTATTTTCACCTGTATTTAGTGAACTTGAGCCAACGCAACTTGCTGACTGGATATTGGCAGAACACTTGCCGGTACGCATGCAGGTTCAACTACATAAATTATTGTGGGGAGATGAACCGGGGCATTAAGCGTAATTGCTGAATACGGATTTTATTGATGAATGACAAACACCAAAAACCTAGAGCAGTTGTACTCGTTTCTGGCGGACTGGATTCAGCGACGACCTTGGCGATCGCCAACAGTGAAGGTTATAACTGTTTTGCGCTGAGTTTTGACTATGGACAGCGTTCTATTTCTGAACTTAAAGCGGCCGAAAGAGTTGCCGATGCACTGGGTGTGACAGAGCATAAAAGGATTCATCTTGGTCTAGGCGAGATAGGTGGTTCGGCACTGACGGAAGACGCTATCGATGTACCAAAAAAAGGTGTGCAGGCAGATATGATCCCCGTGACTTATGTGCCAGCACGTAATACAGTTTTTTTGTCATTGGCCTTGGGTTGGGCCGAGGTTCTCGATGCACAGGATATATTCATTGGTGTGAATGCGGTGGATTACTCGGGCTACCCCGATTGTCGGCCTGAATTTATCGAGCAATTTGAAAAATTAGCCGCCGTTGCTACCAAGGTCGGTGTAGAAGGTGGGACTTTGCGTATTCATACGCCCTTAATTGAATTGTCTAAGGCCGAGATTATTCAACGCGGCACAGCCTTAGGCGTTGATTTTGCCCAAACCGTCTCTTGTTATGATGCTGATATTAGTGGTCGCGCCTGTGGTGTCTGTGACTCTTGTCGACTTCGTTCCGAAGGCTTTGCCGCCGCTGGCATCCCGGATCCGACTATTTATAGCTAAACAACTGTTATATAAGTAAAAAAGCCTCTTTAAGTGACATGGCTAGGGGTTCAGGGTACAATGCGCTGGCAATTCCGCAGCATAGCGGGGTGTTTTACATAACAGTACTACCCAATTGTCAGAGGGGAATAAACATGTTGTTTGAAGATTTCGCGTCGGCTCAGTCGGCATTCTTATGGTCGAGTTTTGCCATCGCTTTTGTGTTGGGCATGGTCGTCACCAAAACAAATTTTTGTACTATGGGTGCAGTGTCAGATGTCGTTAATATCGGTGACACGGGACGTATGCGCGCATGGTTTTTTGCGATAGCGGTTGCCATGATAGGCGTGGTTATTCTTGAAGCAACCGGCACAGTTAGCGTTGATGGTAGTTTTCCTCCATACCGAGGCAGTAACTTGGTCTGGGCCGAGAACTTGATTGGCGGGATCCTGTTTGGTATCGGTATGACTTTTGCGAGTGGTTGCGGTAACAAGACCCTGATTCGTATCGGTGGCGGTAACCTGAAGTCTATTTTCGTATTGTGGGTCATTGGTACTATTTCTTACTACATGGTTAATCCATTCCCCGGTTCTGATAAAACGCTGATGTCAGTATTGTTTATTAATGGCACACATCTTCGTGATCTCGCTATATCGCTTTCAGGGCCACAAGATTTGGGTTCAATGATTGGCGGCAAAGAGGGGGCGGCGGATATGCGAATGTATATTGGTACTGCTCTCGCTCTTATTCTCGCTATTTATGCACTTAAATCAGCCGATTTCCGCAAGAGCTTCGATAATGTCCTTGCCGGTTTTGTTGTCGGTGGTTGTATCCTGGCGGCATGGTACGTCAGTGGCACGATTGCCCTCTCTCTGGATGGTGAAGCTAGCAACTTACGAGCAGTAGTAGCGGGCTGGGACTTCATTATGGATGAACCGGCGGGTCGTCCAGCTGCTGCAGCTTCGTGGAGCGTACAGTCATTTACCTTTATTAATCCAATGGGACAAACTTTGGGTTACAGTGCAGAAAATTTTGATTACTCATTCTTAACCTTTGGCATCATGTCGCTGTTTGGTGTTATCGCAGGTGCCTTTGTGTGGTCTATTCTAACCCGTAGCTTCCGTATCGAATGGTTTGTTGATGGTAAGGATTTCCTTATGCATGTTCTTGGCGCCGTTCTGATGGGCTTTGGTGGCGTATTAGCACTAGGTTGTACTATTGGCCAAGGTATCACCGGTACATCGACGTTGGCATTAGGCTCATTTATCGCGCTAGCGGGTATTATCTTCGGTTCTGCGCTCACCATGAAGATCCAGTACTACAAGCTCGTATATGAAGAAGAAGCAACTTTTGTAAAAGCGTTAGTAGCCTCTTTGTGTGATATGAAGATGTTGCCAAACGGTCTGCGTAAACTCGAGGCAGTATAAGCATAAAACCGTGATTCGGGCTTGTTATTCCGCCTAACTCCGGTATCATGCCGACTTCGTTTTCGGGCCGTTAGCTCAGCTGGTAGAGCACCGGACTTTTAATCCGATGGTCGGGCGTTCAAATCGCCCACGGCCCACCATATATCAA
>Ga0316204_10012788_pt1 | contig 10163 bp, 8 predicted proteins | sample 6monrhotite_MG_2_FD_205661 | JGI IMG/M metagenome (GOLD analysis project Ga0316204, IMG submission 205661) | Microbial mat bacterial communities from mineral coupon in-situ incubated in ocean water Damariscotta River, Maine, United States -... | ecosystem: Environmental > Aquatic > Marine >... | reverse complement strand
CCGCCCGGCTCGTCGTTTCCTACTGACCTGTCAGGAAGACGTCACTGCCGTCGGGCAGGCTCATTCGGACCCAGTTGTTGGTCGTGTCGCAAAGGGTGCACAGGGCGAACCGCTCATCGATCACCTCCAGGTCGGAGATCATTCCGCACGCCTGACAAGCCGCGTGGATGGTCTCGAACACCGCGTCGTTGAGGTGGCTCTTGGCCAGGCGCACCCCCATCACGATTCCAGGCTTGTGGGTAGCGGGACAGCGGCCAGCCGAGCAGCCCTCCTGGTAGTCCAGGCAGACGATTTCGGCCTCGTCGCGGAGGTTCGCATGTCCGTCGTGCGGGGGAGGATCGGTGAACACGAGGCGCACCTTGTGGTTGCAGCCCGAGCAATAGGCGATTTCCGTCTTCATGAGGTGCTCTCCTGAATCTGGTGCGTGATGACGATCGCCTCGGGGGCATGGGCGAGGATCGTCGCGGTGGTGTGCGGATCGGCTCCGAACAGGGCGGTTGCCGCCGCATCGGCGGTCATGCAGCGGTCGGCCTCGACGGTCAGTGAGCGCATCGAGCCAAGCCGTGGTTCACCCGTGAGGGGGTCGATGAGGTGGGGGTAGATGCGACCGTCGTGGCGGAAGTAGTTCATGTAGTCGCCGGAGGTCGCGATGGCGCGATCACTGACCCGAAGTTCATGGACGACCTGGCTCGAGTCCCACGGTGACCGAACGCCGACTCTCCAGGGCTCGCCGTCCTCGGCCACGCCCAATGCGACGAGATCCCCGCCGACGTTGACCAGGCCATGAAGGATCCCAAGGTCGCGTAACGCCTGGGCCGCTGCGTCTACGCCGAATCCCTTCGCGATGCCCCCCAGATCGAGGCGGGCGTCCCGACCCGTCAGCCCGGCGAGGGGCGTCTCTTCCGTGGACTGGAGAGACAGGGCGGTCCAGAGTCGCCGATCGGCAAAGCGATCACGCTCGCGCCGGTCCGGGGGACTCGTTCGTTTGCCGACGTCCCAGAGCTCGGATGCAGCGCCGAGGCACGGGTCAAATCGCCCGCCACTCGCCTCCGCCCAGCTGAATGCGGCTTCCAGGACGTGGTGCGTGTCCGGGTGGACCCGGACGGCCGCCTGCCCGGCTCGGGCGTTGATACGTCCCACGTCCGAGTCGGAGCGGAAGCGGGTCATGGCGGCCTCTACACGTCGCAGTTCCGCGAACGCTGCCCGCGCCCCCCGGTGGGCCCACGCTTCGTCAGGATGCCGGACGACAACTTCTGCGACCGTCCCCATCACGGGGATCCGGGCCCGCACCAGGGCAGGGTCTCGCCGCAGTATCCGGGGGAGCGCGGCGATGCCGAGAAGGCCGACTCCCAGGGCGAGGAATTCTCTTCGATCAGGGGTCATGAGGGTTTTCCGTCCTTGAACCAGTCGCACGATCCTGTGCAGCCGTCGCAGCGGCCGTCACAGTCGTCCCGGTCAGCGGCCTTCATGAGGCCGAAAGCGACAAAAAGAAGTGCCATGCACGCCATGGCGGCGGCGGTCGAGATCATGATGAGAAGAGCCCGGCAAAGCCCATGAAGGCGAGAGACAGACTTCCCGCGAGAATGAGGACGAGGCCCATGCCTCGAGCCATCGCGGGGACGCTCACGAGCTCGGTCTGTTCACGAATCGAGGCCATGAGCACGAGAGCCAGCGTCAGCCCGAGGCCGCCACCGACCGCATAGAACAGGCCCTCCAGAGCGTCGTAGCCCTTGTTGGTCTGGAAGATCGCGAGGCCGAGGATCGCGCAGTTGGTCGTGATGAGCGGAAGGAAGATGCCCAGCTCCCGGAACAGCTTGGGAGAGACCTTCTTGATCACGGTCTCGACGATCTGAACCAGAGACGCGATGACGACGATGAAGGAGATCAGTCGGAGATACGGCGCCCATGGCAGGATATACGCATTCAGGAAGGACGCGACGAGCGACGTGATGGTGAGGACGAAGATGTTCGCGCCGCCCATGCGGAGCGCTGTGCCCACGCGGCTGGATACGCCCATGAATGGACACAGACCCAGGAACAACATCAGGGTGAAGTTGTTCACGAGCATGGCCGAGATCAGAATCCAGAGCAGGTCGGTCATGATGCCTCGCCTGATGGAGGCGCGGCCGCGTCCGTCACTTCATTCATCCATCGACGACCCTTGGGCTGCTGGGCCTTCCGCTCCGTCCACCAGCCGAATCCGAGAAGGATGAAACCGAGGGCGAAGAAACCGCCCGCCGGCAGAATCATGATGATCCAGGGCTCGAAGCCCGGCCCGAAGAGGGCGATGCCGAGGAAGGAGCCATAGCCGAGCACCTCGCGCAGCGTGCCCATCAGCAGGAGTGCGATGATGAAGCCGACCCCCGTGCCCATCGCGTCGAGGACCGCCCTGCCGAGCGGCTGTTTGGAGGCGAAGGCCTCCTGCCGGCCCAGAATCATGCAGTTCACCACGATCAGCGCGATGAAGGCGCCCAGGGCCTTGTGGATCTCCGGGACGACGGCGTTCAGGACGAGGTCCGCGATCGTGACGAAGGTCGCGATGATGAGGATGTAGGCGCTGATCCGGACTTCCTTCGGGATCAGGTCCTTGAACAGGGAGACCAGGATCGAAGAGCCGAGAAGAACGAAGAAGGTGGCCAGTCCCATGGCGAGACTGTTCGCGACGGTGTTGGTCACGGCGAGGGCCGGGCACAGGCCGAGCAGCTGGATCAGCACCGGGTTCTCACGCCACACACCGCGGAGAAAGACCTCCTGGGGTGTCGTCGTCCGTGGACTCATCGTGAGCCTCCCGGCGACTGTCGATCGAGGCTGGACCAGTATTCGCGCACCGGGCCCTCCAACTCTGCGAGTCGATGGTTGATGATGTCGACGATGGCCCGAGACGAGATCGTGGCGCCCGTGATCATCACGACCTCCTGGGCCGCGCCGCTCGCGCGGGCCTGCTTGACGCCCAGGAGAGGGGACCGGGCGCCCTCGAACGCCCGGATGAAGGCGGAGTCACGCTCGATCTTGTCCCCCAGGCCGGGGGTCTCCTTGTGCTCGAGCACCTTCATGCCGGTCAGCGTCCCGGAGGCCGGATCGAATCCGAAGATGAGGGAGATCACGTCCTGAAAGCCTGGCTCGCCGCCCTGAATGGCGACTCCGACCGGGAGGTCACCGGCACCGAAGCCGACATAGACCCGGTCCAGGTCTGCGGTGTCGGCTGCCGGGGCTGCCGTCAGGGTGCCCTCTTCCACGAACACGGTCTCGTATCGGTCAGCTCCCGCGAGTACTTCGGTCACCGCGTTCGCGAGTACCTCTGCCCGGTAGGCTTCGATCTGCGGGTTGGTCCACTGAAACACGAGGACGATCGCCAGACCGGCGAGCGCGCCGGCGACCGCGAGCGTACCGACAAGCCGGATCGCCGACGTTCCGTCCGGTCCTCCGGTGGCCACTGGCTCTGCGTCCGACCCGCTCACATCGGTATTCGCCATGGGCAGCATTCTGTCGCTCATGTCGCCACCCCCCGGCCCGTCCCGAACACTCTGGGCTGTGTGGCCCGGTTGATGAACGGTACCAGCGCGTTCATGAACAGGATGGCGTACATGACGCCCTCGGGCAGGCCGCCCCAGAGTCGGATCAGCACCACAAGCGCCCCGATGCCGAGACCGTACACCCAGCAGCCGGTGTTCGTCGTAGGGGACGTCACCATGTCCGTCGCCATATAGACGGCGCCCAGCATGAGTCCGCCGCTGAACAGCATGAAGACGGCGTCCGGGTATTGGCGTGGATCGGCCACGTGCGCGATCTGGGAGAGCACTCCGACGGTCAGAAGGACGGATATCGGGATGCGCCAGTTCAGATATTTTCGAAGTGCGAGGTACGCACCCCCCAGCAGGATGAGGACCGCGCTCGTCTCGCCCAGAGAACCGCTGGTGGAACCCAGGAGCAGGTCGATCGTCTCGGTCGGGATCTGCTCGAACTTCATCTGCCCGAGGGGCGTGGCGCCCGTCACCGTGACGGCGGGATCCGCCGACATGAAGGGGAGCGCGAAATTGTCTCCTCGCAGCGCAGCCCATGACGTCGTGGGCCCCGGCCAGGACGTGAGTGCTTCAGGGAAGGCCGCCTGCATGAAGGCCCGCCCCAGCAGAGCGGGGTTGAATACGTTCTGCCCCAGCCCGCCGAAGATCAGCTTCCCGAAGACGATGGCGAACACGCCACCGACGAATGCCATCCACAGGGGCAGCGTTGCGGGAAGCGTGAGACCCAGGAGGATTCCGGTGATCGCGGCGGATCCGTCCCGGACTGCGCCGCCTGGGCCCACGAGTCGCTCCGAGAGCAAACAACCCAGAGTGGCGGCCAGGATCACGAGGAGTGCGCTTGGCCCAAAGTGCCAGGCCGCGGCACCCACCACCGGGACCAGGGTGCCGACGACGGACCACATGATGACCGGCGTTGAGTCGGGTCCCTTGATGTGGGGAGATGCCGTCAACTCGAAGCGATGAGCGGTCATGACGACGCCCCTGCGGTCGCCGCCGACTGCGCCTCGCGTGCTGCCGCGTCCTGCTTCCTGAGCGCGTTGCGGGACAACGAGAACATCTGGGAAAGAGGGATGTTCGAAGGACACACGTACGAGCAGCATCCGCACAGCATGCAGTCCATGAGGTGTGCGGTGCGCATGTCCTCGTAGCGGCCTGCCTGTGCGAGGAGGCCCAGGTCGGACGGGTTCAGGAAGACCGGGCATGCGTCCAGACAGTGACCGCACTTGATGCACGGATATGTGTGCTTCGGCTTCACCTCAGCGCGGGTGAGGACCACGACGCCGGTCGTCCCCTTGATGAGAGGCGTGCGCATGTCCGGTTGTGAGGAGCCCATCATGGGTCCTCCGAAGACGATCTCAGCGGCGTCTTCCGTGATGCCCCCGCACACATCGAGAACGTCCTGCAGAGGGGTGCCTACCGGGACGATCAGGTTCGCGGGCCGCACGACACCCGGACCGGTCACCGTCACGATCCGCTCGATGAGGGGCAGCCCGGTCTCGAACACCTCTGCGATGGTTGCGATCGACCCCACGTTCTGGACGACTGCGCCGACGTGCATGGGGAGCTTTCCGGAGGGGACCTCACGTCCGGTAACTACGTGAATCAGCATCTTCTCCGCGCCCTGCGGATACTTCACCACCAGGGGCTGCACCACGACGTCGATGTCCGTGGGGAGCGTGGCGCGCAGGGCCTCGATCGCGTCCGGCTTGTTCTGCTCGACTCCGATGACGGCACGCTTTACGCCGAGGCAGCGCATCATGATGCGAATGCCGGCATGCACGCGCTCCGGATACTCGACCATGGTCCGATGGTCGGTGGTGAGGTAGGGCTCACACTCGGCCCCGTTCACGAGGAGCCATTCGATCTCGTGGTCGGGTGGAGGCGCGAGTTTCACGTGCGTCGGGAAGGCGGCTCCGCCCAGTCCGACGACCCCTGCCCGCTGGACGGCCTTCCGTATCTCCTCTGCGGACAGGCCGTCCCACTCCGGGATCGTACGTGGCCGGGGGATCTGCGCAGAGAATTCCTCGACGTCGATGATGATCGACTCGCACATCGTGCCATCCGGGTGCGGCCACCAGTCGATTCCCACGACCTCGCCGGCCGCAGAGGCATGGATCGGGACGGAGACGAATCCATCCGACTCGGCCACCTTGTCCCCGCGTTCCACACGATCGCCGACGGCTACGAGGGGCACCGCCGGCTTCCCTGCGTGCTGACGCAGCGGAAGCACGATGCGGGAGGGGAACGGCATCCGGCGTACCGGTACGTGCTCCGTCAGCGACTTGCTGTCGGGGGGGTGTACCCCGTGCCGGAAGGTTACGCCGAACAGCTTCATATCAGTTGAACGGCTCTGCTCGCTTCATCCACTTCTCCAGGTCCTTCTCTTTTGGATTGAGAGGGTCCCCCGGATGGATGATGCCAGCTGGGCATCGCTCCGCTGCCTGGACGAGTTGCGCGTACGTGCCGGCCAGCGGGTCCTTCACGTACGCCTGCTTGTTGTCGTCGTAGGCGAACATGCGTCCGTTCAGATTCGTGCACTCGTTGCAGGTGGTGCATCGAGGTGTCTCGATGTACGCGTCCATCTGCAGGTCGTCATCGTCGTCGTCGTCCTCGACCACCGGCGTGTCGGGTCGAGCCTGAGGCGAGGTCAGCGCCGCGCTCTCGGGAGATGTCTCAGACGCGATGGGTGAATCGTGCGCCGCGGTCGCCGTTGGGGGGGCATCTTCCGAGAGAGAGGGCTCAGCGATTTCGGTGACGCCCCCTGCGGGAATTGGCTCGAGTCCCGTCGCAGCCCCGGCGCGCGTAAGGATCTCGGAAACCGTGAGGCCTCCGTCCTCAAGCTGGAGAAGCCCCTCTGCCATGCGGCGGGCGACGACCTTCGGGTATTCGCTACGGAGCTCGGCGATCCGAGCCTCGTACTCGGCGGTCAGAGCCGCGAGGCGTCCGTCGAGCTCGGCCTCGAGTTCGTTCTCCACCGCATCGTGGACGCTCACCGGCACGTCGAGTCCGGCCAGCTCCTTCAGCTGGTGCCAGAACATCAGGCGATCTTCGGCCAGCAGGACCATCTGATTCGATACGCGCAGCCGCTGAAGCTTCCGGTCGTTGTCGATCGCCCAGATGAACGGCTTGTGTCCCTCTCGCTGTTCGGGCTCCAGAGCCATGAATTCGTGGAAAGGCATCTGGTCGTCGTCCCACTCCTCCGGGGGCGACGGCTCGAAGTTCTTCCGGAAACGCACCTCGGTGGCCGCCCAGTCCGCGGTGGTGAGGGGCAGCTCCATGGAGGCCGACTCCCCTGCCTCGTCCACGTAGTCCAGCGTGTACGTGGGCCACAGGTCCTCCAGAGCCGGATTCCCGTCCAGGGACAGACAGTCGGCGACGTCCGGCCCCCCATCCGGATCGTAGGTCAGGAACGGGAAGGCACGGCACTCGAGAGCCAGCTTGGCTGCTTTCGGTGACCAGTCGTCCGCGAGCCCGTGTTCGACCGGGCACGGCGTATACACGTTGAAGATCGCCGGCCGGCGCGAGTTCAGACCCTTGATCACGCCCTGAATGAGGTGGGAAGCGGAGGCCTGAGAGGTCTGATGCACATATACGCCTCGGTGGGCCATGGCGATGTAGGCGAGTTCCTTCCTGACCTCCGTCTTCCCGTGCTGCGCTTTTCCCCATGCGGACATGTCCGCGACCTGTCCGGTGAACCCGCTGGTGCAGGCCTGTCCGCCGGTGTTCGAGTAGACCTGGGTGTCCAGCACCATCACACGAATCGGCTTTCCGCTGGCCATCAGGCGACTGAGGTTCTGGAAGCCGATGTCCATCATTGCCCCATCTCCGCCAATGCAGAGAATCGGCGGCATGAGATGGAATTCTTCGTCGGTGAATGCCTCCCAGTCGAAGGATTCAGCGATGCGTCTGAAGTCCTCCTCGTCGTAGCTGCCGTCGAGAAGGGCCTGGGCCTTTCGGACCGCCAGGAAGCCGTCGCCCATCTTCCGTACATGTCCCTGGAAGATCCCGAGCGCGATGGACGGCGCGTCCTGGAAGAGGTGGTTGACCCAGGGGTACGGGTATGGGTTGTAGGGGTATGTACTGCCCCAGACCGATGAGCAGCCGGTGGAGTTCGCAATGCCGAGCGAGACTCGGCCTTTGCCCGTCGGCCCCTGCAGGTAGCGCCAGCGAAGGTCTTCAAGGGCCTTCTGCGCGGCGGTGAGAGTGGTGAGCCGTGTCCGGCTTTCGTCGGACAGGTGCAGGTCGACCGCCTCGTCCGAATGGTCGGACGCCTCATGCAGATCAGCTCCGGACGCGAGGACCTCGCGGGCCGCAAGATCGAGTCCAGCGATCAGTCCCTCGAGCTTCGTGACCCACTCAGCGACCCGGGGCTGCATCAACGCTTCGATGGTGGAGGTCACGAGGTGGACGGCGGTCTTCTCGCCGCAACCCATGCACGCGCCATCGCCACCCGACATCGAGCGGTAGTTGTCCTTCTTCAGGAGCAGGGACGACAGAACTCCGATGCCTTCATCGATGTCTCGCACGTTCACGTAGCGATCGTCGGTGTCGGGCAGGTGCTCCCAGAGCTTCCAGTTTCGTCTCAGGCGGTCGACGATGTCGTCGTCCTGCTTCACCGTGATCAGCGCTTCTTCCGGGCAGACTTCGACGCAGATGTTGCAGCCCTTACAGGCCTCCGGATTCACGGTGATCGACAACAGTCCGCCGGTTCCCTTCTCCTGCGATTCCGGGAGGTCGTAGAACGGAGCAGTCTTTGCGAGCGGGAACTCGTCGATCACGGGATATACCCGAGCCCACTCCGCGTCGAGTTCGGCACGGCGCTCTGCATCCCAACCGAGCTTCTCCACGACGTTCGAATAAGCGGAGGTCGCGACCTCACCGAAGGTCCTGAAGGGTACACCCTTGAGAATCTTCCGAGACTCGCGGGACAGGTGCTTGGTGATCTGGGACACCCGGTCCAGTCTGCGACCGTTCGAGGCGTGCCGGACCGCCGTATCAAAGAGGTCCTCAACCGTTGTGACGACACCGGGGATGGCTGCGTCCGGGCACTGGATCCAGCACTGACTGCACCCGGTGCACTTGTCGGCCACGAACTCGGGGACCTCGAAGCGAATGCCGGTCATGTCACGGATGGCACCGGACGCAGCGGGCATGGCGCTCACGGCGGCGAACGGGTCCGCGATCGTATCCTGCCCGATGGAGCACGCCGAGCAGACCTGCTCGAAGAATCGACCGGGATTGGCGATCCCGGGTTCGGCGTCCGGTGCGGCCATCATCGATGGCATTGGCGCGGTTGCTGCTGCAGGGGCCACGTCGATCGCGACGTCCGTGTCGGTCGGGACCTCGTAGACTTCGTCCCATCCACGACGAATCACCCGGATGTTGTCCTCCACCACATGCCGGCCGCGGTGACCGAACTTCTTCTCGGTCTGCTGGAGTATCCCCGCGAACAGCCCTTCTTCGGTCATTCCCTCTCGTTTTACGAGCGGGCTGCAGCGGAAGAAGGCGCCCATGAACGCCGCACCCTGCATGCGGTAGCGCAGTTCCGGGTCGGACGCTTCGTCGGCCGCGATTCCAAAGGCGTCGAGCGCGAAGACGCGGATGTTCCGTTCACGGATCGACCGGCGGGTGTGTGCTGGGAGGGACGCCCACAAGGCCTCCGGTCCTTCATGCGCCTGGATGATGAACACACCGCCATCGGACATTCCAGCGAGCGGGTCCGAGTGCCCGAAGACGTTCCCGTCCGGAGACAGGACGACGTTCACGTGCTTCAGTTCAGCGTTGAGCCGGACCGGCTCATGACTCAGGACCGAGTAGAACGTTGTTGGCTGACCCTTCTTTTCCGACCCGTACTTCGGGTTCGCCTTCACGTGCAGGCCCAGGAGCTCGAAGGCCGTCATCGTGAGGTTCTTGCCCATCGTGATGGCGCCCCATCCACCGATCGAGTGAATGCGGATCGCGATCGCATCGTCGGGCAGGAGGTTGAGGTCACCGACCGGAGTGAGCGCGAGGCCCTCAAGGTCCGGATAGGCCTCGAGCAGTTGTTCCTGCCAGATCTGCAGCTTCGGCAGGCGCGTGCCCTTTCGTATGAAGTCGATCCCCAGATAGAAACGGCGCCGGTGTTCGCCTTCGGGCAGCATGTTCTCGACGGCAGCCACGATGTCGCCGGGCTGGAGGTCGCGGCTCCCGAACCCGAAGCCGGCCGAATAGAAATCGGGTGTGTCTTTGGGATCGATCGCCGACAGGCCGGCGAACGGCTCAGCGGGGGCTGGTGCACCCCGACGCTTCCTGCCGTTCCGCTGGAGCGACCGCCAGTTCTCGGTGCCCTGGGCCATGGCGGCGCGTACTTCGCGCAGGAGCGGGGCGTCCACGGCCAGAGGCTGGTCGCAACGTTCGAACACGGTGACGCAACGCTTACCAGCGAGGAGCGCGGTGATGAGGTCGGCGGGGAAGGGCCGGAACATACTGATGTTCAGGACGCCGATCTTCAGCTGTCGCTCGCGGCGCAGGTAATCCGCCACCAACTCCAGATTGGAAACCACCGAGCCCTGGCCTGCCAGGACGTACTCTGCGTCGTCCAGGCGATATCCAGAGGCGCGTGAGTACTCTCGGCCGGTGAGTGCGGCGAACTCCGACATGGCC
>Ga0316204_10012786_pt1 | contig 10163 bp, 9 predicted proteins | sample 6monrhotite_MG_2_FD_205661 | JGI IMG/M metagenome (GOLD analysis project Ga0316204, IMG submission 205661) | Microbial mat bacterial communities from mineral coupon in-situ incubated in ocean water Damariscotta River, Maine, United States -... | ecosystem: Environmental > Aquatic > Marine >... | reverse complement strand
TGGAGTTAGTGAATATGGTGATCAAGCGGATCTATCAAAATCAGTTTAAACGCCGAATGCCGCTTATCGCAAAACTCAGTTCGCGTTCGATCAATCATGATTTTAACTATCCGCGTGATGTCGGTCTATAGAGGTTGTTGTGCAAATCTACTCAGGCGGATTTGCAGAGTGACTGTCAAAGTGTCGTTTAAGCTTGATTTAAAGACACTGTGTTAAATATACATCTAGTTATTTAAAGGAAGGATACAGATATGGGAAAACAGATACCGTTTTACAGACCGCGTATTGATAACAAAGAGAAGGCTCAGCTGGACGAAGTCCTGGCGGGTGACACACATAAAGTCGAAGAGCTTGAAGACGCTTTTGTAAAATATACAAAAGCCAAATATGCCGTAGCGACTTCGGACGGTACATCTGCTTTGCATCTCGCGATGCTGGCAATCAACCTCAAACGCGGTGACAAGGTCTTGTGTTCTGTCAATGCGTACCCTTCTGTTCCAGAAGTCGTCCGTCATTTTGATGCAGAACCGATCTTTGTTGATGCAGAAGAGGGCAGTTACAGTATTAATTTGGATAAGCTTGAGAACATGCTTTCTGACAACCAGTCTAAAAAGCTAAAAGCAGTCATTGTGAGTCATATCGGAGGCCATCCTATAGACCTGGAGCGTCTGTATAACATCGCAAAGATTTACAATATCCGTATTATCGAAGATGCAAGTGAAGCGCTTGGTGCAAGTTACAAAGGTAAGAAGATCGGTGCAACGGGAGCTGATATTACGACCTTTAGTTTTAACCCTCACCTTAAAGGCAATATCTGTAACGGCGGGATGATGGTCACAGATGATGAAGACCTTGTAGAACGTGCCCAACTGCTTCGCAACCATGCTATGGTGACACCGGATGAGAACCTGGCTTATGTCTATGACATTGTTGACATCGGAAGCAAGTATGATATGAGCGAGCTTGATGCTGCCTATATCCTGGGTCAGCTTTCAAAACAGGACGCCGTTATCAAACGTCAGCAGGAGATCGCTGCGCGGTATAACCAAAAACTCAAAGATGCACCGCATATTATGCTTCCTGAGATACAAAATGACCATAGTTTCTCATTGTATATTATTAAAGTAAAAAAGAATAGAGACTCGTTTGCAAGAGAACTTCTGGATAAGGGTATTCAGACTGGTCTGCATTATATACCCCTGCATCTTTTGAGCTATTACAAGAGCAAGTATTCACTTCGCGTCAATGACTTTCCTGTCGCATTGCGTAATTTCCAACAAGTCCTTTCTATCCCTATCTATGCCGATATGAGTGACAGTGATGTTGATTATGTCTGTGATACGATCATTGCGATTACGAAGCACTGGGTCTAATGAAAAAAAGCCTCGTTTTTTGGGGTGAGAAATATCTTTTCTCACCCGGACCTCTTGAATGGCTTATCGCTGTTCTTCTCCTTCCCCTATCTTTTATATACTGTTTTGTTGTCTGGGTCAGATATAAGAGATCTATTCCCAAAGATTTTGGTCTACCGATCATCAGTGTAGGCAATCTCATTGTCGGTGGCAGCGGAAAAACACCTCTGACAGTTGCCCTTGTGAAACCTTATAAAAAACCTGCTATCGTATTACGGGGATATGCAAGGGAGTCCAAGGGCTTGTTTGTGGTCTCAGACACACAAGATATCCTATGTGATGTGAAGTGCAGCGGGGATGAAGCGATGCTGTATGCGACTTTGGTGCCGCATGCATGCATTATCGTGGCTGAAGACAGAGCAGAAGGGATTGAAAAAGCTAAGTCCATGGGTTTAGAAGTGGTCTTCTTGGATGATGCATATAGCAAGCACTTTATCAAAAAACTGGATTTGTTGATTATGTCCAAGCAGAAGAACCCATTTTGTCTACCTTCAGGACCTTTTAGAGAGCTTCTATGGGCGTCAAAAGAAGCGGTAGTTATCGAAGAGGATAAGGAGTTTAGTCGCAAGGTAAGTATCTCAAATCCAAAAAAGAAGATGGTCTTGGTAACGGCTATCTCCAAGCCTCAGCGTCTTGACGTTTATCTGGATGAGAGAGTGATCAAGAAAGTATACTTTCCTGATCATCATGCTTTTACGCGTGATGAATTAAGGTCTGTATTGGATGATAGTGGAGCGCATAGCCTTCTTGTGACCCGAAAAGATGCTGTAAAGATTACTGATTTTGAGCTTCCTCTGTCATTCCTTGAGCTTGAGCTTGAGGTCGATAAAAAGGTGCATCAAATAGTGCAAGATTATGTTAGAATTTCGTCATAAATATAAATCAAAGACAGCTAATGCAAGATAAAATCGATAAAGTAAAAATACTCTTAGATGCACTTCCGTTCATCAAGGCCTTTAACAAAGAGATCATCGTCATCAAGTACGGTGGTTCAGCCCAGACAGATCCAAAACTTATTGAAAGTTTTGCTCAAGACATACTGCTTTTGTATCTAGTAGGGATCAAGCCTGTCATCGTTCACGGCGGCGGTAAAAAGATCACGGATCTGCTTGATAGACTTAATATAAAAACGGAATTTATCGACGGACAACGCGTAACGACACCTGAAGTCATGCGTATTGTGGAGATGGTCTTAAGCGGAGATATCAACAGCAGTATTGTCTCCTTGCTTAATGCCCATAGCGCGAAGGCTATCGGTGTAAGCGGTAAAGATGCTCATTGTATCATGGCCGAGCCAAAAGAACATGCTAAGTGGGGATTGACAGGAACCATAACCGGTGTAAAGGCTGAAGTCATCCATAATCTTATCCACGAGAAATTTGTTCCGGTGATCGCACCGATCGCTGCGGGTGAGGAGATGGGGCATCCCGGATACAATATTAATGCCGACTTTGCCGCATCACAAGTCGCTAAAGCTATTGGGGCAAATAAGGTTATCTTCTTAACCGATACTCCGGGTGTGCTGGATAATGACAAAAATCTTCTATCAACATTGACCGAAGCAGAAGTGGCGGCCTTGAAAAAAGACGGTACTATCCATGGCGGCATGGTACCTAAGGTTGATGCCTGTCTTGAAGCCATAGAAGGCGGTGTGCAAAAGGCACATATCATCGACGGTAGAGTCGAACATTCTATTTTGCTTGAACTCTTCACATCTGAGGGTGTGGGTACACAGATAACACTGTAGTAATTATGATGATTGTCTTTTGCACGGTACCAGATGAAAAAACCGCCAAAGATATAGCCTATGCTTTGGTAAAAGAGGGCTTGTGTGCCTGTGTTAACCAGATCCCCAAGATCACCTCGTATTACGTATACGAAAATGAGTTTTGTGAAGAGAATGAACTTTTACTGCTTATTAAAACTTCTTCGTCTCATTTCAATGCACTGCAAAAACGTCTAAAAGAACTTCATCCTTATGATGTCCCCGAGATCATAGGGACCCGTATTTCTGAGATCTCACCTGAGTATGAAAAGTGGCTTTCAGCAGCTTTGAAGTAAGTGTATAAAGCTGATTATAAAAGATAAAACAATAGAATACAGGCTTGAGAATGTGCGTAATATTAAAATTTTGGCATAATATATAGTTGTATTATCTGAGCCTTTGCTCTTTTAAGCTATCTTAATTATGAAATTCAAACACAAAGAAGCCTTATGAAACAAATACTTACCCTTGTAGCTGTATTGTTACTCATTGCAGGATGTGCAAAAAAAGAACCTGGGCTTATTGACCCTGTATCCATAGCACCTGAGATCACACTGTTCAAACAGTCTTTACCCATAGAAAAAGAGGTCTTGAAAAAGGCTTATAAAAAGATATCTCCAAAGATCGGTTTATCACACATGGGAACAGTTAAGGGTAAGGCCTTTAATGGTGAATTCATCTTTGATGAGAAAGAACTTCCATTTATTGAATATAGATTTGATAAGCCGTATATCATTAAGAAAATACACCTGCAACAAAGCGGTTTTGTGGTTAACGGAGATGCCGGCAGTTCGCATATCAAAAAGTTTGAGATACTCTTTTTTGATGCACAAAAGTCACCTTTATACACGGCTGAACTGGATAAAGGTGTAACTGAGATCGAAGATTTTAACAATATTCAAGCGGATGGTTTTATTTTAAAAGCGCGCAGTGTCTATGCGCCTAAGAATATTAGTGAGAATGATGTCGTCGCTTCATTCGACGGACGTATCTCAGTCGAAGTCATCGATGCTAATTATATCTATGATATTGTTGCCCCGGTTTTGAGCGAGCGTGATTCAAGCACATCCAATGAAGAGCTTTTGAAGACGATAGCTTTGTTAAACTCTGAACTGTTTAAGCGGTTACGTGCAAAACGGGCTGATTTTAACCTGCCTAAGGACTCGGTCTTGTATCTCCCTCAGGATGCTGATATGCATTATGCAGTTGCCCATACGGAAGAGATCTTTAAAACGGGTAAATATAAGACGGTCACCGGAGAGTATAAGATACATATCTTCAGCGAAGAGGCAGACTTTGACGCCAAGGGTGATGTGAAAGTAAGAAAACATAAGATCAAGATCGAAGACTCGAAGCGTAATCTGAAGACAACGACCCAACTTCCGGAACATGAAAAGTTCATTGATTTTAGCGAAGGACTATAATGCAGGCTGTTAAATTGCCAAAGATGGGTTTTTATTTTATGCTGTCGCTGATAGTCGCTAAGCTTATTTATCTTGGGTTTGAATCTTATTATAATGGTTTTGTCATCGATGTCGTGACATCTACGCATGTAGACAAAGACCTTTTAACAAAACTGGAAAACTTCGGGAACCGGGTGAGCTCAGTAGGTATAACCCTTCTGCTGATCCCTCTGTATTACCTTGTGGTCAAGAAGTTCTTTGAGTTCCATCAGGGGGTAATGATCATTGTCATGGTCTTGCTGACATTTTCAACCTATTTTGCTATTCATAAGGGTTTGAATAAGGCAGTTTTTGAGATCGTGCAACAAAACAAAGACAAGCGATACGAATCGTATTATATTGAGCTGTTCAAATATGGGATGCTGACGGGAAAATTGGGTTACTCCTCTTTTATCCCCAAAGAAAACCTTAATGATCTTTCTATTTATGATAAGGTCATGATCTCAAATCTATTTCTGCTTACACAAATAGACAAGGAGCTTATCAAGAAATTCGTATCACGCGGAAAAGAGAGCTTTTTCGATATCTATATCCATAAATATTTTCAAGAAGACTATAATGAGGCTCGTTACCGTTTTGAGGATATGGCTTTGCGTATTCAAGAAGACTGGGATGCCTATAGTGACGGTATCTCAGATATAAATCAGAAATTCTCGCGCATCGACTCAAAGCGCCAATTGGATGAAAAATATCAGGCATTCACCAAAAACCTCAAGCGTGAATACACTAAATATCGTATCAATGTCCGTCAATATACGAACATCCTTAACAGTAACCTGGCGCAGTCGAGCCAGCTTAATCGTGATCTGATCTCATATTTTATACAAGATGGTTCTATTATGGGGAAAAGTGAGTATGAAGCGATAATGCAAAAATACTTCGGTCATGATATCGATCCTAAGCGCTGGTGCGAAGGAAGTGTTTGCCCTGTAACGCGAAGAGTGACGAAGGTGATAGAAGAAGAGACGCTGAGCAGATGGAATAAAGAGCATGACAACCTTCCTTTAAACCTTTCGCAAAAACAATTCTTCAAGCATCCGGTTGTGAGGCAGAAGGTCGTTGCCACGCTTCGTAAAGAGGGGATTGCCGTCAAGAGCAGTTTTAATTATTCTAAACAGGAATATATTGCTGGATATATGAAAACGGTCGATACGAAGTTTCAAAAACAAAAAAAAGAACTGCAAGATGATTTCGCAAGCAAGACAGGTATCTCTAATGTGCAGTTAGGCCTTTCTTTTGAGCAGTTTGCGTCCCAATACAAGACGCAGATAATGAAGCAATATAAAGAAAGAAAATATGGGGCTATAATGTATCAGATGATACTTGAGGGTGACTTGACAGGCTTTTATGAACGCCTGTATAAGCCAATGCTGCGTTCCAAGTATTATGACCAGGCTTTCCCGGAAGAGAAGGACTTTGAGCGTAAACTTGCAGAGTACGGAGATACTGCGATCAAGATGCTGTATATCCCTCCGTTTGCTATTTTTATGTCATTGGTAGCAGGACTTTTAAACATTGTCTCTGTGATCGTATTGATCATGTTTTTGGCTTTCCACCGGGATGCATCATTAAAGATGTTCTTCTCAAAACTGGCGGCTAAACTTATTATTTTTTCCTTGTTGGTGTATATCCCTTATTCCATAGGTGTGAAAAAAGATGTGTTAGCACCGTACAGTGTTTTGGAGACATTCAAGGGATCGGTCTATGACCCTTATATAAAGAGCTTGAACTGGTTATTAGTCGTTGAAGCGATCAATTACAACAGTTTCTACTCCTTAGTCTTGAGCACAGGTATGTTGAGCACGGTTGAAGATGACTATAAGGCCAAACAGCTTATGCACAGTGTCACAAGGGAATTGACCGGCCTTAATAAAAGTGCAAAAGAAAAGTATTTGGAGCATTAAACATATTTTAAGAGGGAGTCATGTTTATGTTCTCCCTCCTAAAATGGTCTTTTTAACATTTACGCTATAATCTCACAAAAATTTTGATGGATAGATATGAAGTTTATTGAAACACGCGGTAATGATGGTACTCGTCCCTATAATGTTAGTTTTTCTCAAGCGATCTTAAGTCCGATCGCTTCTTTTGGAGGACTTTACGTTCCTCTGAAGCTCCCTGATCTTGGTCAGGTCTTTTTAGAAAAACATCTCGGCTCAAGTTATAAGGTCATGGCAATGGACATGCTCCGTGCTTTTGGCATCGATATTGACAAAGAGGTCTTGTATGAAGCTCTAGACCTGTATGATGACTTTGATGATGCTAATAACCCTGTACCTGTAGTCAAAGTAGAAGAGAACTTGTATGTGAGTGAACTCTACCACGGTCCGACTCGCGCATTTAAGGATATGGCACTTCAGCCTTTTGGTATAGTGCTCTCTTCTATTGCGCAGAAAAAAAATGAGAACTATCTTATCCTAGCAGCAACGAGTGGTGACACCGGTCCTGCTGCACTTGAGACCTTCAAAAACCGTGCCAATGTTCAAGTGGCTTGTCTTTATCCTGACGGCGGTACTTCAGATGTACAGCGTCTTCAGATGGTGACAGAAGATGCTGCAAACCTAAAAGTCATCGGTATTAAAGGTGATTTTGATGATGCTCAAAATGCGCTTAAACGGCTTTTGGACTCTGACAGTTTTAAATCAAAGCTTAAAGAAGACAATATTCATTTGTCTGCAGCCAATTCGGTCAATTTTGGCCGTATTATCTTTCAGATAATCTACCATATCCACTCTTATCTTGAATTGATCCGTATGGATGCAATAAAAATGGGTGAAAAGGTCTATCTTAATGTCCCAAGCGGTAATTTTGGCAATGCCCTTGGCGGTTACTATGCAATGAAGATGGGGCTTCCTGTTGAGAAGATCATCATCGCTTCTAACGAGAACAACGTATTGACACGTCTTATCAATGATGGTAAATATGACCTTAGAGACTCCTCTGTAGTCTCAACGACTTCTCCTGCGATGGATATCTTGAAGTCATCTAACGTCGAGCGTATCTTATTTGACATGTTTGGTTCTGCACGCACAAAAGAGTTAATGACAGACCTTCAGGATAATAATGCCTATGAACTGAGTGAGGATGAACTCTATACCCTTCAAAGTGTGTTTTCTGCTGATTTCTGTAACGGAGACGACGGGAAGGGCTATATCAAAAAAGCTTTTGAAAAAGGCTACCTAATGGACCCGCATACAGCTACATGTTTTAAGGCATATGAGACCTGTGCGACTAAAGATATCAAGACGATCGCATATTCAACAGCAGAATGGACAAAGTTCTCACCGACAATTGCTAATGCTTTGACAGGCGAAGTCGATGCGCATGATATTGATGCTCTAAAATCTATCTCGCAGGCAGCAAAACTAAAGATTCCGGATATGATCCATGCTCTTTTTGACAAAGAAGTGATACAGACGACAATCATTGATAAAGAAGATATAGAAAAAGAGATTCTCTCTTTTGTATAAACTTTGCACTTTGTGCAATCATTTTGGTTAGTTTTGTATAAACTTTTTACTTCGCAAAACCACGTTTGCTAGTTTTAGAGAAACTTTGCATTTCATGCAACCACCTCGGTTAGTTTTGTATAAACTGTGCACTGCGTGAAACTGCGTTACTAGTTTTTATGTAAGCGCTAAAACCTTAAGGCCTTAGTTGCTTCGGTGCATCGGATGCTGGTAGTCATTACGCTCACAGCCGCTGAATGCAGCACCAAGAACAAGAATGGCCAGTACAATAAAAATGGTATTTTTCATTCTTTATCCCTCCTCGTTCTCATATTTTTTCAAAGACATTCCACTTTCCATATTTTTGATCTCTTGTTCACCTGCAATAAGTATTTCATCGTCTGGACGCAAAAATTTTGTTTTTATTTTGTTAGGATACTGAATCCGACTTAAAATATGTCTTATTGTGTTTATACGAGCCTTCTTCTTGTTATCTGAGCGTATTACAGTCCATGGTGCATGTGCCGTGTGCGAGGCAAGCAGCATGGAATATTTGGCAATCGTATATTTGTCCCACATCCCTTGTGACTTTTCATCTACAGGTGAGAGTTTGTACTGCTTCAAAGGATCAGTCTTACGTTTATTAAAACGGTTTGCCTGCTCTTTTTTAGATACCGAGAAGTAGAATTTGAGTATGATTATATCGGAGTTGACAAGCATACGTTCAAATTCAGGAACCTCATGTAAAAACTCTTTATGTTCCTCTTGGGTACAAAAACTCATGACAGGTTCGACACCACCTCTATTGTACCAGCTACGGTCAAAGAGGACAATCTCTCCAGCAGAAGGAAGGTGGTGCGTATAACGTTGAAAATACCACTGTGTCTTTTCTGTGTCAGAAGGCTTATCGAGGGCAACAACACGTGCACCACGAGGATTAAGGTGTTCTGTAATCCGTTTGATCGTCCCGCCTTTTCCGGCAGCGTCACGACCTTCAAAGATCATCATGACCTTTAGACCCCTCTCTTTGACATAATTTTGCATTTTCAAGAGTTCTATCTGAAGTTTTTTGAGTTCTTTTTCATACTCAAGTGTCTCTTCTTTTACCCAGACTGAGATACGTTTGACTTTCTGTTTTTTGCGCCTTTCTCCTTCTTTGGAAATCTTTTTGTTCTCTTTACGTCTTTCATTATGAACATTTTCTTGTATTTCTTCTGGATTATTAATCTCATCATCGATCATATTACGTTTACTACCCATGTTTACTCCTTCTATATTACTCTATTATAAGCCGTGTCATATTAAAGTAGTGTAAAAGTATAAGGATTAAAGTGTCTTTTGCAATGCTTTTTGAAGATTAGAGTTTTTTGTCAGATTGTTGTAGCAGCTATGTACACGGGAGTGAAGTGTCTCATCAGTAGATGTCTCTGAGCGGAGCATAAAGGCTATAGTATGCTTCAAATGTTTTTATGCACGATCGGTTTGTTTTGATAACACGGTCTTCTTTGATATTACGAACTGCCTGATGATAAAAGAGCATCTATCATCACATTGACTGCACCGGTATACAAACTGTCACCGATGTCGGTTTCCGTGGTAAGTTCTCTCTTTGAAAAAAAAACAGTTGCTGCCTTTAAAAAAGTTTTACAAGGCCTTTTTGCTCAATACCTCTGTCAAAAAATATACTTCTCCTTCAGGGTAATCTGATAGACGTGGATAAGGATGGCCCAAAGATAGGCATAATCCTCCAAGAAGGGCATGGATATCAAAATGATATGTGAGTCTGAATGGTTGTATGTCTCATTAGGTAGTACTAGGGTGTCCTGATTATAGCAGGATGATAAATATTTGTGTTCTTAACAGTGTCTTGAAAAAACACCATATGTCATTTGCAGAATATAAAAGAGTTGTATTTGTATGACAACTATATCACCTAGCCTTCATCTTAAATATATTAAAAAAAAATAATAGACTTTCATCTTATGAAAATTATTTTTATTAATTAAAACAATGTTTACTATAATATGGGTAAAATCACTTCCCTAAAGGATATTAATGAGATTTTTAACACTGT
>Ga0316204_10012784_pt1 | contig 10163 bp, 7 predicted proteins | sample 6monrhotite_MG_2_FD_205661 | JGI IMG/M metagenome (GOLD analysis project Ga0316204, IMG submission 205661) | Microbial mat bacterial communities from mineral coupon in-situ incubated in ocean water Damariscotta River, Maine, United States -... | ecosystem: Environmental > Aquatic > Marine >... | reverse complement strand
GTCATTTCCAACAAAGTCTCGCTCATCGGTGTTGTCTCGGTCACCACAGGCAAAGCCGCACCTGTATGCATGATGCTTTCAATCTTCAGCAATTGTGATCCCAGCTTGCCGCCCGGGTGGTTAACCAAAAAACTGTCCCGGTCAAACCCGTGCAGACGCATCAAGGCCACCGCAAGCGCATCGCCCAACGCAAGCTGCATTGTTGTTGATGTCGTGGGCGCCATCCCGATGCCGCAAGCCTCTGGTTGATCCGGCAGAATCAAAGCGACATTTGCTGCTTTCGCAAGCGAACTGTCCGCGTTTTTGGTAATTGCAATCAGCGGTATTTTAAAGCGTTTGGCATGGGCTATCTCATCTGCCAATTCGGCAGTTTCGCCTGAATTTGACAACATGATGCAAACATCAGCCTTGGTGATCATCCCCAAGTCACCATGACTTGCCTCACCGGGGTGCACAAACTGCGCAGGTGTGCCCGTGCTGGCCAGTGTTGCCGCTATTTTGCGTGCAATATGCCCGGACTTTCCCATACCCGAAAGCACAACGCGCCCCTGCACTTCTGACAGCAACTTAACAGCTTGCTCAAAGGGTTCAGACAGGCTTTCGGCCAACGCAATTAACGCAGCAGCTTCAATTGTTAAAACATCTGCCCCGATTTTTGCCAGATTATCAGTCATAGACCCCTGCCCTTCTGCCCTCGCTTATACATGTAATCGTAATAGACACCCGCACCTTTTTGTCCACATCTATCAAGATTTTTTGCCGTGGATATTTTCATACAGATACGTATCTTCCCAGCGTTTATGCAACCAATACCACTGCTCGGGCTTGTCCATAATCCGCGCGCTGATATGGTCATTCACTTCTCGCGTCATGGTTAGCGCGTCCGTATGTGCAATCGGGTCTTCAAAATCAATGTGAATATTCAGCCCGTTATCATCCCGGGTTCCAAATGCCGGCACCAGCGGTAAATCATAACGCAACGCCAATTCGGCGGCTGCTGTAGGCGTTAGTGCATCATGGCCCAAAAACGGCATTAAGTGGCCGCTTTGAAATTTCTGATCCACCAGCAAAGCAAAAAACCCGCCATTACGCAGATGTTTAACCATACGCATATTGCCACTGGCACTTTTGGCAACAATAGGTTCACCACCATGTTTGATGCCCTCCAGAAAATCCTGCTCGTACCAGGGGTTGCTATTCTCGCGGTAAACCGCACCGGTTTCCATATCCAAAGACTTCAAATAGTGTCGTATAGCTTCCCATTGACCAAAATGCGCTGATACAATTATTGCACCTTTACCTTCTGATTTAGCTTTCCGCAAAACATCTAACCCCGGCCCTTTTGCATCAAAAAGCTTGCTGTGGTTTTTATAAATATCATTGAACAATATTTCCGATATTGTACGGCCACCGCTTCGCCCGATTTGCTTGCAAAGTACAAGCGCATCTGTGTCTGAAATATCCGGGAAAACCCGTTTTAACCCATTCAATACACGCTTGCGAGAACCCGGAATAAGCGGAACCAAAAATCCGCCCATGCTTGCAAAGAACGCACCCCGCATGCGGAACGACATTAATCGCCCCAACTTAAGAAAAATCCAGATCGGTATGTATTGTAGAAACTTTAACGGTGTTTTTTTAAGTTTGTTATGCATTGGTAATCCTGCAAATAAAAACGCGTAACATATTGATAATTAACATTTTTTTCTACTCTATTTGTGCCAGAAGTTGTCGGATTGCTTGTTCAAGTTTAACGCGATCAACAGTTGAAAAATCCTTTGCGAGACGCAATTCCAGCCTTCCTGCGGTTGCCGTACATTTCACTGTGCCATTGGGCCGTGCAATATTAAAGACCGTTTTAGCCCGGTGTGGCGGCTTTACACCGACCTTCCCCGCGGGGAAAGGTTTTTTATCAACTTCCAACCCGGCCGCACAGCGCAGAATTGCCAGCTCTTCCTCGATCAAACGGTTTGGCCCTGCGGCAATTAAATCGCTTTCGATCTGTCCTGCAACTGATCCATTTGCATCAATGCGCTTACGTAATTCCAATCCCAGCCCGCGTGGAATTTCAGCTGGATACTTCAGGCTATTCCCTACCTGCTCCATCAATCCGATAAAGCTGCGAATGTAACTGCGTTTTTGATAACCCGCCGATTTAAACAATAGTGCTACAACCTTGTCGGGGTCATTACATTCAGTTGCATTATCCTTGGCATACTTAATCGCCAAACTCGCCATTTCGGCGAATGATATATCTTTGCGCACCAGATTTTCATCAACCATCTTGCGATATAGGACGTCCAAAGCCTCTTCGCCGAATATAACCGCCGCAGGGATGCTGGAATAGGCCTCCCTGCCCCCAGGATCGTTCAGAAGTGCCTTATAGGCCTCAAGACGCCTATAACCCTGCACCAGTTCAAATCGCCCATCACCGCGCTTTTGTACGCGTATCGGGTTCGATAGGCCTATTTCACGGATGGAATCTATCAGTTCATCCAAATCCTCGTCCAGACCATCCATCCGATCCCGCGACAGCTTTTCGCTAACAATTTGTTCCAGCGGGATCAGATCAATCACCAGACCATCCGCTTTGCGTTTCACATATTCATGCGCCAGTTGATCATTTTCGGCACGGATTTGCTGTTCTGCTGCTTGCCGTTGCTTCAGGCTTTCAGCGTTTTCGGTAATAGCCGAGGCCATCGGCCCCCTACGTCTTGACCCGACACCAAATGCGGATTTGGTTTCCAAGGCGGGTTCATCTTCAGGGATCTTCCCCGCGGGGAAGATTTCGTCTTCGGGCATATCTATATCAAATACACGACGTTTCTTGCTCATCTCTTATCCTCCAGCTTATCCCACGATTCGCAGACCGAGGTTTTGAATTCTTCATAACCGCGATCGAATGTTGCCCGCGCGCGGCGCCAAGTTTCGCGTGTCATATCACGGTAATCAATTTCATAGACCGAACTTAAAAACCTGCTTGATTGCTCGACCGCACGGGTCAATTCAATCGGGTGTACAGCCAAACGGTCACCAAAAACTTTCTGGTACGCACTGTACATCGCCTGATGCAGATCATTTCCGGGTTCAAAACGGGTCAATAAGAAGCGCACATCGCAAAATGCCTTGGGTAAAGTCATATTCCCCGCGGGGAAGGTTTGGTCAAAACCTTCTGCTAAATCCTCTAATGCTTCTGAAAGTTGCCCGATAAAACTGGTTGTACTGTCATATTCCCAATACGCAGGGCCAGATGGAATATAAAGCATATCAGCTGCAAACACAGCATTCATCGATTGATAACCAATAGCCGGCGGGCAATCGAATATGATCAGATCGTAAGCATCATCAGGAATAGCATCCAGATAACGGCTGACAGCTGCAAAAAAGGACCATTCGGGGTTCAGGTGCCGATATTGGGCTGACGCAAACTCGACAAATGCTGCATTGGCGCAGGACGGTATTATATCGATTGTGGGCCAGGCTGTGGGCTTAATAAAGTCTGAAACCCGCAATTCGTCCAAACCAAGGCCCAGAATGGAAGTCGGCAATTTGCGTTGGGGCAGGGCGGTTCCGCTAGCTGCTGCAACTGAAGAGGCGCTCATACGTTCGGTTTCGCGGATCAAATCCCGCGCCATAATCCCCCAAACCGTATGGTCCTCTGCCACATCATATAATCCCATACTGTGCGATAAAGTAGCTTGCGGATCAAAATCCACCACCAGAACCCGGTATCCATCCAAAGCGGAAGCATGCGCGAAGTGCAAAGCAACTGTGGATTTGCCCGCACCACCCTTAAAATTGGCAATTGCAGCGCGAAAAGCACGTTTTCCGGCTGGGCGGTAAGGCATAAGGGACTTGCGGTTCACCTTCATACGGCGGCGCAATTCGTTAATTTCTTCCAGACTATACCAGCGTTGGCGGCCGTCCACTTCGACTTCACCATCCGGTAAAGACGGATCAGCGGCCAAGCGACCGCGAAATGTGGACTGATTTATCTTCAGGATCAGTTCGGAAACTTCCCAGCTGGAAAACCGGCGCAAAGTCTTTTCCATTTCCGGACTAAAAGTCTGCTGCCTGATCCAGCTTTGCATTTTCAGGGATTGCTCATGTAGTTGTTGAAGATCTTTGTGATCAAACATTGCCTGCCTCGGACGTTAATTATTATATTTTTTTTAATTACGTCTTATTTGCAAAAAATGCAAAAGGTAATATTATAATTTTTGAAACATACCTGTCTTTAATTAACACAAGGAATACAGGGTGATTAACAAAATGGCGATTCGCGCTGGAATGTACCGGGAAATGGCAACTGAGGCCGAGATAGTGACATATATAGGGGGACATGAATTAGTCTTCAACTACAGATAGGGGGACATCTATAGCGAATAGGGGGACATACTGGATGTCACCCTTTACCAATTTTACCTAATATTTATATATTTTAAGATTTAATTGTTACAGTGCGCTGAACAGAGTTCTTGACAGAATCGGATAACTGGACGCAAATACTTCAATATTGAGAAACAGCGTTGAGTTTAGTTTGTTTCAATGTATGTAGGCAGTTAAACCTGATCGAAAATGAGTCGGGAAATTAGGCAGCGATCCTATTTGGGTCAAATATAGGAAGGGACGGCCCAATGTTGGCCAGTAGACCTGTCGGGCGTGATGCGGCAACCAAGAAATACGATATTCTTTCTGCTTTGATGACCTATGCGCTGTCTCGCGATAAGTTAACCCAAAGGCTGGTTTTACGGCTTATGTCTTTAATAACAACCAGATATAACTGGCAACGCGATGAATTAAGCATGGGGCAACGGGAAATCGCAAAGCTTTGGTCGGTGGATGAACGCACGGTCAAACGTGAAATGGCCAAGTTGAAATCAAAAGGCTGGTTATGTGTTAAACGTGCAGGCGCACGGGGGCGGGTGACACTCTATGGGCTTGATCTGGATTTGGTTCTGAAAGAGACGCAAGCGGAGTGGCCGAAAATAGGCCCGGATTTTGTTGCCAGATTAACCGAGATGACGGGCTTTCGTGCACAAAACATTCATGAAAGCAATGTTGTGGCGTTTTCGGCAAAGGCACAGATACCGCCCGTTACGGATGGAACTGTTTGGGCATCGGCCGCGCTGATATTGTTTGATTATGATCCCACAATCTATGCAGCCTGGTTCCAGCAATTGCAGGAACAGGGTAGGGACGGGGGGTGTTTATTGCTGATTGCCCCGACTAAATTCCACGCAACATATGTGCAAACCCACCTAAGCGATGCGATTTTACGTGCTGTTAACCGTATTGACCCAAGCCTGAGAAGCGTTCGGATACGCTGTTAGGCGAATAAACAGGCATAAGGGATGTAAATTAGGTGATTTATACGCTAAATTGTCAAAAACTCAGGTATTACCTATAATATGACAGTGAAAACCTTTCATCAGCGTTTATCGGGCCGGCTGTTCCCGAAGGCATGGGAAAAATTGGTTGCTTTTGATCCAGCGCCGGAAACGCCATTTATATTGGATATTGTTCCGATTGATGATTTTCTGCATGTTTTCGTGTCCGACCGCGTGTTAGTTGATGGATTTCAAGAGCGTTTGACCTTTATGGAAGGTCAGAATGTTTTACCTGTTAAGGCAATGCGCCCGGTACCCCGTGGTTTAGACATGACTTTAGAGCGTAGAGACGCGCACACAGCGCAAAACATAGTTGTAGAGCTTGATGATAAGCCAGTTGATATGGCTGTGAATCCGGGGTTAATCGCGCATTTTGAAGGGCTGAACACAGCATTTTTGGCTGAAATTGATCCAGATCCGGAAACGTTGAAAGATTGGCTGGCCTATCATTGCGATCAGCAAGGCTTGCAGGCTGTTGTGCTGTTGCGCCGCTGTGATGAAGGCTGGGCTGAAAAACATGCTGCAAAGCAACTGATCAAAATTGCAAAAGCGACAAAAGGATTGCAAACGTTTCTATTGCTTGACTGTAACCAACCATTGGGCTTTTCGCAGTATCCAAGTCTGTTAGACCGTCACACAACGCCAGATGGCCCCGGTAAGGCCGGTTTGGAGCCGGCAGAGCCTGCGCCCTATGCTTCGGCCTTGTACGAGCTGGCGATGCTGGATGCTGTGCGCAGGCGCAGTTTTGACACTGCGCGGGCTGTGGTACACATGGGGTTGTGTGATTTATTACTGCACGGGGCAGGGGGATTGTCTGTCTTTGATGCAGCAAAGGGCAGTGATACTTATCTTAAGTTTTCAGGTAAACTGGCCTATCCGTTTTCATATCGCAAACCGAAATACCCCCATTTCGCCGATCACACATGCACCAGTTTTGATGGCAAGGGCGGACCGCATATTTGGGCGATAAGCCAGGCGTTCATGCAGCGCGACCCCGCTTTGCGCCCGTTTAGGGTATCACAGGCCGAGCCGGATCCGATCAGCGAAAGTTTCAGTTACTGGCGGTGCATGGGGTTGCGGTATCCGGATTTGAAAATCGGCCAGATTGTTCCCAAGGCATCATTGGTTGTAAACCAAACCTTGTGTGATTTACTGGACGCACAGTTTGATCATACGCCCAAGCACCCGCCCACTGTGGCGAAAGATCATCAGGCGGGGACATCGAACGAGCGTATTCTGATTGTTACGACAATGAAAAATGAAGGGCCGTTTTTGTTGGAATGGCTGGCATATCATATGTCCATTGGGGTGACGGATTTTCTGGTTTACACCAATGATTGCACCGACGGCACAGACACGATGTTTGACTTGCTGGATGCTAAAGGGATCGTGGAACATCGCGAAAATCCTTATCGCAAGACCGGGCAAAAACCGCAGCATGCAGCATACTTAGCGGCGCAATCTACAGCAAAAGCAGAAGCGGCTGACTGGATTATATGCATGGATGTGGATGAATATATTAATATCCATGTGGGGAACGGCACATTGCATGATTTATTTGCAGCAGTGCCGCAGGCCAATCTGTGGTCGATGACGTGGCGGTTGTTCGGAAATGCAGAGGTGGATGGGTTTGAGGATAAGTTCATTACGGAGCAGTTTTTCAACTGTGCACCGGAACTTTGCCGCAAGCCGCATCAGGCTTGGGGGTTTAAAACCTTGTTTCGCAATAACGGGTTTTACAAAAAGTTCGGTGTGCATCGGCCTGTCGGATTGCAACCGGAATTCAAAGATCACATTCACTGGGTGAATGGTTCCGGCAAACAGATGCCTGAAAATATTTTACGCACCGGCTGGCGCAATACGATGCGCAGTTACGGCTATGATATGGTTACACTGAACCATTATGCTTTGCGGTCCTGCGAGTCATTTTTGGTGAAACGCGATCGTGGCAGGGTGAACCATGTAGAGCGTGATCAGGGTATGGCGTATTGGTTTCGGATGAATAACAATGCTGAAGCTGATAGAACTATCTTGAATAAGATAGCGCGAACAAAGCAAAAATTTGCAGAACTGATGGCCGATGAGGAGATTGCGGCACAGCACAAGGCATGTGTTGCGGCCCATGCCAAGCGGATCACAGAATTGAAGGCGCGGCCGGATTATTTGGCGATTTACGAAACGTTGAAATCTGAACGTATGATCAAGTTATCACGGTTGCATGCGCATTTCGGCAGTGCTGTTTTTCTGCAAGGCCCGGATGCAATACCGCTGGATTATCCGCTTTTGGACGAGGTAGAGTTGTAAGTAATGAAATACCTGATGATCACATCGATGCGCAATGAAGCGCCGTATATTCTGGAATGGCTGGCGTATCATCGCAGTATCGGGGTGGATGGGTTTTTGATTTATTCCAACGATTGTGATGATGGTACGGATGTGATGCTTGACTATCTGGATGCGCTTGGGGTGATTACGCATGTGCGCAATGACAAGATCACAAAGGCGGGTGTTCAATGGACTGCGCTGAAACGTGCGGATAAACACCCGATGAAGGCACAGGCAGACTGGATTTTATTTGCCGATGTGGACGAGTTTGTGAATGTCAAAGTCGGTGGCGGGCATTTGGACGATTTGCTGGCGGCATGTCCTGATGCCACGGCATTTGCATTGATGTGGCGGATGTTCGGCAATGACGGTCGTGCGGAAATTTCGGATGTGCCGGTCATTGAGCAGTTTACCAAATGCGCCGGATTTCCATGCTATGCGCCGATAACCAGTTCGATGTTCAAGACGTTGTTCCGGAATGACGGCAGTTATGAAAAACTTGGGGTGCATCGACCGAAAAAACGTGTTGAAGAGGATGCGTCAAAGATTGCCTGGGTTAATGGATCCGGACAACCGTTAGGGCCGGAGTATCTGGATAAGTCAACCGTGACTTACGGTGCCTGTGGCGGCATTGATCTGGCTTGCATCAATCACTATTCGGTAAAGTCGGCAAGGGCGTTTCTGGCGAAAACACAGCGCGGGTTACCGAACCGGTCAGATAAGGAACTGGACTTGGGTTATTGGGTTGATCGTAACTTTAATCATATTGAAGACTTAACAATCCAACGTAACCTAGTTCAAACAAAGAAAATAATGGAATGTTGGTTTAGTGATAGTAAACTGCGTGAATTGCACCTTTCCGGCTTAGATTGGCATCAGGATTGTGCTAGTAAGGTTTTGGATGATATGGAGGGTGTGCGGTTATTTACGCGGATTACCAGCTTGACACGGTCTGATATAAACCCACGTTTTGCGGCTACACTGGCGCAGCTGATGATCGCGGCGCGCCGCAAACAGAAAGATAATTGATGCGGATATTTCTAACAGGTGGGGCAGGGTATATTGGCAGTCATACATTGTTGGAAGTGTTGTCTGCCGCGCATGAGGTTTGTGTTTACGATGACTATTCAAATAGCGCGCCCGCGGCCCTAGCGCGTGTCGAGCAACTGACGAACCGAAAGTTCAAAACGGTGACAGGTGATATACGTGATCAGGTATCGTTGGCGACGGCATTAACAGAATTCAAACCGGATGTTGTTGTGCATTTTGCCGGCAAAAAAGCGGTTGGCGAGTCGGTTGAAAAACCGCTGATGTATTATGAGAATAATGTGTCCGGCACGCTTAGCTTGTTACGTGCGATGGAGGCTGCCGGTTGCAATCGTATTGTGTTCTCATCATCGGCTACGGTTTATGGCGAGCCGCAATATTTGCCACTGGATGAAAATCACCCCCTGTCTGCGACTAACCCATATGGGCAAACCAAGTTGATGGTAGAGCATATTTTGCGCGACTGGTGTACTGCGCGCGATCAGGCATCCGCTGTGCTGTTGCGCTATTTCAATCCTGTTGGTGCGCATGACAGCGGTATGATCGGTGAGGACCCGAATGATATTCCCAATAATCTGATGCCTTTTGTATCACAGGTGGCCGTTGGTAGGCGCGAAACACTACAGGTGTTCGGTAGTGATTATGATACGCCGGACGGCACAGGCGTGCGTGATTACATCCATGTGGTTGATCTGGCAAAGGCCCATGCGGCCGCTATAGTTTATGCTGCGGCGCATAAAGGCTGTGAGGCGATTAATGTGGGAACAGGGAAGGGGTCATCGGTGCTGGATGTTGTCAGGGCATTTGAGAAAGCATCGGGACGGTCTATCCCCTATACAATGGCGCCAAGGCGCCCGGGTGATGTTGCGGCACTATACGCACAGCCTGACAAGGCGCGCACCCTGCTGGGGTGGGATGCGGAACGTGATTTGGCGGATATGTGTGTCAGTGCCTGGAAATGGCAGAGTCAAAACCCCGACGGATACGGGGATTAGGCCAGTTTGCGTGGTAATATGGTTTCAACATCATCCATACGTTCGATATAATACCAATCGTCATCGTAGCCATGTTGCAAAGCCTCAGTTCGTTCCTGTGACCAGCCCGGAATGTCCAGTTCTTTAACCACACTCAGATCTTGTTGTAAAAACAGCGGTTTCATTTTTTCGAGTTCTTCGGATGTTTTGTCGGGATGCTTTTGGACGTATTTGTTAAACAAAAGAGCCCTTTGCAGATCAACGCCTAAATCAAGATTTTCGGCGGGAGCATTGAGATCCTGATATTTTTCAACACCTGTTATGGCGCCTATAACATCGCGCCAGATATAGGGGTAATCTTCATACTGCCAGATTGTTGCCGGTAGGCGCGTACCCCTGCCTTGTGAGCGCTCTATAAGAGATGACC
>Ga0316204_10012782_pt1 | contig 10165 bp, 7 predicted proteins | sample 6monrhotite_MG_2_FD_205661 | JGI IMG/M metagenome (GOLD analysis project Ga0316204, IMG submission 205661) | Microbial mat bacterial communities from mineral coupon in-situ incubated in ocean water Damariscotta River, Maine, United States -... | ecosystem: Environmental > Aquatic > Marine >... | reverse complement strand
CAAAATACGTTTGATAGGATGTGTATGGAATGAGTACTCTGCCATTAATATCATAGCTATCAGCACCTAGCTGACTGAGCAGGTCACGATTTTTTTCGTTTAACAGGCCAATTATTTGAAACTTTTTATCGTTAAAACGAAACGTTCTTCCCATGGGGTTTGTCGCGCCGTATAAATTTTTTGCTGCTTTTGGCGAAATGATGGCGACAGCTTTACGACGCACGATATCGTCTTTGCGAAAATTTCTTCCGTCCAGTAACGTATCATTGTTGATGCCAATATATTCGACATCCACCCCCTCAATACTGGCATTGAAGAAGTTGCTTCCAGTGCGAACGGGCATTATGTTATTGCGACTATAAACCAACGCCGTAGCACGTTTAATGGCCGGGCAGCATTTTTTAGAAATAATGTTGTAATAGTCATCATTATCGATTCCACTGCCCTGGCGCACAGCCCGGTTTGGATCGTTATTGTCACTCGACTGACGGTAAACCCAAACTGACTTTAAGCCGTAAGTCTTAAGTTCCTGGTAGACATAATCATGAATGCCATTGGTAATTGTGCCAACCGTCATAACGGCAGCAATGCCAATTGCAATCCCCAATATACTTAACACGGTGCGCAGCTTATTATCATGCAATGCATGAAGTGCCTGGTGCATTACATCTTTATAAACGCCCAGATGAATCATGCTCGATTATTCTTTGTTATCGAGGCGATACTGCCATCTCGCACATGCAGTACCCGTTGTGCAAAACCTGCAATGTCATCTTCGTGTGTCACCATAACGATGGTTTTACCACTGGCATTGAGCTGTTGAAACAAGCGCATGACTTCCAGGCTGTTAGTTGAGTCCAGCGCACCGGTAGGCTCATCAGCAATAATAACATCAGGGTCATTTACAATGGCGCGCGCGATGGCAACACGTTGCTGCTGACCACCCGATAAATTAGCCGAGGTATGTTTCGCCCGATCACTTAACCCCACTATATCCAGCGCCGCAAGTACCCGGTTTTTACGTACCTGTGGATCGACCCTGGCATATATCATGGGTAACTCCACATTACGTTCAGCGCTAATTCGCGGAATTAAATTAAACGATTGGAATATAAACCCTAAATGGCGGTTTCTTAACGCCGCCAGATGTGCGTCTGAGGCTTCTGCAACTGAGGTACCGGACAGCAGGTATCGTCCGGAATCGGCGGTGTCGAGACATCCGATAATATTCAGCAAGGTGGATTTTCCGGAACCGGACGGTCCCATAATCGCTACAAATTCACTGCTTCGAATATGCAACGAAACTCGCTTAAGCACCGGGACAGGCACCTGCCCAAGATGGTAAGTTTTACTTACATCCTGTAAATCAATCATCCGACAATCATTTGTTGGACAGCAAAAACGGCTACACCCATCCGGTAGTTAACACGAAATAAAAGGAATCAACTGATGAAGTTAAAACTGAGAATTAAAATTAATTGGACGAAATAACGACTCGGTCGCCTTCATCAATATTGATGCCATTGGCTAATATGACACTCTGACCAACACTAACGCCCTGGCGAATTTCAACATGTGAAAAATCTTCGATACCTGTCTCCACTTCCATAAGATTGACAAAGTTATCTTCCACCACGGCTACGTAACTTTTACCATCGCGCATAATAATACTGCCATAAGGCACTTTTAGCGCACTTGGATTCCACGCGGTACGGATTTCCGCATCAACTTGTTGACCAAAACGCAATGATGGCGCATTACTGCCCAGGCTCACATATACGCTGACCGTGTTGGCATTGCCGATATTATTGGTTGCAGCCGCCAGACGGGTTACCGACTCAGGCCAGTTAAGTCCGGGAAAGGCATCACTGGAAATACTTACCGTTTGCCCAACGGCGATCCCCCCACTATCGGCAGCATCCACCTGCACTTCCATTTCCCGCTGTCGCTGGTCCACCAGGGTAAACAACGTCTCTGATGGTACTACCCATTGACCAATTTCGACGTATCGCGCGGTGATGGTGCCGGCAAAGGGTGCGACAATACGAGGGTTCTCAAGACTGAGTTTTGCGGTACGCACCTCTTCTTCGGCCACACTGTCTCTCGCCCTGGCGGAGCGAAGCTCCACTTCAGCCTCTTCCACCAGCTGCCTGGCCACGGCACCTTTGGAAAAAGCCTGACGCAGGCGTTTTAGCGAGCGCTCAGCCAGCGCGACATCTTCTTTGGCATTCTTATAGTTTGCCTCAGCACGTTTCAGATTTATTTTCGCTTCTCTGTCATCCAAACGTGCCAGTAGCTCTCCTTTTTTGACATTATCACCCTCTTCGACATAGACGTTGGTCAGCCTGCCTGCGATTGAAGGGGTTAAGTCCACCCGTAATTTACTCACTACTTTTCCAGGCACGGTAATCGACTGAAAGATTTCGCCCTGTTCTACTGTCGCGGTTGTGACTTCCACACCACCAGAGAATATATTGTCCCACAAATTAATAACGACGATCAGCACAATAATTGCGCCAATGATCATAAACAGTTTTTTCGGCCCCCATAGTTCGACAATGGAGCTTGCAAATGCAAGCATGCCGGAGCTGCGGCGATTTGCATGCAATTCTGTCTGGACTAATGGAAAGCGGTCCATTTGCTGCAGTATATTGGCGTCGGATTGTTGCTTTTGCTGCTCAAACAATTCGGTCGTGTGCACGGATTCTTTCGAGCGCGTATCAAGATTTACCGCCTGCCGGGCAGCATTCGCGACGGCAGCCTTAGCCGTGGCCGACGATGATGGGTGATTATCCCCAAAGACATTGATGCTTTCGTTTTGTTTCGGCTCCAGACCTAATACTTCTTCTGATGACGTTTTCCTGTCCTGCGCTGCTTTTAGCCTGGCCCGGTGCAGCTCGATTAATTTTACCTTTTTGGCTGCCGCGGCTGCTTTAACTTTCCTCAGCACGGCAGGGTCAATCGGCTTTTGGGTTTTTACGCCACCCGCCGGTTTCACTGTGGCAGGATTTACGTTTGAGGCTTTTAAGGCATTTGCCTTCGCCTGGGCGACGGCCATTGATGCGGGTTTGGCAGCCACCGGTGGTCTTCTTGACGCTGTAGATGGCGCAGCAGTGATTTTAGCCGCGACGGAATTAGCCGCAGACAACCGAACCGCACCGGCGTTACGAGGTATTACCGCTGTTGCAGGCCTTTCCCTTTCTTTTATTTTAGCTTTTGCGCTGGCGCTCGCCGAAACGGACACCGGCTTCTTGATGGTTGGAATTACACGCGCCGCAGGTCTGACCTTGGTTGCAGGCCGTGGTGTAGTGGCATTGTCGGACGATAATTCGGTGTGCGACCTGTCAAGTATCGTGGACCGCCCCAACGTTCGGCGCGTCTCTTCACCCAGCACGATTTTCTGTGTCTTTGACGGGCTAAGCACCGGTACGTTTTCACCATTTTTACCGCCACTTTCCTGGTCGAATGGCACGATCATACCATTGTCATCAGTATAACCAACATCACCTGATTGGCGTGTGCTGACAAATACCAATTTCCGAATGTGCGCATCCAGTTCTTCGCCATTAACCGGTTTGGTCATTATCTGGTTGGCACCGGCATCGTATACTTTTGATAAAACCCCGGTATCGGTTGCGCCTGTAATTACAATAACAGGCATACCACTGACTTTTTTACTACCGCTGGCACGCAGCGCTCTAACCAGGTCATCGCCGTCCATACCCTTGGGCGATACTTTCAGGTCAGTTAATAATAAATCATAATCCTGCTCAATAAGTGCGATGAGGGCGGGTTCTGCAGATTCGAAATGGTCAACAATATAGCCATAGGGTTTCAACATACGCTTTACAACGTAGGCAGATGTACGGCTATCATCCACATACACTAATCGGGCTGGCCTGGCTTTCCCGGTCAACCCCGTCATGCGGGTATCATCTGCGCCCTTTGATCCACTACCTGTCATCCGACGAAACACTGTACTCACTAGCGCACTGCCCTGCCAAATTTCGGTTCGGCAATAGCACTAAGTTTGACAAGCAAACCATTGTTTAGAAACAACATTAACATATTTACAGCCACCCATCCCCCACTACGTATGCTCAATATTTATACTTACAGACACCAAACATACATGGATATGATACTAAGTTTCAACACAAAATTTAATTATTGCATTACAACAAGCAACAACGACACTGAAGATACGCCTGACAGAAAAGCTATGTGGCCCAGACTGCGCCTGAAGGAATATTCTGAAGTGAAATAGAGAATAATTCCAATGAACCTGAATGATACCTTAAAAACGGTAACTCTAAAAAGCACTAATAACTGATTATATATAATTGGTATTTATATTACGGTTATAAGATAATAACTTAATCTCTTAAATTACCTCATTTATTGGCTGTATTGTGTGTAAAATTATCGGCCAAATGCAGACGAAACTTACACGACACTGATGGCGGTTAACGTTTATCATGACCAGCAATTCAGCTTAAAACGCCACCAAAGCGATTTATTAACCAACGTTTAAACAATGTAAACTCAACACTCAACATGAAGACACAACACGAATGCCATAATATCGACACGATAACCTGGCCAAACGATCAATAACCATACAGCTACTGAATGACCAACCCCCCCAACAGCACCAGCACTTATATTCTCCCCGCATTAGGCATTGCCGGACTATTGCTGGTTATACTTCTGGTTGCCAACAACAAACCCAGTAACACTCCAGCTGAAAATTGGACCACAAACTGGAAAACATTACCCAGCTTTAAATACGCCAGACGCGCACTTTCCGCCGTGGCGGTCGATGGTTATCTCTACGTCATTGGTGGTGTGGATCAAGCGGGAAATTACATTGAATCAGTGGAGTTCAGCAAAATTCAGCTTGATGGCACTATTTCCAACTGGCAAAGCACAAGCGCATTAAATACCGGTCGATTTTACCTCGACGCGGTGAGTTCAAACGGCTACCTCTACGCGCTGGGAGGTGGTGTCGGAGAGCTTGGGGCAGAAAATATCCCCGTAGCCACCGTTGAAAGAGCACGAATATTAGCCGATGGCCAATTATCCCCCTGGGAACAATTACCCAATATGCTCACACCGCGCCGTGGATTAAAAACCGTTACAATCGCAGATCGTATCTATGCCACCGGCGGTTACAACGGGCTTTTTCTCAAGTCCATCGAATCTGCCCGGATAAGCCCATCGGATAATGTTCAACCCAGCTGGCGCCTTGAACCCCACGAAGCGACAGTGGATCGATACATACATTCGGCAGCAAATCATGGTAACTATCTTTACGTACTGGGGGGCCATGTACAACAAGCCGACAAAATGAGTTATGGCGACATTGAGATGACTAAAATCAAGCGTGACGGTTCATTGAATCCCTGGCATATCGAGCGCAGTAGATTGCTAACCCCCCGCTTTATCGCCTCTGCATTTACACTGAATCATAAACTGTACATCCTGGGTGGCCACAATGGTGGAACGCGCCTGAACAGTGTTGAATTTTCACCCATTTTCAGCGATGGACATATTGGTCCCTGGGAATTCACCACCCCTCTTAATACCAGCCGCAGCGCCACATCGGTGGCGGTTTTTAATAATTTTATTTATGTACTCGGCGGTATGGGCGCGGATGGTGTGTTAAATTCCGTGGAAATGGCAACCCAGGCCGGGAATGGCAGTCTTGGTTATTTGCAATAACACATAAAGAAGATTAATATCTGCTCTTGCGAAAACTTATACCCTGATTGTTTTATTTATAACCAAAGTAAAGCAATAAAACTTGCATTGCAGCGTATTCTTGTTGCAATATGTTAACGTGCGTGGGGCTCACAGGTTAGCACAGACTAATCAGTATTTTTAAAATTTGGGAGACGTTAAAATGTTAGACGTATTGACGTATTTGGTTGGGGGTGTAAGCGCATTAGCCATAGTGTTGCTGACGATATTAATTTTCCAAATCTACAATGAAGACCATCCGCTGAACCAGGACCGCACTGAATAGAGCTTGCTCAATATTGTTTATGTTAGTTTCGCCAAGTTATCCAACTAACACTGGCAATCTGACATACCGTTAATTGTTGGCGTTATTTGTTGTCAATAAAGCGCAATTGTTGTTAGCAATAAAGCGCAATTGCACTTATACGGCGACACCACTACTACGTAAGCAATCTGTTCGGCTACCTCAAGAACGCCATTTACTTGGCGTTCTTGAGGTTCAGCATTATATTCGCAATTCCGTGGTAGTCATTGTCAGTTAAGCATCATCGGGCAACCAGATTGATAGTAACGCACCTCCAAGCTGATGACTCACCGCCACCTTCAGCTCACCCCCGTAAATTTGCACAATATCCTGCACAATCGATAACCCAATGCCGTGCCCTCTGATTCCCTGATCAGCGCGAACACCCCGCTGAACCACATGCTTTACCATTTCGTCAGGCACACCGGGACCATCATCTTCAATTTGAATCATAATGCCCGGACTATGTTTTGTGGCATGATGCTCCAGCTTGGCGGTAATTACCACACGTTTGTGGCACCACTTAAATGCGTTATCCATTAAGTTGCCAATGATTTCCATCATGTCGCCTTCGTCGCCATGAAAAACAACGTTAGCCTCCACGTGCTTCTCAACCAACACGGCCTTATCCGCATAAACTTTTTTCAGGCTTTTGGCAACCTTCTCCACCATTCGCAGTAATATAATAGGTGCAAGTAATGGTGATTGCCCCGCCGTTGCGGCCCGCTGTAATTGATACTCAGTAATCTGGACCATACGATCCAGTTGCTCCTGAATTGTCAGCATCGTTTTGTCCTTGTGCTGATGTTTGTCGACGGTGCTTTGCAATACCGCTAATGGCGTCTTCAAGCTATGGGCAAGATCGCCTAACGTATGACGGTATCGTTCAAGATGCTCCTGCTGATGCTCCAGCAAAGCATTAACGTTACTGGTTAATGCTTTTAGCTCTCCAGGATACTCATGCTGCAACCGTAATTGTTTTCCTGATTCAATGGCCGACAATTCGCCTGCCGCCTGATCCAATGGCGCCAGCCCCCAACGCATAATGGCCCCCTGCATTAACAGCAACAACAATGCCACGCCACCTAGCAGTCCCCAGAGATTGCGCCGATACTTAATGGCACGTTTTTCATACTCTGCCAGATTCTCGGCAACACTAAAGGTATAAACGTGCATCATTGACTTGTCGTCCCAGGCTATACCCAGGCTATACATTGCAAAGGAATAATTGGTGTTATCCAAATACTCATAAGAGAAGTCGCGTTCATTTCTAAACAAACGAACCCGGTAAGGAATTTTTACGCCTTCAGGCGTAGGCGAACTCCATATTACGCGGCCTTTACTATCGGTGATCTGGGCATAGCTATCGGGCTCCCAGGTCAAAAAGCTGGTTTCCGGCACAATATCCGGCATGTAAACATTGGCCTCATCATCGATAGCGGCTAAGGCAATCAAAGCATAGACCTGTATTTCCAGGCGTTTTTTTAAAGCCTCTTCTGAACTGACATGATAGGCCCTGTCCAGTGTAAATCCAGCCAAACCAAAAAAGGCCGCTAAAATTGCACTCGCAGCAATTAATACCCGGGCGTTTAACGACAGCATTAGCAGGCAACTGTGTAATTAGTTATTTTACGAAAGAGATACGTAAGCATCATCGTTTTTATTATACTTATGTCGCGGGTTTCTCATCTGGCGCTAGCGCAAAACGATACCCACGCCCGCGCAGGGTTTCTATTGGTTTGATGCTGTCATCCGGGTCGATTTTTCGTCGCAAACGCCCCACAAATACTTCAATGACATTACTGTCTCGATCAAAGTCCTGATCGTATATGTGTTCAGTAAGTTCTGCCTTTGACACAACCTCTCCTGAATGCAGCATGAGGTATTCTAATACTTTATATTCGAATGCCGTCAGCTCCAATGCCTGTGAATTAACAGTCACCTGTTGGGTTGACGTGTTTAGAATGACGGGGCCACATGCCATCACTGATTGTGACCAGCCCGCAGCCCTGCGCAATAATGCTTTAATGCGCGCCAATAACTCCTCAACATGAAAGGGCTTAACCAGATAGTCATCACCACCGGCCTCTAATCCCTCTACTTTATCCTGCCAACGGCTGCGTGCGGTTAATATTAGTATCGGAAATTTTTTACCATTGGCGCGTAATCCTCGAATTAACTCTATACCCGACAGCTCCGGTAAGCCTAAATCGACAATGGCAACATCAATGGAGAATTCAGTCCCAAAATAAAGACCCTCCTCGCCATCCGCGGCAGCATCAACTGCATACCCCTCTTCTTTTAAACGAGCAACTAACTGCTCTCTCAGATATTCTTCGTCTTCAACCACTAACACGCGCATAATTTGCACCTAATGTATAAATTTTATTCTTTATTGAAACGCTTCACGACCACGCCTATTCTATATTTACGGCATACTGGCACATACTCCTGATACCTGCCTGAAAATAAATATAAGCATACAGCATTTTCTCACCACCCAGAATCCCACTTAATTTTTGCACCGTAGCACATACTTAATCAAAATTAAGAACCAACAACCAAAATAATATATTAAGCGCTTGATAAGATTGACGTTTACCTCCCGCCCAGCATAATTCACCCTCATAAAAACGCCCTCTGAATTATATACCCGTAGCGTTTAAGATTTAGGCATAATTGCACCCCCTATTTATTTCATAACAGCTTCCATGGCTGCGTTGTCGACAGGGAGGTCCATATATGTAGGCAAGGGGCGTGAGCAGGATGCAGAAGCGTTGAAATGCCTTACAATCGTCGGGCTATTACGCGTCATTTCGCTTTCTTAAAGAACCTATTTTTGGTCCCATGCTTTTAGTCTCATAGTTTTATGTCCTATACTTTTAGTCCTATGAAATAAACAGGAAGTACACTTAACACCTAAACCTTAAACGCCACGGGCATAGATGCTTCTATTTAACGGTCACTCTTCAGGTTGGCGATATCATAGGCAGTGGTTCGGCAGTATCAGGGATTAGCTCACAGCGACAAGGCATCAACAAGACATAAAAAAACGCCACTACCGGTTCCGGTAATGGCGTTAAATATTTTGGACAGAGATTAAAGTTATAGTTATTTATTTGGGGATATTTTGATCTACAGAGTGAGAATAAAATCTACTAACTTCTCAATGTTTTCATCTGAAACACGCGGTGAGTAAGGAGGCATTGGCGCACCACCGGTAACCGATGCCCAATTTCCTTTACCGCCTTTTTGTACTTTTGTGATTAATAGGGCTTTGGCACCTGCATCACCCTTGTATTTAGCCGCAACATCTTTCCAGCCTGGGCCAACTACTTTTTTGTCTACGCTATGACACGCCAGACATCCACTTTTTTTAGCCAGATCCAGATCCGCAAAACTTGCACTAGACATAACTAGCGACATTACGCCGAATAGCAACACAACTGATTTCATAAGTCCTCCTCGATTTTTACAAATGCTCAGTAGTCACGTTACTAAACCGAAGCTGAATGAAACCTGAATATTACAATAGATTGTTGCGTTAAATTATCGAATTAGGAAAAAAACAACCCTTAAATTACGTTCCGCTACCGCCAAATCGCTTATTAAACTATTAATCCCCTTTGGAGCACCATCGCGCTCTGGGTTTTTCATCACCAACATACCCATGCCGATAATGCTTTATTGGGCACCCTAATGACTGCTTACTAGCCGCTTTAGGTGATGCTTTAGATGCTGCTTTCAGTTGTTGCTTTACTGATATCAGCTTTCTAAAGTATTACAATGTGCTATTTAAGATAATGGGCCGTCGCGTTTATCATTAAAACGAGTTACATCATTGCTCATAACCACTTCACCCTGGTGAATGGCGCCCTCGGCAATGGCTAACACCTTACTTTTTAACACACCTTTTACCCGTGCTGTTGATAAAATCTCTAGCTTTTCTTTTGCCCAGACCTCACCGTCCACTTCACCAGCGATCACGACACTCATTGCGGTTATCTTGCCATACCATTTCCCTGGCTCACCAATAACCAGCGTACCCTCCAGGTCACAATCGCCTTCAACAGTGCCCAGAATGATCGTGTGCCCGCTTCCGCTAATATTTCCTGATAA
>Ga0316204_10012781_pt1 | contig 10165 bp, 8 predicted proteins | sample 6monrhotite_MG_2_FD_205661 | JGI IMG/M metagenome (GOLD analysis project Ga0316204, IMG submission 205661) | Microbial mat bacterial communities from mineral coupon in-situ incubated in ocean water Damariscotta River, Maine, United States -... | ecosystem: Environmental > Aquatic > Marine >... | reverse complement strand
CCCAAGCGGCCAGCTCCATGGCGTGCGCTCACGGCCCCGTACATGTCAGGCTGGTTACGCTGCACCTCCCCCCAAAAGCCATCTTCCACATGAATTGGCCCCGGTGAAACCGTATTTACACGAACACCGTGGGCACCGGCAATATCTCCTAACTGACTAGCATAGGCTATCAGACCGGCTTTGGCGGTATTATAGGGTGAAGGTCCACCCCCTATCGCCTCAAGTCCGGCAACACTGGCAATAACCACAATATTGCCGCCGGATGCAGCCAGCTGCGGCAAAACAGCCTCGCAGCCTCGCACCGTGGCCATCAGGTCAACATCAAAGGCAGCCTTCCAGCCTTCCTCGCCTGCGCTGGCTCCGCCACTTACATTTGGTACAAAAACATCAAGCCCGCCTAAGGCATCGATTGCACTCTGCATCCAACTTAAATAAGCCCCGGCATCCGAGACATCACAAACCGCGCCCACAACTGTGTGGCCTTGTGCCAATAACACAGCAACCCGGGCATCAACTTCCTGTTGCTTTCTGGCACAGAAAGCAACAACAGCCCCTTCTGCCAAAAAGCCATCAACTATAGCTGCACCAATGCCACGTGTACCGCCGGTTACAAGTATACGTTTGCCTTTTAATCCAAGATCCATAAAAAGTCCTTAGTGCGCATCGGCAGTTGCCTGTGCAATATCCCGCAATTCCCGGCGCAGTATTTTTCCAACCGGTGATTTTGGTAACTCATCAACAAAACGTACCGTCTTCGGAACTTTGTAACCGGTCAAGTGTTCTTTGCAGTGTGCAAACACGCTTTCCTTGCTAACATCAGCATTTACAGGCACTATATAAGCTACAACACGCTCCCCTGTTTCCGGATCAGACACGCCTACCACGGCAGCTTCAGCTACTTTATCAAAACGGGTCAACACATCTTCAATGTCAGTTGGATAAACGTTGAAACCTGAAACAATCACCATGTCTTTGATACGGTCAACAATGGAAAGGTACCCATCCTCGTCCATAACGGCAACATCACCGGTTTTCAGCCAGCCACCTTCAAGTGATCCCTCTGTGGCCGCAGGGTTATTAAGGTACCCTTTCATGATTTGGGGGCCCTTCAGCCAAAGCTCTCCTGCTTCGCCAGCAGGCAGGTCTTCACCGTTATCGCCAACAATCCGTACATCCGTCCCGGGCACAGGAACACCGCATGTGCCGCGCCTGGGCACCTGATTAAAGGGCATTGAAGATACAATGCATGTGCCTTCCGTAAGACCGTACCCCTCATAAATAACGTTGCCGGTCAAATCGTACCACGCATCGGCAGTAGCAGGCTGAAGAGGTGCTGCACCACTGAAACACACCCGTAATGTTTCAGGCGGTTTATTAGTAAACCAGCTCTCTTTCATCAGGCCCTGATACAAAGTGTTCACGCCGGGCATGATTGATATCTGAAAGTTTTCAAATACCGGTTTCAGGTTCACCAAGGGACGAGGCGCCGGTACAAGCACCACATGACAGCCTTTATACATGCTGTTCAGGGCACCAACTGCCAGCGCATACACATGGTAAAGCGGCAACACCAGTATCATGGCATCGTCGTCAAACCATTCCATACCATCATCATTCACATTGGCTTGCGATATATTACTTACAACATTGCCGTGCGTCAGCAATGCACCTTTACTGCGTCCTGTTGTTCCCCCAGTATATTGAAACAGAGCAACATCATCTAGCCTCACATCAGCCGTATAACTTGCGACATTCGCACCCTGTTTTAAACATGCTTCCCCGGCTTTAATCACCGATCCAACAGTGCCTGCGCATTCTCCCTGAAAGGGCGGCACAATTTTCTTAACGTATTTCATCGCGAAGCCCAGCACACTGCGTTGAACAGCAGGGAAAAAATCGAGCAGCGATATTTTAAAAATTTGCTCTACCTTGGCCCCTGCGACAGACGCATTAATGCGGTCACCGAAAACATCAATAACAAACCAAACTTTAGCACCGCTGTCTTTTAGCTGGTGATTTGTTTCCTCTGGCGTATAGAGCGGGTTTACATTGGTAATCGTCAAACCCGCCTTAAAAATTCCAAACGCCAACACAGGATAAGCCAACGCATTTGGTGACTGGATTGCAACAACATCACCCGACACAAGACCTAATTCTTCTCGCAGATACGCCGCCACGGCATCAGAATAATGGCCGATTTGATTGAAACTTAATGTTTGCGCGTGTCCGGTAGGCAGCACACAGCTGAACGATGGTTTGTCACCATGTTCCAAAACACTGCGATTAACCATATCACCCATATGGTCTGCCAGCATATGCTCGCTATCAAAGCTCACTTCATTCGTGAAAGGCACACCCATGAATTTTCCTTAACTTCCCTTTAATAACACGCAGGTCTTCAGTAATTCACCATGCTCTATTCTGGTGCAGGTTCCAAGCGGTCCATCAATTTATCTGAATTTTCCAAACATTCATGAAATTCATCCGCCAGTCTTTCGCTTTCGCTGGTCACTACCAGCCAGTAAGCCAGCCTCTCTTTGTCTGTCATGTCAGAAAAATTGCTGCGCTCCGGAATTTTCCCGCCGGGCAAAGCAGCAACAAACGTATCAGCTGGTGCCAGCATTAATATCTGGTCCCAGGTTGCGCCTTTCGCACGCCTTGCTTCGCGTCTTTTGTCAAACCAACCGGGCACAATATGGCTGTAAAAGTGCGGATACAGCACAATGCCACTGTCCAAATTCCACGGCACATCAAAATGATAATCTATCACGCCGCCATCCCGGTAAACACCCGCAGGAGCACCGGCAATATCTGTTATCGGATCTGCAACAAAAGGAATGGACCCTGTTGCCATCAAAACATCGGCAAGCGTTTCCGCACGGAGTTTCACATCCGTCCTCTCAAAATCCGGCCATGCAGCCGGGCAAGCAACACCTTCACCTGAATGAAAGACCACCCTGTCAAAAAACTTTGCCAAATGGGCACGGTCAACGGCGTTTGCACCAGCAGAAGCCAATATGCCTGCGCCCTCTTTCCATTTTGATGACCCTGCATCAAGCCCTTTTGAGCGAACGGTTACAATATTAAGATTACGCCGTGGGTTGCCAACTATCCTCGCGGCTTCATGGTCACCAAACAGATCATGTAAAAACCTGTACGAGGCACGTGTAAGAACTTCAGGGCTTGCGGCATCAGCTTTTTTAAACTGGAAATACAGCTCAACGAACCGAGCCAATGCTTTTTCAGGCTCTGGATGAGCAGCGTTTGCCATACGCCATGCGCCAATAGAGGAACCCACCAGATCAATTGTTTGCGGTGCACCCGCAAGCCATTGTCCAAAAACAAACTTGTCCAACCCCAAAAGCACCAGCCACTTAGGGCCGCCAGAAGCGCCCAGCACCATACGCACCAGTTCAGGCGTAAGCCCGTACTCGGCAATATGCTTTTTGGCAGTTTTTCCTGCGATGAGTTTAAGGGCGTTCATTCATGTCTCTTTCCAGTCCTGAAAGAGAAGATATCCGAGTTCATTCTAATTTCAAGACTTACTGGTCCAGAAATTTGGAAAAAATGAGCGACACCAACCATATCGCTCAATAAAATCATTCTCAAACACCTCAGGGCCTTAGTATCACCTTGCCTTTGGCCCGGCGCTCTGTAAGGCAGGCGTAGGCTGCTTGCACCTCTGCTAGCTGGAACACGTCATTAACAGAGGCTTTCACTTCACCGCTGGCTACCATGCCCAAAATATCAGTCATATTCTGAATTTGTACAGGTGCATTGGCTGCCGCCCATGCGCCCCAGAAAACACCAACCAGAGAGGCCTGTTTAAGTAAACACAGGTTAAGCGGAATTTTCGGGATATCCCCTGCTGCAAAGCCAATTACCAAATGTCTGCCGCCCGGTGCCATGCTTCGGAAGGCGATTTCAGAGTAATCGCCACCAACAGGATCATAAATCACATCAACACCGCGCCCGCCGGTTATTTCCTTCAGCCGCGCTTTCATATCTTCTGTTGAATAATTAATCAGCTCATCCGCGCCAGAATTTTTGCAGAATGCCAGTTTTTCGTCTGTACTAGCGGCAGCAATAACCTTCGCACCCATGGCCTTCGCCAATTCAACTGTAGCAATACCAACACCGCCAGCGGCGCCCAGCACCAATACGGTTTCGCCCGGTTGCAGCAAAGCGCGCTGCTTCAGGGCATGATAGCTGGTGCCATAGGTTAGTGTAATACCCGCTGCCATCTCAAACGACAGCCCATCAGGCATGGGAATGGCGGTAAAAGCAGGCACCGCCACTTGTTCGGCAAAGGCACCCGTTTGGCACATAAAGATCACCTTATCGCCAACATTCAGGTGCTTTACGCCCTCGCCCACGGCAGCAACAATTCCTGCGCCTTCGCCGCCCGGCGTGAAAGGCAGTGCCGGTTGAAACTGATACTTGCCCTGTATAATCAGCGTATCCGGGAAATTAAGGCCGGCGGCTTTTACATCAACAAGCACATGGCCCTTGCCCGCCACCGGCGCATCGGTTTCTTCAACAACCAGCTTGTCAGCAAGGCCTAATTCTTTACATAGTACAGCCTTCATGGCTTTCTCCCCAGTGAAAAAGACGGACAGTTTTCACCGTCCGCCCTCTCAAAATTATGCTACTTCAAACAAACCGGCTGCGCCCTGACCGCCGCCAACACACATGGTAACTACCACATATTTGGCGCCCCGGCGTTTGCCTTCAATCAGCGCGTGGCCAACCATGCGTGCACCAGACATGCCGTATGGGTGCCCAATAGAAATAGCACCGCCGTTTACATTCAGCAGATCACCCGGAATGCCAAGCTTGTCGCGGCAATAAACAACCTGAACAGCAAAGGCTTCGTTTAGTTCCCAAAGGCCAATGTCGTCCATTTTCAGGCCATTTTTCTCCAACAGTTTTGGAATGGCGTAAATAGGGCCAATGCCCATTTCATCAGGATCAAGCCCTGCGACCGCCATGCCGCGGTATATGCCAAGCGGAGCAAGGCCACGCTTTTCAGCGGTTTTGCGTTCCATCAACACAGCAGCAGATGCGCCGTCAGAAAGCTGGCTGGCGTTGCCTGCCGAAATGGTGCCGCCTTCAAATACAGGTTTAAGCCCGGAAAGGCCCGCAAGCGTGGTTTCAGGGCGGTTGCCTTCGTCTTTTTCAAGGCAAACATCATGGAAAGATATTTCCTTGGTTTCTTTGTTCATCACACCCATTTTGCTGGCAAGCGGAACGATCTCGTCATCGAAATGGCCAGCAAGCTGGGCTGCATGTGTACGCTGCTGCGACTGAAGCGAATATTCATCCATCGCTTCACGGCTGATGCCGTAGCGTTCAGCAACAACTTCAGCAGTTTGCAGCATAGGCATATGCATGTGCGGATGCATTGCTGTCAGGCTTGGGTCAATGGCATAGTGGCGGTTCATATGCTCGTTTTGAACAATGGAGATAGCGTCCAGCCCGCCGCCAACAGCAATGTCCATACCGTCGCTAACAATCTGCTTCGCTGCTGTGGCAATTGCCATCATGCCTGATGAACACTGCCGGTCTATGGTCATGCCCGCAACACTTGTTGGCAAGCCTGCCCGCATTGCAGCCAAACGGCCAATATTACCGCCTGAAGACCCCTGCGTAAGCGAACAGCCCATGATTACGTCTTCAACTTCAGCGCCCTCAATGCCTGCGCGCAGCACGGCATGTTCAATGGCATGGCCACCAAGCGTAGGGGCCATAGTGGCATTGAATGAGCCTCGATAGGCGCGGCCAATCGGCGTACGCGCCGTGGATACAATTACTGCTTCCCGCATTTTATTTTCCTTTATTTTAAATCTTAAAATTACATTTTAACGCCGAGCGCAGCCGCAGCTTTGCCGATAAATTTCATTGATTGCTGGCCACCCTGTACATACTCTTGCTGTCCTTCAGGGTTTGAAATGACATCCATAGCCGCACGCACGTTTTCAGGTGTTTGCTCGTCCGGTTTCAGATAAGTACCTTCTGTTTCATAGGTAATTGCCCGTGCATAGCCGCCAGAGCCCGCACATAGCGTGGTTCTATTTGGCGCACCTTTGTCACACAAAGTAAGTAATCCTGCCGTCACAGATTCAGGCGTGGACAGCTTCAGTGCTTCTTCAGGTAACAGGCCTTCTGTCATGCGCGTAGCCGCCATTGGCGCCAAGCAGTTCACATGAATATTATATTTCTGCCCTTCAAGGCAGAGCGTATTCATGAAACCAACAAGCGCCATTTTTGCAGCACCGTAGTTTGCTTGCCCGAAGTTTCCATACAAACCGGATGATGAAGTCGTCATCACAATTCGGCCATACCCCTGCTCGCGCATAATCTCCCACACGGCTTTGGTACAAGTGACAGACCCCATGAGGTGTACGTCTACAACAAACTCAAAATCCTTGATTTCCATTTTTGAGAAAGTTTTATCGCGCAGTACTCCGGCGTTGTTTACCAGCGCATCAATACGGCCCCATTTATCCATTGTCGTTTTGACCATGTCAGCCACTTGTTCCGCGTCACAAACATTAGCCCCGTGCGCAATAGCTTCGCCGCCCGCGTCTGTGATTTCTTTAACTACAGCTTCAGCAGCTGCAGACGAACCACCGCGCCCGGTAACATCACCGCCAAGGTCATTCACCACCACTTTTGCGCCGCGTGCTGCCAGCGCCAGCGCATGGCTACGGCCCAAGCCACCGCCAGCACCGGTTACGATCACAATCTGATCATCAAAACGAATACTCATCAAACTCTCCAGTATATCTTGTACAGTATGTGTGGATTACCCAAGCACAACCATAGTCAACCACTCGGCAATCATCGCCGGGTGTTTTTCATCTTTAATTTCCATGGTGATTTCGCTCTTTAGCAGCAAACGTCCACCACCTTTTTCAGTAACATCCACCAGCTTAACCCGCGCGCGAATTTCGCCATTCACTTTCACCGGGCTTAGGAAGCGTACTTTATCGCAGCCATAATTAATGCCCATCACCGCACCTTCAACACTAAGCATCGAACCGCTAGCCAGGTGCGCCATCATTGAAAGTGTTAAAAAACCATGCGCGATTGTGGTTCCAAACGGTGTTTTTGCTGCCGCTACCGGGTCAACATGGATAAATTGATGGTCCAATGTAACGTCCGCGAATTGATTAATGCGGTCTTGGTCAATTTTAAACCAGTCTGATACGCCAGTTTCTTTGCCTACATATCCAGCGAGGTCTTCTTTTGAAACAATTTTGCTCATTTTCTTCTCCAAAGTGAAGATTCCAGTGATGATTCAGGAAAGCAAAGCAAGCCTTTGTTTTCGAATCGAAAAATAAAACGAATCATGTTGATTCGACCGAGTCGTTTATGGCAATGCCGACAGCCCACCGTCCAGCGGGATAATACCGCCGGTAATATAACTGCCCGCACGCGATGTTAGCATTAATAATACACCCGCAATATCTTCCGGTGTTCCAACACGGTGCAACGGCACGCCTGCTTCCATTGCTTTACGCCGCACTTCGTCGCCCGTCACATGCGCCATCATGCGGCTGGGGAACGGCCCCGGCGCAATTGCGTTCACAGTGATATGATCGCCGCCAAGTTCATTCGCCAACATGCGTGTAAGATGGTGCACTGCCGCTTTTGATGCACCGTAACTGTAAGCCATGTTCGATTGAGGCCGCGTACCAACAACAGAACCAAGGTTAACAACACGTGCCGGGTCATTCGCTGTACCTGTTTTTCTTAGCAAAGGCAGTAGCAACCGCGTAAGGTCAGCCACTGCCGTCACATTCAGTTTGAACACGTCATCCCATTTGCCGCGCGGAAACTCTTCAAACGGCGCACCCCATGTCATGCCGGAATTATTGACAAGAATATGAAGCTGACCTTCACGCTCAATTAGCGTTTCGGCAAGCTGCGCTGTGCCCTCAGCTGTCATAAGGTCGGCTTGTAGTGCAATTACCTGCCCCGGCCCCACAGCGTTCAGCTCATCAGCCACCGCTTCACAGCTTTCCAGCCGCCGGGAGGCAATATAAACCTTGCATCCCGCACGAACCAGCGCCTCGGTTGCCATGGAACCGATGCCACTACTGCCACCGGTTACCAGTGCAACCTTACCGCTGATGCTGAATAAGTTCGCAACATCCATTAAAGGGCTCCTAAACGCTGTTCGAGCGGTATTTTTTAAGCTCGGTACGTGCAATCACCATGCGGTGCACTGCATCCGGGCCGTCAGCAAAACGAAGGGTGCGTTGCCCGTGCCACATGGAAGCAAGCGGGAAGTCTTGACTAATGCCGCGCCCTCCGTGCATTTGCATGGCCTCGTCGATCACTTCAAGCGCCATACGCGGTGCCTGCACCTTGATCTGCGAGATATAAGGCTGTGCCGCTTGCGTACCAATGGTATCCATCATGTAAGCCGCCTTCAAACACAATAGACGTGTCATTTCAATACTGATACGCGCTTCGGCAATAATATCGTAATTTGCACCCAGTTTGGCTAATGGTCGGCCAAAAGCCTCCCGCGTAGTTGCACGCTTGCACAAAAGATCAAGCGCACGTTCTGCTGCGCCAATTGAGCGCATACAGTGGTGGATACGGCCAGGGCCAAGCCGCCCCTGTGATACTTCAAATCCACGGCCTTCACCGATAATCATGTTCCCTTTGGGGATACGCACATTGGTAAAGCGAATATGCATATGACCGTGCGGCGCATCATCATGGCCGAACACCATCATCGGGCGTAAAATTTCAACACCCGGCGTACCTGCTTCAACAAGAACCATACTATGACGGTTTTTGCGCGGTGTTTCTTCACCGCCAGTTTTAACCATCACAATATAAATCAGGCACCTTGGGTCACCGGCACCCGAAGCCCAGTATTTCTCGCCGTTCAGCACATAGTCGTCGCCGTCCAGAACCGCGCTCATTTCAAGGTTTGTTGCATCAGAAGAGGCTACATCAGGCTCTGTCATCAAATATGCAGAGCGCATTTTGCCTTCCAGCATGGGTTTCAGCCATTTGTCTTTATGTTCCTGCGTGCCGTAGCGTTCAATCACTTCCATATTACCTGTGTCAGGTGCGCTGCAGTTAAAAGCCTCGGCTGCCAAGTGAGACCTACCCATTTCCTCGGCAAGATAGGCATATTCAACAGTAGTAAGCCCATAACCGGATTCTGAACCGGTTAACCAAAAATTCCACAGGCCGTCTTTTCTTGCCTGCGATTTCAGTGTTTCGATAATCTCGGTCATGCGGGCGGTAAATGCAAAACGGTCACCTTCTGAACCCACAAGGTGCAGATATTCGTCTTCAACAGGCTCTACATGTGTATCAATGAAAGCCCGTACGCGGTCCCGCAATTCTTCTGCGCGTTTACTAAGTCCTAAATCCATTAGCTGGTTTCCTTTTGTTCGGCTTCCCATAAATTCTGATAATATGTACGCACTGATTGACGATCAATTTTCCCTGAAGCAATCAATGGTAGCGGCTCATCGCGCACCCACAAGCGTTCCGGCAGCTTAAACTTGGCCAAATGCTTGCTCGCTTCCGCCAGCACCTTTTTCTGATCAAAATTGCGGCCTTTGGGCACTATTGCCGCACCTACAATTTCGCCCAGACGTGTGCAAGGCAGAGAAAACACCATCACGTCTTCAACGTCAGGATGTCCGTGCAATATGCCCTCAACTTCCAGTGAACTAATATTTTCACCACCGCGAATGATAATATCCTTCATTCGGTCAACAATATAAAGATAGCCCTCTTCATCCAGATACCCAACATCTCCTGAATGGAACCAACCATCCGTAAATGCCCGCTTGGTAGCGGCTTCGTTATTCCAGTAACCAACAACATTCACAACTGATTTGATGCAAATCTCGCCGCGCTCTCCTTGCGGCATTTCATTGCCGTCTGGCCCTCTGATTTCAATCTTACACATGGGCGGCGTTGGCTTCCCGGTGCTTGTTGGCCGCGCCAAATATTCATCCCCAGAAAGCAATGCGCCCAGCGCGTTTGTTTCCGTAAGGCCGTAACCAATACCAGGGCTTGAGCCTTTAAAGGCATCTGCGATCATTTTGACATGTTCTGGCGGACGTGCGGCACCGCCGCCGCCAATATCAACAAGTGAAGAAAGGTCATATTCTGCACGCAG
>Ga0316204_10012778_pt1 | contig 10166 bp, 8 predicted proteins | sample 6monrhotite_MG_2_FD_205661 | JGI IMG/M metagenome (GOLD analysis project Ga0316204, IMG submission 205661) | Microbial mat bacterial communities from mineral coupon in-situ incubated in ocean water Damariscotta River, Maine, United States -... | ecosystem: Environmental > Aquatic > Marine >... | reverse complement strand
AGAAAAGATGTATTAAAGTGCGCTAAAAAGTAATTCAACTCCGTACTTAAAATTCAAATACATTCCTTGGCCTGATCTCAAAAATGCTACAATTTCAAAAAGATAAAATCTTTAGTGTTTTATCTCTGAACTATCTCTTTAAGGCTGGCAATATATGGGCATTTTTGCTTTACAATCTCCCGCAGGTGGTTTCTTAGATGAAGACCTGCAGCACTTTAACAAGGTATTTGATGACTGGTGCGTTCAGTTTGAGTGTTTGGAGGATGCCCAACTCATCGTCGATACACTTGATGAACGAAAGCAGGTCAATATCGTCGAGATCACACCCTTGAGCTATCCGAAGTATTTTTTCCCCACTTTACAGGGAAACATTCACACTACCCGCGAGCTTGAAGGTAAGATCATCTGTATCATCGAACCTTTTATGGGCTCAAACTACCGTATTGCCGTTTGTGATCTAAAGACTAAAAAGGTGACTATCACAAGTCAACGCTACAAAAGTGTACTGAGTGTTGAAGGGGCCTTTGCCAACTTTACGGTCTGAATTTTATATAGTTGGTTTTTTCTTATAAGTCTTGAATGATTCGAATTACTTTAAAAGAAGGGCTTTATTAGCCCTGTTTTAAAATAAGGTATTCGCGGTTATCTTCGTAGGTCTTCGCATCGAGATAGATATCTATCTTTCCATCTTGTACCTCATCAAGCACGAAGATAGGACTTAGATCATAAGGGGAGTTGCATAAGAGCTGACGTACTTCGATCTCGCGTTCTACGCTCAAAGGGTTAAAGATCATCTCTTTTACCGTTTTAAAACTGCTTTTTGAGAGCGTGTTGAATGTCTCTAAACTTATCAGTTTCACCTCTTCTCTGTTCATAAAAGAGAGGTTATTAACAGTCTGTTCGATACGTCCGTTGGCTTTTTTTCGAGGCAAGGTTGAATAGATCAGAGCATGGGCATCAACTGTTTTTTTGGCAATGGTCATTTTTAGATTATATTGTCTGTAGTTTAAAAACTTTTCTCTGACAAGTTGATATTCTTGACCGTCATCCTCATAATCCATTCTACGCTGATAGAGCTCAAGTCTATCTTCTATGGATGCTGGAAGGATCTGCTTACCTATGGGAGAGAACATCTCGTCCATCAACTTACCTTGTTGGTCACGTTGCATTGTTAGACCATAAATACAACCGCAATAGTCTTGTCTGTAAAGCTGTTCTTCTTTGGTCACACGGCTTTGATCTTGAGATCCTCCACCTGAGCGGTAATCAACGGCGATAAACTCTACCCCATTTTTCTCATAAAAAGCATCACCGACACGCTTGAGCTGTTCTTGAGATTTTAAAGGAGAGACAAGAAGCGTTGTCGTGATCTTTTTTTCACCCATTTCTAGGGCTTTATTTGCAGAGACATCAAAACGTCTGTCAAAACAGACCTCACAACGGGCACCTTTTTCAGGTTCATTTTCTAGACCGCGGACCAAATCCATCCATGTCTCGAAATCATATTCACCTTCAAGCAAGTCTATCCCCAGCTTTTTGCAGCTTCTTTGAACATCCAAATAACGCAGTCTATATTCAGAATACGGATGTATGTTTGGATCATAAAAAAAGCCTGTGAGTTTTTCATCAGGATAATCAGCTTGAAGCTTTTCTAAAAAAAAGTGGGAGTCAACAGAACAACAGATATGTACTAGCAAGATAGGACCTTTAATCAAACGGTGAGGCCGGAGCCTCTAAATTTTTAGCGTTCCGCTAAGATTTCAACTTTTTCAATTGTGTCTTGACCTTCAATTGAGTCAAGAACAGCGAAAGAGTCAGCATCATCTTTTTCAATTCCACCAAAAACAGTATGAACACCATCTAAATGCGGTGTCGCTACAAAAGTAATGAAGAATTGGCTTCCACCTGTATTTGGGCCAGCATGAGCCATAGATAAGGCCCCTCTTTCGTGTTTTGATGTATTAGTTGCAGTCTCACATGCGATTGCATAACCTGGACCACCTGTACCCGTACCTGTTGGACAACCACCCTGTGCCATGAATCCTGGAATAACACGGTGAAAGTTCAAGTTATCATAATAACCATCATTAGATAGACAAGCAAAGTTAGCTACTGTGTTTGGTGCTTCATCTGCATAAAGTTTCAACCAGATAACACCTTTTGATGTTGTCATCTTAGCCCATTTAAAGCCTGACATCTCTTCTGCAGAGTAATTGTATGTTTTTAAAGACATTTTTATTCCTATTGTGTAATATATTTACGCAATTATATTCTTTTATCCTTAAGAGTAAAATTTTAATAAAAAAATTAAATTTAAATATTATTTTTTATTATTTTACGGTACTATTCGCGACATGTATAAGTCTAAACTCGATACTCGGATTCAAGAAGAGCGACTAAAGGTTCTAGTTCAAAACCTCCCATCATCACTGTTCAGTACTATAGTTGTTAGTATATTTTTATTTTATATTGTCATTGACAAGGTTTCGACAGACTCAGCTGTCACATGGATCAGTCTCATTCTTCTTTTATCTTTAGTTAGAATGATCCATGTTTATAGATTAAAAACACGCCATCCAGACAACTATCTTACTGAAGAGAAGCTCATTGTTTTAGGTATTTTTCTTTCAGGTGCATTCTTTGGCTCCAGTGTTATTTTTATATTTCCACCCAATGATCTTGCCCTACAAGCACTCACCTTCTTTCTTCTTAGTTCAATGATTACGGGTGCAGTTTCGCTCTACTCTACACATCTTGTTTCCTATTTGGTTTACACCCTACCCATCATCTCAGCTTTTTTGTATCAAGCAGCCATGTTACCTGATGTCTTAGTGATGCTTTTCTTTGTTGGACTTTTTTATTACTTTATACTCTTCACTTCCGTGCTTCGTATTAACAAATCTATCACAAACTTTTTAAAGACCAAATACCTTAATCATGACCTTGCAAGCAGTTTGTCTAGTGCTAAGGAAGATTTACAAAGTTCAAACCGTGAGCTGCAAATGGAAAACAGTGTCCGCCAGGAGACTGAAAAACGTCTGTACCATCTTGCAAACTACGATCCTCTAACAGGATTGGCAAACCGACATAAGTTTAAAGAAGAGATCAAGAATTCGCTTAAAACGAGTAAAGAAAATGGGACGCAGACTGCTCTACTTTTTCTAGACTTGGATAATTTTAAGATCATTAATGACACCTTGGGGCATGCTATGGGAGACAAATTGCTTATCGCTGCTTCTTCGCGTTTAAAAAGTCTTTTAAAAGCTAACAGTTCTATATCTCGTTTGGGAGGGGATGAGTTTGTCATCATTTTAAATGAGGTGGCAGATAAAAATGCCATTTCAAAACTGGCAGATAATATCATCAAATTATTAGAACAGCCCTTTAGCTTTGATGAGCACGAGATGTTTATTGGTACGAGTATTGGTATCAGTCTTTATCCCGATGATGCTGATGATAAAGAAACACTTTTGGCACATGCTGATAGCGCGATGTACGAGGCAAAGGAGAAGGGAAAAAACAATTACCAGTTTTTCACCTCTGATATGTATGAAAAAATACAATTTCGCCATGATATTGAGACTAAACTGCATCATGCCATTGAAAACAATGAATTTCGTATGGAGTACCAGCCTAAGGTTAATATTCACACCAATGAAGTCGTTGGAGCTGAAGCACTTTTACGTTGGTACCAAAAAGATCTAGGAAAGATATCGCCTTCTGTATTTATTCCTATTGCTGAAGAGAGCAGTCTTATCAATGATATTGGCAAATGGGTTATTCTTAAAGTGTGTGAAGACCTTGCACATTTAAAAAAGAATTTTAACAACAACTTATGTATTAGTTTAAATGTCTCCTCTTCTCAGATCTTACATCAAAATCTTCCACAACTTATCTATGATAATCTTGAAAAGCATTCCCTTCTAAACCAATGTATCGAACTTGAATTTACCGAGAACATGCTGATCAAGCAGGCCAGAAAAAGTTTAGAGGTTTTAGAAAAGCTTGACGAGATGGGAATTACGCTTTCAATTGACGACTTTGGAACAGGCTATTCTTCTTTGAACTACCTAAAGACCCTGCCTATACATACTCTAAAGATTGATAAGTCTTTTATCACTGATACACCAAATTGTACAGGCGATTGTGCCATCGCAAAAAGTATCATATCCTTAGCACACAACCTCAACTTAAATGTTGTAGCAGAAGGTGTTGAGACAGCTGAACAGCTTAAGTTTTTAAAAGACAATGGCTGCTCTATCATTCAAGGATACTATTTTTCAAAGCCTCTGGATATCAATGCCTTTAGCCAATACCTGAATGCACCCCCTCAAGTCACTGCATTAAGCAGTACAAGCCCAAAGACTTAGACTTTAAAGATTTTAAAAGTTCGTCCACTCTTTTCTCTACGAACACTTCCCTCTTTTGCAAGCTTGGCTAATAGCGTCATTACACGCTTCTTTTTTAAGTCGCCCAATGCTTCATAAACATCTGTTTGCAAGACACCTCTTGGATGCGTAGCTAAAATCAATAAAACATCATCTAACAATGAGTTTTCCGGGATAACCTTTATCAGGACATTATCTTTACGGGCCTTCTTCTTCTTTGGTTTAATCATTGTTATAGGTGACTTAAGAACTTTTTTACTCTTTTTCTTTTTAACAGGTTTTTCTATCACCTTTTTCTTAACACTTTTTTTAACCGACTTTTTAGTCCCCGCGTTAGGCTCAGACTTTTTAACTTTTTTAGGCGCTTCTTTTACAACTTTCTTTTTTATAGGTTTTGCTAAGGCTTTTTTCTTAACACTTTTCTTTGCAGATTTTTTAGCTTCCGTCTTAGCTTCAACTTTTTTTGGCTTACTTTTTTTCACATCTTTCTTTTTAGCCGGTTTTGCCAGCACCTTCTTCTTAACAATTTTTTTAGCAGCTTTATTAATTGCTTTTTTGGGTGCTTTTTTTATGCTTTTTACTGTTTTCTTTTTAATATCTTTCGCCATTACGACCCCTTTTTAAACAATTATAGCAAGATGACGGTAACATTTTGGTGACATCAGTTCTAAAGAAAAAAATTAAAAAAACTCTATACTGAATTTTAAAATTTATATTCTGATATGATACATTTTAAAATCGAACCTCAGGCATGGACAAAGTTCATAGAGGTCTTAGTAATTTACAAGGATTTAGATGTACGCAGACATATATGACAAGATCAAGGCTGATCCCGAATTTCAAGCCTTGGTAAGACAAAGGCGCCAGTTTTCACTGATCTTAACAGCTATTACTTTACTGGTATATTTTAGTTTCATACTCATTTTGGCTTATGCCCCTGAAATATTTGGCAGACCTCTTTTTGAAGGCAGCGTTACAAGTCTTGGTATTCCTGTCGGCATTGGTATTATTATCATGGCCTTTACCCTAACTGGTATATATGTTAAAAAAGCCAATACTGACTTTGATGCGACCCTTAACCGTCTTAAAGATGATGTAGGAGTTAAACATGATTAAACTGTTTTTACTTTTATCTTTTTGTGCATCTCTTTTTGCCGAGGCCTTTTCCGGTGAAGTTGAAAAACAGTCATTAAACATCTCAGCCATAGTTATGTTTGTTCTCTTTGTAGGGGCAACCCTTGTCATCACCTACTGGGCTGCAAAACGCACCGCAACGACCAAAGACTTTTATACCGCTGGTGGTGGTATTACAGGCTTTCAAAACGGTCTGGCTATCGCAGGTGATTATATGTCTGCTGCTTCATTTCTAGGTATTTCTGCTCTTGTGTATGCTAATGGTTATGATGGGCTTATCTACTCTATCGGTTTTCTTGTGGGTTGGCCTATCATTTTATTTATGGTGGCTGAAAAGCTTCGTAATCTTGGTAAATTCACCTTTGCCGATGTAGCGTCTTACAGACTCAGTCAAAAACCTATTCGCATTTTGGCTTCTTTCGGCGCCATTGCTACGGTTACGCTTTATCTTATTGCTCAAATGGTTGGTTCAGGTAAACTTATCCAGCTTCTCTTTGGCCTTGATTATGAGATAGCCGTGATTCTTGTGGGTGTGCTGATGATCCTTTATGTGGCCTTTGGGGGAATGCTTGCAACCACATGGGTTCAGATCATTAAGGCCATCTTGCTTCTATCAGGTGCTTCTTTTATGGCCTTTATGGTTATGAAGAATATGGACTTTTCTTTTGAGACACTTTTTGCTACGGCTGTTGACGTACATCCAAAGGGACTAAGTATTATGGCCCCAGGTGGTCTTATATCTGATCCTGTCTCTGCTATCTCTTTGGCTATTGCACTGATGTTTGGAACCGCCGGTCTTCCTCATATCTTAATGCGTTTTTTCACTGTATCTAATGCCAAAGAAGCACGTAAGTCTGTCTTTTACGCAACAGGTTTTATAGGATACTTTTATATGCTGACGTTTATCATCGGTTTTGGTGCTATCGTTTTGGTCTCGACTAATCCAGAATACCTTGAAGCAGGAAAAGCGCTTATCGGTGGAAATAATATGGCAGCCATTCACCTTTCACACGCTATTGGTGGTGATCTCTTCTTAGGGTTTATCTCAGCGGTTGCCTTCGCGACTATCTTGGCTGTTGTATCAGGCCTTACTCTTGCTGGTGCTTCGGCAATTTCGCATGATCTGTATTCAAATGTTTTTGTTGAAGGTAAAACAGATGAGAAAAAAGAGATGCGTGTTTCTAAAATTGCCACCGTCTGTTTAGGTCTTGTGGCTATCTTATTAGGTATCACCTTTGAAGAGCAGAACATCGCCTTTATGGTCGGCCTTGCCTTTGCTATCGCGGCTTCAGCTAACTTCCCGATTCTCTTTTTATCTATCTACTGGTCTAAGCTGACAACACGTGGAGCCTTTGTTGGTGGGAGTATGGGCCTTGCAACAGCTATTATTTTAGTGCTTGTGGGTCCTATCGTTTGGGTACAGATTCTTGGGAATGCAGAGGCTATTTTTCCTTATAAGTATCCTGCACTCTTTTCAGTCACTGTCGCCTTCATAGGAATATATCTCTTCTCTGTAACCGATAAAAGCCAAAGGGCTAAAAACGAAGAGAAGGCCTTTGAGCATCAGTTTATCCGTTCTGAGACAGGTATCGGTTCAGAAGGTGCTTCTTCACACTAAGCTTCGGCTTAGTTCGCGCTTTCAAGTGTTTCATTTTCTCCCCAAACACCTAAACTTTTTCTTTCTAAACTGAATATAGTCTAAACTCAATTTTTCGCTGTTACAATTAATTCAAAAATAAACGCGATTAGCTATCATTGCGCCAATAATAGACTTACTTCAAGGATTAATTGATGAGTAAACAAGTATTTCAACCTAACGCAGAGTTCCAAAAAACTTCACGCATCAAAAGCATGGATGAGTATTATGCTCTTTGCAAAAAAGCGGAAGACGATTATGAAGGTTTCTGGGGTGAGTATGCCAAAGAAAAGATAACATGGACTGAACCTTTTACTAATGTACTGGATGAGTCTAATGCTCCTTTTTATTCATGGTTTGAAGGTGGAAAACTTAATGTTACACAACAGTGTATAGACCGTCACTTAGATGACAAGAAAAACAAGGTAGCCATCATCTTTGAAGGTGATAATGGCGACAAAGAGATGATCACCTATCTTGAACTATATTACCGTGTCAATAAATTTGCAAACCTACTTAAAAATAAGTTCAATGTCAAAAAAGGTGACCGAGTCGTTATCTACATGCCAATGATCCCCGAAGCAGCTTTTGCCATGCTTGCATGTGCCCGTATCGGTGCTATTCATTCTATCGTTTTTGGTGGGTTCTCAGCCGAAGCACTGAAAGATAGGATTATAGATGCTGATGCAAAGGTCGTCATTACCGCTGATGGTGCTTATCGCAAGGGCAACCCTTATATGCTAAAACCTGTTGTTGATGAAGCACTAAGAGGTGATACACCTGTTGAAAAAGTATGTGTTGTTCAAAGAAACAAAGAAGAAGTGACCTGGGTAGCAGGCAGAGACTATTCCTATAATGAGCTCATTAATAATGAGTCAAACAGATGTGAACCAGAAGTCATGGACGCAGAAGATCCTCTTTTCTTACTTTATACCTCAGGTTCTACGGGAGCACCGAAAGGGGTTCAACACAATACGGCTGGATATATTCTTTGGGCTCAAATGACTATGGAATGGGTTTTTGACGTAAAAGAAAATGACACCTACTGGTGTACCGCTGATGTTGGTTGGATCACGGGTCATACATACATCGTATATGGGCCTCTAGCTATGGGTGCGACTACTGTTATGTTTGAAGGTGTCCCGACCTATCCCGATGCAGGACGTTGCTGGAAAATGGTTGAAGAGTACAAGATCAACCAATTTTACACGGCACCAACTGCTATCCGTGTTTTACATAAGATGGGTGAAAACGAGCCGGCAAAATATGACCTAAGCTCACTCAAGGTACTGGGAACGGTTGGTGAACCAATTGATCCGCCTGCATGGAAATGGTACTATGAAGAAGTTGGTAGCTCACAATGTGCGATCGTTGATACCTACTGGCAAACAGAGACAGGGGGGCATATGATCTCACCTTTACCTGGAGCAACACCTATTAAGCCCGCATGTGCGACCTTCCCTCTTCCGGGTATCATCGCTGAAGTTATTGATGTAGATGGAACACCTAAAGCGGTGGGTGAAAAAGGTCACTTATGTATCACTAAGCCTTGGCCTTCGATGATCCGTAATGTTTGGGGAGATAAGGCCCGTTATGCAAAATCTTACTTTGGAGATGTGACTAAAGACGGCAAAGAAGTTTACTTTACCGGTGATGGCGCGGTTATTGATGAAGATGGTTATATCACTATCACAGGTCGTATGGATGATGTTATCAATGTGTCAGGTCACCGAATGGGAACCGCAGAAGTAGAAGCAGCCCTTAAAAAAGATGATAACGTTGCAGAGGTCGCGGTTGTTGGTAAACCTCATGATATCAAAGGTGAATCGATCTTCGCTTATATCGTACTTAAAAAAGCACTTGATGAGACACGTTTTGAAGATGATGTAGCCATGGTCAAAGAGCTTAATAAGATCATCAAAAAAGAGATCGGTAACATCGCAGTATGTGATGATATCATCTTTGTTCCAGGACTGCCTAAGACACGATCAGGAAAGATCATGAGACGTATCTTACGCTCAATCGCTAAAGGCGAAGCAATCACTCAAGATACTTCTACCCTAGAAGACCCGGCAGTAGTTGGACAGATCGAAGCTATCGTCAAGGCCTAATGTCAACAAAGCCTTCGGGCTTTATATCTTTTTTATTTAGACTTACTTACTAATATCCCACCTAAAACGATCAATCCAATTCCCGTAAATGTCCAAAAGTCTGGAAAGGCATCGCCTAGCATCCACCCAAAACCAATGGCAAAGGGAATGTTTGTATACGAGATCACACCTATGATACTCGCCTTGGAAAAGCTGTAGGCCTTAGTCAGAAAGTATTGAGAAAGTGTTGAGATTATCGACATAAAAACCACTAAAGCCCATAAGTACCACTCACTGTGCCACGATATACCTGTAAATAAAAACTCTAAATACGAAGGCGGATGGCTTACCCAAATCGAAAGTATAAAAAGCACCAGGGGAAAGAGTGTCCCCACCCCCATAAAAGAGAGCATAATAACACGGGTATCATAGATATCTTTTATCTTTTTGATCGTCGCATAAGCAGCCGCTGCAAAAAAGCCACCCATAATCCCTAAGAAGTGTGCATAAGAGATGCTAAGCCCCCATGGTTTTGTAATAAGGACAATACCTAGAAAACCTATACCCAGTGCAACTATTGCTCTTTTGCTTAGATGTTCTTTCATCAGATAAAAAGCAAGGATGGAAACAAAAAATGGAGAGGTCTTGTTCAGCGTAATCGCCTCGCCTAAAGGGATGACCGTAATCGTATAAAAAAACAGCACCATTGCACTCGCACCAAAGACCCCGCGTAAAAAAAGAAGATGAAACTTTCCGCCTTTTAGACTGGGTGCGGTATGTTTGAGTGTATATAAGACGATAGCAACACCTAAAAGGTTCCTGTAAAAGACAATCTCCAAGGCTGAAAAATCTTGTGAAAGTATCTTAGCAACGGCCCCATTCATAGCAGAGATAAGTGCAGATAAGAGCATAAAGAGT
>Ga0316204_10012777_pt1 | contig 10167 bp, 8 predicted proteins | sample 6monrhotite_MG_2_FD_205661 | JGI IMG/M metagenome (GOLD analysis project Ga0316204, IMG submission 205661) | Microbial mat bacterial communities from mineral coupon in-situ incubated in ocean water Damariscotta River, Maine, United States -... | ecosystem: Environmental > Aquatic > Marine >... | reverse complement strand
AGTATCGCCGTCAATTGCGGTGAAAATCGACACGTAATTTGCCACGTCATCCATGTTCGTGCCGTCATTGACCAGCGGCACCCGATGCTCGCCATTCGCAAACACATACCCTGTGCGTGGGAATTTCTGAGGACGCAGACCGTGGATGTCTGACGCGTTCGGGATTTCGATGATCTTGTCGGCTTTCATGAAGCTACAATCGACGCGGGCAACACGGGTGTTGGCCTTGTCGTTCATGAATAGATACCGACCGTCATAGGTCCCGTCAGTGAACGACATATGCGGGTGGTGAAGGTCACCGTTGTCATATGTTTGCATGTTACTGTCAGCCAGGAACTGCTTGGTTTCCGGCATCAGGTTTTCATTCAGGATTTTCAGGGATTCATTGGTATGACCCCAGCCTGTTGCGGAACAACGGTTAAACACAGGCACGCGCATCAGTTCGCGCATGGATGGCACGCCAAGAATGCGCAATTCGCCTGCCTGGCCCGAGGACCAGAAGCCGTAATAGTCATCCAACTCGCCTGGCTTCAGCTCGTTCTTTGACGCGGCCGCAGCAGGTGTTGCCATGAGGGACGCGCCGCCGCCAGCGGCGACAATCGTGCCCGCAAGAAGTGCACCTTTCGCGGGGCCAGTCAGGACATCCCGGCGGGAAATCCCTTTTTTGGTTTCTTTGGTAGACATATCAGCTCTCCTTTGCTGCTTGGGTGTTAGGGTGATTGGTTAACCGGTCCAGTGTTGCGCCCGCATGGGCGGTGCTCTGGGCCGCTTTTGCCCGCCGTTTTGCGGTCTTTACGCAGACGGGGCATTTCTGGTTGTCCTGATACAAAACCTGACAATGCAGGCAGGACAGACACTCATTTGGATTGATCTCGCCGGTTGGATGGATCGCCTGAACGAAGCATTCGTTCGCACAGGTCTGGCAGGGGCTTCCGCATTCTTTATAGCGCTTCAGCCAGTCAAACATCCGGATGCGACCGGGGATCGCAAGCGCTGCTCCCAGCGGGCACAAGTATCGGCAATAGAACCGCTCGATAAACAGACCAGCCCCGAGAACCACTGCCGCGAACAGCACATAAGGCCAGCTGCGCACAAATTTCAGGATGATTGAGGTCTTGAACGGCTCGACTTCGGCAAATTGCTCGGCCAGAGGGATCGACACCAGAGACAGCCCAAAAAGGCCAAGGAAAATCATGTACTTTATTGGCCAAAGGCGTTCATGCAGACCCCAAGGAAGGGTCCATTGCGGCACCCTGAAAAAGCGCGCGATCTGGTTGGAAAGTTCCTGCAGGGCGCCGAAGGGGCACAGCCAACCGCAATAGGCACCACGCCCCCAAAACAGCAACGCGACAGCCACCGAGACCCAGAGAATGAACACCAGAGGATCCATCAGAAACGCATCCCAACTGAACCCACTGGTCAGTGACGTGCCCAACGCCATCAGGTTCACGACGGACAGTTGGGCATTCTGATGCCAACCGATGAAACCCAGCGTCAGCACAAGGAACGTCATGCGGAACCAATAAAAAACCCGCGCGTTACTGGTGGCCTGAACCTGAAAAAAGAACACGCCGGTCAATACGGTCAGCATTGTCAGCAGGAGCCCGATCTCAACTTTCTTGCTATTCCAGATGCGTTTCCACAAATCCGCGCGAGCGGCGGCATCGGAGTCTTCATCACTTATTGCAGCGACTGCAGGGGCAAGTGCTGTCAGATGATACTCAGGGATACTGTACCCAAGATCAAAGGTCAGAAAGGTCTTTTCAACCGGGCCAACCGCGCGCTGAGCAAGCAACTGGATCCGCCACGGCTTGGCCGGGTCAAATTCGGAATTTGCCGGTATCTTGAACAAATCAAGCTCCGTAAAAGTCGGGGACCCTTCAGCGGCCACCTCGCCCAATCGGTGTTGCTGCTTGTCGTGGAACCGTACCGAGATATCGCCCTGAATAAGCTGGATGCGATCAAAGATACCGCCGCGCACATAGCCAGATCCCTTGTAGGAATAGACACCGCGCCCTGCCATCAGGATCGCTTGTTCGCCCTCGTCCAGCCACTCGGTAAGATTGCCGTATTCAGCGTCGCCAAGCAGGCTGCGGCCAATACTGGGGGCCGAAACCAAAGCTGTGTGCATATCAATGAAAATATCGTCGGGCTGACCGGGTTCAGGCCGTTTGATCGCCCGCGCGTCACCGGTTTCCGCAAACGCCTCATTAATCTGGCCGATATCCAGACTAAGCCTTCGGACAGATCCATCGCCAGACAATGTGCCCCAATCTGAAACAGTTGTTTGTTCCATGTTCAGAACATGCGTCGGACCGCGTTCGGCCGCCTCGTTCGTCAGGCCTCCAAGCCCCAAAATTCGGGCAACTTTGATGCTGGAACGGACGATTGAATCGTCGATGATCATGATGGTTACGGTCGCGCCGGAAATAATATCCAGATCATGACCAGATCCGCCCGCCGCCGCCTCGGCGATGATATCAAGGCCAAAATATGTTGCCGTGAGGGCTTTGATCTTTCTGTCAGGTATGCCGATCAGAACGATCGGTTCAGAGTGTTTAACCAGCTCTGCCCGCAACAATATCCCGTTCGGGTCAATCGCGACCATGACGTGGATCGGCTTGCCGGAATACCCGGTCGTGCTAACAAAATCAGAGGTGATAAACGCATATCCCAAGGTTTTCTGACCACTCAGGATCGGAACAACGGGAACATCACTGCGGATCGCCCCGTACGCGGTTGCACCGTCAATGAAGTCTGCAGCGGGAATGTCCGTGATGTATTTCTTGATTACCGGGCTGGTTTCAGCCTGCGCTATCCCGATTTGTGCAAACAAAGCAAAACACAGGGCAATAAGAGCGCCAGTAGCGACCACAGTTCGGCTCAACGATATTACGTTCAAACCCATGGGAAACCCCACGGATCAGAAGGGACAAGCGCGCTTGGAATGCTTGCAAAAATAGAGGCTAGTTTCATAAGTTCCTTTTTGTGCATGATCGGGGGTCCGCGGCATGGGGACCAATATTGTTCGGGTGCCGGCAAGTTTGGTTCTGCACGCGCGAGGAAAACGACTGCATCAAAAGCAAAACTAGCCGCCAACCCGCCAGAGAGAATAATGAAACCGGTACTTGAGCCAGTGGCGAGGCCGCAGTCTGAGCAATGCGCACAAGTTTTCGACGGCCCTGTTTGACCGCGCTCTATCGGAGCAAGGTAGGTTTCACCTTCACTACAAATTTCGACCAATATCGACGTGCCACTTCCACCCGCCAGAGCCATCGATTGTGGTGTCTGGGCCGCGAGGAAAAGGATTGCGAGGACAGACATCACAGCGCGCAAATATCCACCCGAATTAGGCGGGCAGCGTGTGATTTGCGAATGTCGTTTATGTCGTAACATGGGAAGTCCGGTAGGTCGGCTTTGCCCGTGTCTAGGTGTTTCAAACTCGTCGCGTCTTGACATTTGTCAAGCAAAACGCAAATCGGCTATTTTGGTTTGATCAAGCTCTTTGATTTGCGGAAATTTGCCAATCTGCGGTTTTTTCCTGCGCGACAAAGTCATGCAGCACCTCGACTCTGGAGATCGCGATTTTATTGCGTGAAACCGTAACCCCGTATTCCTTTAGCCTGGAAAAGGCCCGCGACAGGCTTTCTGGCTTCATCCCCAACCGACCCGCGATCAGCACTTTGTCGTACGGCAGGGAAAACGTGCAACTGCCCTCTTCTACCGGGGCGAGCCCCATAAGAAACGCGGCCAATCGCTGAAGCCCGCTTAGGGCCTTCATGTCCTCAATTTGCAGAACCAGCTCGTGCAGATGGTGGAACGTGCTTGCCAAAATGGCGATACCAAGTTCAGGCTCCGTACGGATCGCTTTAAGAACCCCTGCTGACGGCACTTTTAGCAATCTGCAGTCAGAGACAGCCCCTGCGGAAACCGGAAAAAAACCATTTCGCAGCGCTGCAGCCTCGGCGAAACTTTGCCCCGCCGAATAGACAGTCACAACGACTTCGTCCCCTGCGGGTGTAATCCGCGTCAGTTTGATCCACCCATCCAGAACGACATACATGTGGTTGGCGGTGTCACCTTGCAGAAAAACAGTTTCGCCCCGCCCATATGCATGCGCTGCGGATACCCGAATGATATCCCCGGCCATCTCGTCCGGAATACTTTTGAACAAAACCGAATTCTTGATGGTCTTATGATCTGACGAGCTTAACATCAAAGGCCTTATCTCCAAAGGAGGTGCCATTCTATTCCCGTGACGCTATGGTCGCAACGTGAGAATGGGACGACCTCAGGCAAGTTGGAAAATGCGATCATGGATCGTATGCAGCAAGCGCAAAGAAAGGCTGCGAGGAACGAGTTCCATACACAAGCCTCCGCTATCTGGATCAATATATTTACACAAATCTGAAACAAACCCAAAGGCCAAATTCATGAAGAAACTCGTACTCACCGGCGCTGCAGGCCGCCTTGGTTCTTACCTCAGGGAACCTCTGTCGAAAATGTGTGATGACCTGGTCTCAACTGACCTCGCTGACGATATTGGAACACTCTATGCTGGCGAGAGTTACGTGACGGCTGATCTGGCCAATCTTGACGCGATGGTTGACCTGCTGGAGGGCGCTGACATGGTCGTGCATTTTGGCGCGATCCCGGATGAGGCACCTTTTGAGGCCATCCTCGGCCCAAATATTATCGGAGCCTATAATATCTGGGAAGCCGCCCATCGCAATGGCGTGCGGCGGGTGGTTTATGCAAGCTCGATCCACGCAGTCGGGATGCATTCAAAAACAGATTTCATAGGCACTGACGCGCCCCACCGGCCTGATACCTTCTATGGGCTGGCGAAATGCTTTGCTGAAGACCTTGCCAGCCTTTACTGGGATAAATGTCAGGTTGAATCTGTCTGCATGCGCATCCTGTCCTGCGCTCAGGTCGGCAATCCGCGTGCGGTTGGTAGCTGGCTCAGCTATGACGACTTAATCCATCTGGTGCAGCGCGCCATCGATACGCCGGTAACCGGGTTTGCCATCGTTTATGGGGTCTCAAATAACGACAGGGCCCCGGTTGATAACGCCAAGGCCAGCTTCCTTGGCTATCGTCCTAAGGATAACGCAGAACAATTCGCCACAACCGTATTCGCCGAGGCTGGACCGCTGGATCACCAGGACCGCGGAAACATGTGCCACGGCGGGCCATTCGCCTCAATCGATTTGGGCGAAAGCGGTCTTGCCGCCCTGAACATTGTTGACGACAAAAAGAAGTCGTGAGCCAACTTTCGGCTTAACTTTGTGCGGGGTGCCGACAATAGGTTTTGGGCCTATCGCGGCAACCCGGCTGACACCTCAATGATACACTCGCGCAAGATACTTTCGATCTGCAGGATCAGCGCCTCATCCATGATCAATGTCGGCGACATGATCAGGATATTGCCAAGGGGTCGCGCGATCAGGCCCCGTTTTTGGGCTGCCTGGGCGATGCGCAAGCCGATATTAACCTCGTCACTAAAGGTTTCGCGGGTGGTCTTATCCTTGACGAACTCGATCCCCATCATGAAATGGCTGCCGCGAACCTCACCCACGATATCAAGGTCGGCCAGACCCCGCAGGGCATTCTCAAATATTTTACCGGTCACGCGCACGTTTTGAGGGATTTTCTCGCGTTCCAGAATGCCGATATTGGCCAGAGCCGCCGCTGCCGCTGCCGGGTGGCCAGAATAGGTCATTCCGTGCAGAAACATCGCGCCGGGTTCCGAAATCACGTCGTAAATTTCGTCTGAAATGATTGTCGCCGACAAAGGCTGATAGCCCGAGGTCAACCCTTTGGCGGTGGTGATGATATCGGGCACCACACCAAACACATCTTCGGACGCGAACATATGCCCCAGACGTCCAAATGCGGTCACCACTTCATCCGAGATATACTTGATGTCATGCGCCGCTGTGATCTCGCGCATGCGCTTGTGATACCCATCCGGGGCCACAATGATCCCGCCAGCACCCATGATAGGTTCCGCGATAAAGGCAGCGATGTTCTCGGCACCAAGATTGTGGATGGTCGTGCTCAGATCGTCGACAAGGGATTCCAGGAATTCGGCCTCGGTCATCTCACCGGCTTCGCGATAGGCATAGGGCGAGCGCAGGTGATGCACGATATTGTCGGCAGTATCCCACCCATCGGCATAGGCAGGCGTCGTCATCGCCATCGCCAGATGCGTGGAGCCGTGATAGGCCCCGATCCGCGACAGGATTTTCTTTTTGTACGGGCGGCCCAGACGATTGTTGTAGTGGTGCAGCATCCTGACGGCACTGTCATTGGCGACCGAGCCTGAGTTGCCGAAATGCACCCGGTTCAGATTGCCCGGGGCAAGCTCTGCCAGCTTTTGCGCGAGTTGGGCTGCTGCCGGGTGGGTGAAATTGTAGAATGTCGAATAAAAATCGAGCGTTTTGAGCTGCTCGTTGATCGCCTCAATGATCTCTTCGCGTCCGTGCCCGACATTGACGCACCACAAGCCCCCGATCCCGTCGATCAGTTCGTTGCCTTCGCTGTCGGTTACATATGCACCTTTCGCGGCGACGATCGCTGTTCGGGCATCCTGTTGTTTCAGCCCATCGAGATTGGCGAAAGATTGGATCAGATGAGCGTCTTTGGTCAGAATGTCATCGGTGGAAAACTGGTTCATAATCTGGTCCTTTCAGAGCCACTTAAGCACTGGTTGTTGGTGGTGCTTCCGGTCGCAAGTTCGACGTAAGCCCACTGCTGGTTCGCGTGATAGTGCGCCGCGTATTTTCTAAGATCTTGGGAATATGCCCTTGCTTATGAACTCCATCACAGCCGTTTCATTCTGATTGCTGACCGTCACTTTGCTGACAATGATTCCGATCGTCGGCCGGCTTTTTGACGGGTTTGTTTCAAGGACTTCCATATGCACTGACAAAACATCACCCGGATAAACGGGGCGCAGCCATTTGAGTTGATCAATTCCGGGGGACCCCAACGATGTCGTCCCTTTGGACGCCATGTTTTCAACCAACATCGACATTGTCATCGCGCAGGTGTGCCACCCGCTGGCACATAGCCCACCGAACAGTGATTTTTTCGCAGCTTCGGGATCAATATGAAAGAACTGAGGGTCATATTTCCGCGCAAATTCCACAATTTCCTGCTCGGTGACCTCGTAGGCGCCAAAGCTTTGGGTCTGACCGACTTCAAACGATTCAAATGGGATAAAATTGGGTTCGGAAATTGGTGTGTCCAATGCAGTCATTCCTTGAGTTGTTGGGTTCTGAAACAAACCAATGGTTTTGCCGGAAGTCAACCAAGGGGTTGTTCCGGCAGATACCAACATCAAGGGTGAATTTGCGCCGAGGGCGGCCCGCTTGGGTTTCGTTAAGCGAACCGTTCAGTATCAGCATTCGAGGCAATGACCGCCCCACGGTCTATCTGATCAATTGCCCAGGATTGTCGGCAAGCGCAGACCTCTTTCGCGCGCGCACTCTATCGCATCTTCATATCCGGCATCGGCATGCCTCCAGACGCCACTGGCCGGATCGTTCCACAGAACACGCTCCAACCGTTTCGCAGCCTCAGGAGTCCCATCCGCACAAATCACGACACCTGCATGCTGGCTGAATCCCATCCCGACTCCGCCACCGTGATGCAGGCTGACCCAAGTGGCCCCGGACGCCGTGTTGATCAGAGCATTCAGCAAAGGCCAGTCACTGACTGCGTCAGAACCGTCCTTCATGGATTCAGTCTCGCGATTTGGCGACGCAACGGACCCGGCATCAAGATGGTCACGACCAATGACAACTGGCGCGCTCAGCTCGCCGCTGGCCACCATTTCATTGAACGCCATCCCCAGCCGGTGCCGGTCGCCAAGCCCAACCCAGCAAATCCGGGCGGGCAGTCCCTGAAACGAGATCCGCGCGCGCGCCATATCCAGCCAATTGTGCAGATGCGTGTCATCAGGCATCAGTTCTTTGACCTTTTGGTCTGTCTTGTAGATATCTTCGGGATCACCAGACAGAGCGACCCAGCGAAACGGGCCAACGCCGCGGCAAAACAGCGGGCGGATATAGGCGGGTACAAAGCCGGGGAAGGTAAAGGCGTCTTCCAGACCTTCCTCCAGGGCCATCTGGCGGATGTTGTTTCCATAATCTACCGTCGGCACGCCTGCGTTATGGAAATCAACCATCGCCTTAACCTGAATTTTCATGCTGGCACGGGCGGCTTTTTCGACCTCTTTTGGGGCGCTCTCCTGCTTGGCTTTCCATTCAGCCATTGTCCAGCCCTGCGGCAAGTAGCCGTGGATCGGGTCGTGGGCGCTGGTCTGATCGGTCACAATTCCGGGTCGCACGCCGCGCCGGACCAGTTCGGGAAATATGTCGGCTGCATTGCCCAAAAGGCCAACGGATTTTGCCTCGCCAGCTTTGGTCCAGCGGTCAATCATTTCTAAAGCTTCATCAAGGCTCTCAGTTTTCTCATCGACGTAATTCGTACGCAGACGGAAATCTATGCTGTCAGGATTGCACTCGACAGCAAGGCAACACGCCCCGGCCATTACCGCTGCCAAAGGTTGCGCGCCCCCCATACCGCCAAGCCCGCCGGTCAGGATCCATTTGCCTTTCAGACTGCCGCCGTAATGCTGGCGCCCAGCCTCAACAAAGGTTTCATATGTCCCCTGCACGATACCTTGCGAGCCGATATAGATCCACGAGCCAGCCGTCATTTGGCCGTACATCATCAGGCCCTTTTTATCGAGCTCATTGAAATGATCCCAATTCGCCCAATGCGGCACGAGGTTTGAATTCGCAATCAACACCCGTGGTGCGTCGGTGTGAGTTCGGATCACCGCCACGGGCCGCCCGGACTGAACGATCAGGGTTTCGTCTGCCTCCAGATCCTTAAGGGTTGCCACGATGCGGTCAAAATCCCCCCAAGTGCGGGTCGCGCGCCCAATACCTCCATAAACCACCAGTTCGTGCGGATTTTCTGCCACGTCCGGATGCAAGTTATTCATCAGCATCCGCATCGGCGCTTCGGTCAACCAGCTTTTGGCGGTCAACTCCGACCCGGTCGGAGGAAAAACATCGCGTGTGTTTTTACGGTCAAGCATTTGAGGCTCCTTTAAGGGTAGGTATTGGCGTTCAGGCGCCAAGTTCAGTCAGAGGTATCTGGACCGCAGCAGTAATTGCGCCGCTGGTCACCAGTTTGGCGGCCAATTCCAGATCAGGGGCAAGATAGCGGTCGACCGTGAGCGTCGGGATGTCCTGTCGCAAACGGGTCACAACGGCTTGCAGCGGTGCGGATGTGGTCAAAGGGGCGCGAAATTCAATCCCCTGTGCGGCACAAAGTAATTCAACGCCCAGAATTTGGTTCAGGTTTGCGATCATCGGCATCAAACGACGCGCGCCGTGGGCCGCCATCGAGACGTGATCTTCCTGATTGGCGCTGGTCGGCGTTGAATCCGTTACACAGGGATTGGCCAGATGTTTGTTCTCGCTCATCAGGGCGGCAGTCGTCACTTCGGCGATCATGAACCCGGAATTCAAACCCGGGGCCGGGGTCAGAAACGCGGGCAAATCATGGCTTAGAACCGGGTCGACCATCAGTGCCACGCGCCGTTGCGCAATCGCCCCAATTTCCGAAATCGCCAGTGCGATCATATCAGCGGCAAATCCGACGGGTTCTGCGTGGAAATTGCCACCCGAAACGATCAGGCCAGCCTGTGTCAACACCAGTGGGTTGTCGGTGGCCGCATTGGCCTCAATTTCAAGCGTTTGCGATGCGTATCGTAACATGTCCATCGCCGCGCCGGTGACTTGCGGCTGACAGCGGATGCAATAGGGATCCTGCACTCTGGTATCATCATCACGGTGGCTTTCGCGAATGATAGATCCGTCCAATATTGCCCGCATCATCGTTGCCGCTTGGATTTGACCACGCTGACCCCGCAAACTGTGGATTTCCGGCTGAAGGGGTGCGGTCGACCCCATGATTGCATCTGTTGTCAGCGACGATATCACCAAAGCGTTCTGTGCTGCGCGCCATGCATCAAACAACCCTGCAAGGGCGAAGGCAGTCGAAAATTGAGTGCCGTTAATAAAGGCGAGACCCTCTTTTGGGCCCAGCGGGATCGGGGCCAGACCAGCACGCGTCAACGCC
>Ga0316204_10012776_pt1 | contig 10167 bp, 6 predicted proteins | sample 6monrhotite_MG_2_FD_205661 | JGI IMG/M metagenome (GOLD analysis project Ga0316204, IMG submission 205661) | Microbial mat bacterial communities from mineral coupon in-situ incubated in ocean water Damariscotta River, Maine, United States -... | ecosystem: Environmental > Aquatic > Marine >... | reverse complement strand
GGTTTTGGTTTACAGAAAATATTTTCCAATCTGGTCAGTGGTGTAATTTTGCTATTAGATCACTCGATAAAACCCGGCGATGTTATTGCTGTTGGCAATACCTTTGGCTGGATTAATCATCTGGGTGCTCGTTATGTTTCAGTGATTACCCGTGATGGTATCGAACACCTTATTCCAAACGAAGCGCTGATTACTGATCGTGTAGAAAACTGGTCGTACAGTGACAACCTGGTACGCTTAAAACTCCCCATAGGCATTCATTATAAATCAGATGTTCGCCTGGCCATAAAACTTTGCGTGGAAGCCGCTATGACCACCCCTCGCATACAGACAAAACCTGAACCCAGATGTTTGTTAAAAGGTTTTGGCGACAGTTCAGTTGATCTGGAATTACGCGTCTGGATTGATGACCCACCAAATGGACGATCCAATGTATTAAGTGAAGTGTTACTTGGTGTATGGGACCGTTTCCACGAGCATGGTATAGAAATTCCTTACCCACAACGCGATCTGCATTTGCGCAGCGGTTTTGACCCCTTAAAAACTATAACCGACAATAATATTGCCGAAAATCAGCTCAATAAAAAAGGAGAACCGAAATGATACAGTTTATGTTGTGCCAGGGCGACTCAACGCAGGTCGGTGGCCGTGAGTTATTACAAATTTGGCAAGACAACCAGGACAGCTGGATCTGGCTAGACCTGTATAATGAACCTGCGGATCAGGAGCAGACCTTTCTTATCGAGCAGTTTGCTCTGGATGCTGGTAGCATTAGCGAAGCTCAACGCGATCGTCACCCGCCCAGCTTTGAAGTGTTTGAAAATTATATTTATCTGTTACTCAAACCACTGGATGCAGAATCTGATTCGCTTGATTTCAGCACGCTGCAGCTGGCGATGTTCGCCTCTGAGCGTTTTCTGATAACTCGCCATTCCAGAGAGTCACCTTATCTGGAAAAACTATGGCAGGCTTTGCAGAATAATGCCCGCTCAAATCAATCACCTATGTCTGTCGTTGGCGCAATGAGCAAACGGGTTGCACAACGCTATGGCAATATACTACTGGATCTTGAGCAACGCCTCGATGTCATCGAAGATGAAATATTTGACAGCCCAACAGATACTCTGATGAAAGAACTGGTGGGTTACAACACCGGGCTGCGAAAAATGCATCGTATCCTTGCTTACTACGTCAATGTTTTTGACAACCTGCGTCAGCATTTACAGAAAAGCAGCCAGCACCAGCACGATGAGTTTAATGATATTTATGCCCTTATCGAGCGTTTCAGCAGTTTGTCTTCAGTCTATCAGGACATGATCACCGATCTGATTGAAGCCTACATCAGCCTCAATGGCCACCGCTTAAATCAGATTATGAAAGTACTTACTGTGGTTACCGTAATTTTTGTACCGCTAACTTTACTCGTAGGTGTATACGGCATGAACTTTGAAAATATGCCAGAGCTTAAAAGCCAGAACGGTTATTACATATTACTCTCTGCCATGTCAGCTATTGCCTTTGTCATGTTATATGTGTTCCGCCGGGTCCGCTGGCTGTAAAATCATAAAGAGATCACTAGAGGTGCGTTAACTCCATAGCTCTTACGCTTAAGCCCAAACTTTTGTTTAACTCAAGCTTTCTAAAGCCTGGTTTTGCAAGAAAATTTTACGCAAAACCTGTTTTTAATTATACAATCAGAAACGTGCAAAACATCTAATGTTATACAGGTTAAGCAAATGACACTTCTCTTTATTTTTATTCCTCAAAAGGCACATTAATGACAAATGACACACCGGCAAAAGCATCCTGGTGGGGGGATTTTGATTTTGCATGCGGTCAGAGCAAACAGTGGAGCATAGGGCACTTAACATTTATTGTGCAACGTTTGAAAAACGAATGGCTAATCGCATATGAGCGAGCGGATGACTATGAGAACAACGGCATCAACTGGCGCGTCATTGACACCGACCTCTCGGCAGAATCTTTAACTGAACGGTCTCGATACGTTTTCCAGGGCACCGGCGGGTTGCTGCGCATTACACCAAAACTTGCAGACCGCCCAATTATTTCTCGTCCCTTAACACCTTTTAATCTGACTGCCGGTGAAGAAGTCACCCTGTATGTTAGCTCCTCATTATGGCTGGAAATAGCCATTGTTTCAGCGCAGCAAACCATTGCTCTCAAAGAAATTGCAATACAACGCCCATCGGATACCTGGTTTGGCCCCTCAACGCTGGAAGGCGAACTTTGTTATGCATCAACCAGTCATTGTCGATTGAATCTTGAAGAGTTACCCCAGCGGCCACACCGTGCAATTACACCGGTGCATATTCATAACACAGCGGACACAACACTCACACTGGAAAGGTTAAATTTACCTGCACCGTTATTAACTTTATACACTTCTGCTAGCGGTCAACTCTGGACACCACAGATCACCCTGACCCGTGAAAAAGATGGTGATATTGCGGAACTAAAAATCGACAATACTCCCCCCGAAGATGCCGAGGCAACTTCACAACTGAGCACCCCTCGTAATAACACTGATAGCAATGTCTTGTTTCGCGCCTTTAATGCTGTTTTCAGCTAGTAACTGGACTGGAGAAAATAATGAATGAATTCTGGGCTGATATAGTCACTTTTCTAAGCAGCGATAAAATCTGGAATGTTTCGCGAGCCATTATTCTTGTTATCGTGGGTGCACTAGTCGCTAAGCTTGTTAGTTCAGCACTAATAAAAACCGCCGGTGAGAAAATGGACAACCATCGCGCCATGCTGCTTAAGCGAGGTAGTTATTACCTTATTCTTATTCTGTTTTTGATCACCGCACTTCGTGAACTTGGCTTTAACCTCAGCGTGTTATTAGGTGCCGCCGGCGTTTTTACCGTGGCAATTGGTTTTGCTTCACAGACATCCGCTTCCAATCTAATAAGCGGACTGTTTCTAATGGCAGAACGTTCTTTTAGCATTGGAGATGTGATTCGAATTGGCACTACTACCGGTGAAGTACTTACCATTGATTTATTGTCCGTCAAATTACGTACCTTTGATAATTTATTTGTGCGCATCCCAAACGAAACCCTGATCAAATCAGAAGTCACCACTCTCACCCGTTTTCCAATTCGCCGCTTAGATATTTTACTCGGGGTAGCTTATAAAGAAGACCTTAAAAAAGTACGCAGTGTGCTGGATGAGGTATCAAATAAAAACCCGCTGTGCCTGGAAGAGCCTAAGCCACTTTATATTTTTCAGAAATTTGGTGAGTCATCATTAGACATTCAGTATTCAGTATGGGCTAAAAGAGAAAAGTTTCTTGAGTTAAAAAACAGCATTCATGAAGAAATAAAAAATGCTTTTGATGAACACGCAATAGAAATTCCTTTTCCTCACCGCACTCTTTATACGGGCAGTGAAACTGAGCCCTTCCCAATACAAACTGTTACTCAAAACAAATCACCATAAGCTAAGGCATCAGAATGTTTAACATGCGGCTAATGCTGCTAACCCTCCTTACCTGCATCTATTCCACTAGCCTTTATGCGCAGCAGTCCAATGTTAATGTCGTTATTAACGGTATTGAAAAAAAACTGGAAGACAATGTTCGCCAGTATCTCAGCCTCGAACAACAAAAAGAACATGCACTTCTTAGTGAAGGGCGGATACGACGTTTACACAAAAAAGCCCCCGATGAAATCAACAGGGCATTACAGCCATTTGGTTTTTATCGCCCGGTTATTAAAACAAATTTAATACAGACCTCACCTGCACACTGGCAGGCAAGTTACACTATCGACCCGGGGCCGCAGTTACCCATTAGTGAGTTTAATTTCGTTATAAGCGAACAGATGAGCACGGATGCTGAGTATTTATCAGTCTTGGAAAATTTCAATTTACACAAGGGTGAAACTTTCAATCACGTTGAGTATGAAAATTTCAAAACAGATCTGGCAAAACTCTCAGTAGAGCAAGGCTATTTCGACGCACACTTTATAGAACACCGTGTGGAGATTGATCTCAGTAACTATGAGGCGCGTATTCACCTTAACTATGAAACGGGGCAGCGTTATCGCTTTGGTGAAGTTTCACTAAAGCAGAATGTGTTAGATGAGGATCTTCTACTTCGTTACATCCCATTTAAAAAAGGAGCGCCTTACAATCTTAACCAACTGATAGATTTGCAACAGACACTCAATGACAGTGACTACTTTCGCACAGTTGAGGTTTCACCCGGCCAGCCACAGCCCGGCAGCGATAGCATTCCCGTCAGTGTAAAACTTGAGCCACACAAACAACATCGATTTAGTATCGGGCTGGGTTACGGCAGTGATACCGGGGCACGAACTAAATTCGGCTGGCAGATACCACGGCTCAACACCAGGGGGCATCGTTTAAATACTGAATTTAAAGCGTCGCAAATTGGTTATAGTCTGGCCACACAATATCGTGTTCCAGTGCTTAACCCACGCACTGACCAGATGATATACAGTGCAGGCGTGGTTAATGAAAAAACCGATACCAGCGACAGCACAGTGCGCACCATTGGCGCCAGCCTTAAGCGCAGTCGTAGTGCCTGGCGTGAATCGATCTCGCTGAACTATCAGCAGGAAGATTTTGAGATTGCAGACATCAGTGACTCATCTACCCTGCTACTGCTAGGGGTTAGCTGGAATCGTACCTGGGGCAAAAATTTTATTTATGCAATTGATGGTCTGCGCTTCGACTTAAGCCTGAGTGGTGCAAATAAAAAACTCATCTCTGATTCAAACTTCTCACAGATGGAGATCGGCATCAAAGCCATTAACACCTTAAACCAGCATAACCGTATAATTTTGCGTGGCAACCTGGGAAGCACCTGGACCAATGAGTTTGATCAACTACCCGCCTCGGTGCGTTTCTTTGCAGGTGGCGCCCAAAGCGTGCGTGGTTATGCTTACCAGTCACTTGGCCCGGTTGATACAAATGACCTGGTTGTGGGTGGAAAACATCTGATGGTTGGCAGCATAGAATTTGAACACAGCTTTAGCAACAATTGGGGGGTTGGAGTGTTCTATGATGCGGGTAACGCGATAGATGATTTTAACGATCCACTGGAACGCGGTGCTGGCTTTGGCCTGCGCTGGAAGTCCCCTGTGGGCATGGTGCGTATTGACCTGGCCAGTGCAATCAGCAGCGATGGTCAGCCCTGGCGATTGCATATAAATATTGGGCCCGATCTATGAAGCGCCTCATACTCATATTAAGTGGCCTGATAGTACTGATTCCAGTGACACTACTAACATGGCTACTAACAACCGAGAGTGGATTGCACTGGGCCTTTCAACAGAGCCGCGGTTATCTGCCCCCTGAACTTGCGCTTGGCGAGATAAAAGGCAAACTGCTAGGCCCCATTACGATAAAGGGGCTGGAATATAAACACCAGAGCGCTCAGATACAAACCGGACAGCTAATAATTGACTGGCAACCCTCCGCGTTATTACTCGCACATATTAATATTAGCCAGCTGCACATCCAGGCTCTCAAGGTTATTTTACCCGAGAGTGAAAAAAACAACGCGGCACTAAGTCTGCCCGAAATTAACCTGCCCTGGCGCACCGCTTTAAACAATGTGCGCATAGACGGCTTGCACTTACAGCAAAATGAGCAAAGCCTTAAATTAAATCAGCTTGGGCTAAGTGTTACTTCGCTGTTTAATCAGCTTGATATTGAACAGCTTTATATTAGTGCTGACAACTTTAATATAAATATCTTTGGCGAGTTGCGAGCAAGTGGTAAATACCGACACAAGCTGCAGGTTCAATGGCAAACGACATTGCCTTCCAAAGCGGTTATCAGCAGCAGTGGACAACTCGCAGGCAACCTTAAAACCACACACATAAAACAACACCTCAGCGGTGCGCTGCAACTGAAACTCGATGGCAAAGTAAATGATCTACTAAACCAGATCAGCTGGCAGGCAAATGTCGATGTCAATTCTTTCGATTTTGCACAACTCATTACCGACGGGCCAGCCTTAACCGGTAAGCTAAAACTACAGGCAAAGGGCGACCTCAATACCGCCCTTGTTTCAGGTGACTTGAACGGAAACTATTCCAACATTGGCCCGTTTGAAACCCGTTTCGAACTCCAACGCAACATCGATAATAGCCTGCAAATAAATCGCCTGTTATTACAGACTCCGCTTAGTGAGGCACGTATTAATGCTCACGGCAAATGGAACCCCGGTAGTCATGGCGGTTATATCAAACTGGCACTGGACTGGCAGAAACTTCGCTGGCCGTTAACCGATCAGGCCTGGTTCAACACCGCACAGGGCAGTGGTGAAATTGAAGGCAATCTCGAAAAGTACACGCTTAAGGTGCGCACCGATAGCCCATGGCCACAGGTACCCGAGGCCACCTTGCAAGCAAGTGCCGAGGGCAATCTTGATGGTCTTAAACTGCAATCTTTAAGTTTCATAACACCCAGGGGCAAAGTCAATGCAAATGGCCAGCTAAACTGGTCGCCCCAGCTAAACTGGCAGGCACAAGTCAAGGCCACTGATATCGACCCGGCAGTGATGTGGCCGCAATGGCCCGGCAAACTACAGGCGAAACTGCTTAGCCGAGGTCGACTCGAAAATGGCAAACTGATTGCCGATACCGATATTGTTCATATAAAGGGAGACCTGCGTGGTTACCCGCTATCTGCAACGAGTCGCTCAAGCTGGAACAATTCTGCACTGGACATAAGCCAGCTCGATTTACAATCAGGTGCGTCTCATTTCAGCGCCCGTGGTCACGTGGGTGAAAGCCTCAATCTGGACTGGTCGCTCAGCAGCGGCAATCTGGGCGAACTCTATCCTCAGGCACAGGGACAGCTCAACTCTTCCGGTCATCTTAACGGCCCCATAAAAACACCACTAATCAATGCCGCTTTCAGTGGCAAAGCCTTAAGCCTGCCCGGTTATAAGATCGGCATGCTGGATGCAAACCTGACACTGGACACTTCACTTTGGCAACAAATCGATATCCGCTTAACAGCACAGTCGCTTAATTTTAATGAACATACTTTAAAAGCACTGGATATCACCGCGGTAACAGAAAAAATACAGGCACAACTGTCCACAGAACTGGCAAGCGCAAACATTACACTTCAGGGCAAAGCCAATACCAGGGGCTGGCGGGGGAAAATTGAACGCGCTGATATCACCAGTGCCCTGTACGGTAACTGGCAACTAAAAGCACCTGCACCAATCTTACTCGGTGAAAACACAATCAAGGCTGATTCATTCTGCTTACAAAACCCTCGGCAGCAGGCCAGCCTGTGCACATCACTGCATCGAGAAAAAAACCACTGGCAATCACAGATTGATATGCAGCAATTTCCACTCAGGTTAATCAATCCCTTGTTAGCTTCAAGTTTCCCAGCGGATTTAAAACTCGAAGGCTTAACAAGTGGTAGTGCCAATTTGCAGTTACTGGCCCCCGACCAACTACTGGGCCACGCCCATCTGGACTTCCCGCCGGGTGTTATTAGCTACCCGCTTATAGAAGGTGAGCGTGACACCTGGGAGTATAAAAATAGCAGCTTATCCATTTCATTAAATGAGCAGGGTATCAATGCAAAATCTGATTTCACCATGACTAACGGTGACCGCCTCTCTGTGAGCGCAGAATTACCCGGGGCTCAGTTACTTAAGCTTAACAGCGAGAAACAAAATTTACGTGCACAGGCAATTTTAACCATTCACGATCTCGGCCTGATTGAAGCCTTTGTGCCAGAAGTACAGGACCTCAAGGGCGAACTTTCACTAAACCTTAGCGCAAGTGGAACCCTGGCCAAACCCAGGCTCAGTGGCCACGCGCAGTTACTCAACGGAGCCGTTCGAGTTCCCCGCCTTGGGCTGAACATTAATCAGTTTAGTGCCAATGCACACAGTGATGGCCAGGAGCAGATCAAACTGTCTCTTAACGCACATTCCGATGAAGGTGAAATCACCATTAAGGGCAAAACAGAGCTCAATAAAAATGCCGGATGGCCAACCGAAGTTTCCATTAAAGGTGAGCAGTTCGAGGCCGTAAAAATCCCCGATGCTCGCGTGATGATTTCACCTGATTTGAAAATTAAATTACAACATTACAATATTTTTATTAGTGGCAATGTTGATATCCCTGATGCAAAACTTCAACCCAAAGACATTACCACTGCGGCACAGGTTTCAGATGACGCAGTGATTGTTGGCGGTGAGCAAGCAGTGCAGCAAAAATGGTCAGTGACTTCCAGGGTTCGGTTGACGCTGGGTGAGCGAGTTAATTTTTATGGTTTTGGTTTTGAAGGCAGACTTGGTGGCAGTTTGTTAGTGGAGGACATACCTGGCCAGCTAACCAGAGCCACCGGCGAAATTAATATTCCCGAAGGCCGTTATCGCGCCTATGGCCAGCGCCTCGATGTAGAACACGGCCGCATGTTGTTTACCGGCGGGCCGTTAACTAACCCTGGCCTCGATGTTAGAGCGGTACGCAAAATTAATACTATTACCGCAGGGGTGAAAGTCAGAGGAAGCCTTAAGCAGCCGCAACTTGAACTCTTTTCCATACCGGTTATGGGGCAGACCGACACACTTTCTTACCTGCTATTAGGCCGGCCTATGGAAACCGCTTCTGGCGAGGAAGGTGCGATGATGGCAAAAGCGGCACTGGCACTAAGCTTAAGCGGAGGAGATTATCTCGCGCGCACCATTGGTGAACAATTTGGTCTGGATGAAATGCGAGTCGAGAGCAGCGACACCGGCGACCAGGCTTCACTGGTAGTGGGGCGTTATCTGTCGCCTAAAATTTATGTCAGTTATGGTGTTGGATTAATTGAAACCATTAATACCTTTACGGTGCGTTACAAAATATCTGATAAATGGCAAATTAAAGCAGAAAGTGGTGAAGCCCAGGGTGCGGATATTTTATACACCATTGAACGTTAAGGCGAAGCTGAACAATATTTATTAATTTGTTTATAAACTGAAAATAGCAATCTGAACAATTCAAAGCGCTTCATTATAAAAAGCTGCCAGTTCAATAACCACTTAAAAAAAACAGCCCCTCTTTTGTGTAATTATTATTTTATAATCTATATACACAACTCAAACATAGTGCTATTAATTGCACTAAAATAATTTTCTGAGCGCTTAAATTTAATATCTGGGCAAAATACAATAGATTAGCTATATCTAATGCAGCCAGCACATGTTACCTGTTATTATCAACTGTTAAGGCCGTGTTAAATATTTAATATAATCTGATTTATCAGGACAAAAAACATAATGACTTCAAAACTAATAACCGTTGGCTGGCGAGAATGGTGCTCATTACCAGAACTTGGCTTAACACACATCAAGGCAAAAGTAGATACTGGCGCAAAAACCTCCTGCCTGCATGCATTTAGTGTGGAGCCTTTTACAAAAGAAAACCAGCAATGGGTACGTTTTGGCATGCACCCAAACCAGAATGATGGCGATGTAGAAATTTTTTGTGAAGCCAGAGTTAAAGATGTACGAAATGTCACAGACTCTGGAGGGCATACTGAGAAACGATATGTCATCTCCACACAACTGGTTATTGATAGCCAGCAATGGCCTATTGAGTTAACCTTAACCAACCGAGACACCATGCGGTTTCGCATGTTACTTGGCCGCACCGCTATGAAACAGAAAATTATTGTTCATCCAGGCCAATCATATATGCTTGGCGAGCCATCAGAAGCGCTATAAATAAACCAGAGCCTAAATATGAAAATTGCAATTTTGTCACGTAACAAAAAACTCTATTCTACACGTCGTCTTATAGAAGCCTGCGAACAACGTGGTCATGAGCCCGTGGTATTAGATGTGTTACGCAGTTATCTCAATATTACCTCTAGTAAACCTGAAACACATTTCAAAGGTGAGATTCTGCCTCAATTCGATGCAGTCATACCCCGAATTGGAGCCTCGGTCACTTTTTACGGCACAGCCGTTTTAAGGCAATTTGAAATGACCGGTGCCTTCCCTCTATGTGAGTCTGTTGCAATCAGTCGCTCCAGAGACAAACTACGCTCTTTGCAGTTACTTTCTCGAAAAGGTGTCGGCTTACCCGCCACCGGCTTTGCGAATAACCCGGACGATCTCCAGGATTTAATAAAAATGGTCGGTGGTGCTCC
>Ga0316204_10012775_pt1 | contig 10168 bp, 11 predicted proteins | sample 6monrhotite_MG_2_FD_205661 | JGI IMG/M metagenome (GOLD analysis project Ga0316204, IMG submission 205661) | Microbial mat bacterial communities from mineral coupon in-situ incubated in ocean water Damariscotta River, Maine, United States -... | ecosystem: Environmental > Aquatic > Marine >... | reverse complement strand
ATGGGCGATGTGGTTAGTCTGGTTGAAAAAGCCGCTGAGACGATCGACGAAGAAGACGCCAAGAAAATGGCCAAGAAAATGGCCAAAGGCGAATTTGATCTGGATGATCTGCGCTCACAGTTGCAGCAAATGTCTAAAATGGGCGGCATGAAAAGCATCCTTGGCATGCTGCCGGGTATGGGCAAGCTTAAAGGTGCTATCGGCAAAAGTGGCGCCGATGATAAAATGTTCAAACAGCAGGAAGCCATTATTTCGTCGATGACGAAAACAGAGCGCAAAAAACCGAAGCTTATCAATGCATCCCGGAAAAAACGGATCGCGGCGGGTTCGGGCATGCAGGTGCAGGATGTGAACAAGCTGCTGAAAATGCACATGCAGATGGCAAAGATGATGAAGAAAATGACCAAGATGGGCAAAGGCGGCAAGATGCCTCAAATGCCCGGAATGGGTGGCATGGGCCCCGGTATGGGCGGTATGCCAGGAATGGGCGGCGGCATGCCTCCCGGCTTTGATAAATTACTAAAATAAACACCAAACACTCAACTTGAGAATAATCCCGAATATGGATTTGGGATTCTGAAAGGAAACTAAAATGGCACTATCACTTCGTTTGGCCCGTGGCGGCGCAAAAAAACGTCCTTACTACCGTCTTGTTGTGGCTGACAGCCGCATGCCACGTGACGGTCGTTACATTGAAAAAGTTGGCACATACAACCCTATGCTGGCTAAAGACGACGAAAAGCGCGTTATTTTGATGGAAGACCGCATCAAGCATTGGCTTGGTGAAGGCGCAAAGCCGTCTGACCGTATAAGCCGCTTCCTGGAAGCTGCAGGCATCATTAAAGCTGGCAAAACACGCAATAACCCAAATAAAGGCAAGCCTGCGCAGAAAACTCTCGATCTGATCGAAGAGAAGAAGGCCAAGGTTGAAGCCGCTGCGGAAGCCGCGAAAGAAGCAGCTGAAGCAGCCAAGGAAGCCGCGAAAGCCGCTGCCGCAGCTCCTGCTCCCGCTGAAGAAGCACCAGCAGAAGATGCTGCCGAGTAAGCTTTGCAATATATCAGTTAAAGACGGCGCGTTGGATATCCGGCGCGCCGTTTTTTTTCGCCAAAATCAGGGCTGTTCACTGCCGAGATAAGAGGGCCAGGGACACGGAAAATAATTCACACGCTATTGACCTCCATCAAGTTGACGCTGGTTTTTTGTGCGATGATAAGACTATCGCATCAAAGGAGGTCTGTTATGGTTCAAACATGGAAATCAATAGCGTTGATAATGATCTGCGGGTTGTTGGCAGGTTGCAGTAGCGCGGTTGACTGCGACGTTGTCGCCTATCATGCGCTTAATAAACCGCAGGGCGAGACATTTCATATAGTCCACCGGGAACCGGCACAAGCAGCTGCACCGGGATTCACAGAGTATGCGACCCACATACAAAAGGCTTTGACCCGTATCGGATATAAAGGGGCTAAGGGTGAAGGCTCCGCCGATCTGACTTTTTCCATCAACTACGGTGTTGGCCCGGGCATGGATGAGGTTGTGGAAGTTCCGAAATGTACGATGCGTTATAATTTCAGGTATGAGGAATACCGCGAACCTTATTCATATGGCATGTACTGCACCGATGAGACCATCGACTTACGTGCAACGTTTAATCACTTTCTCGAAATTCGGGTTTATGGACCGCCTGAGGGGGGCGCAATACAGGGGCCTGTTCTTTATAAAGGCCTATCCCATAGCGTGAGCCGCCACGATAATCTTGGAGCAATGATACCTTATCTTGTGACTGCGATTTTTGACGGCTTCCCTGGGCTTAGCGGTGAAGTTAAAACCGTAAGCGTTGACCCTGAGACGGTGGCGAAATAGTCGCCCTTGGCGGCTAGGTATCTGGTTTTCTGCAATGGGTACCTACAATCCAATATTTAACAAAGACGACGAAAGCCGCTGCCGCTGGTGCCTGCTCAGACTCCAGGAGAAGAAGCACCAGCAGAAGGCGCTGCCGAGCAAGCATTTTTCTGCCTAGTAATAATGGGTGGTGTTCTGAAATTCAGGATGCCGCCTTTTTTGTATTAAGGGGTCGCCAATTACCTGTAGAGGAACTTGGTACATAAGTGGCTTTAAGGGTTTTGAGTTTTATATGCTTGTTGGGCAGTAATTATTGAGGGTAAGCTAAGGTCAACAATATCGATAAATGTCTCATGGGGCATTTGTATGAATATTGAAAAACGACAAAAATGTGAGGTAACAATGGCTAACATTCATGCTGATCAGCCCCCTGCGTACAGTCCTGGGGCTGCTTTGATGGATTTGTCTATATTTCTCTCGGTCATGGTTTTGATCAGGCTGGTCCATGTGCCTGGCCTTGATTATATGGGCAATGTGCTAGTGAATTCGGGTACAACGCTGGTTGTGGCTACTCTGTTAATGTATCGCAGGGGTGAAACATGGGCTTCTCTGGGATTATGCCGGCCAGAGAGCTTTAAAAAACTGGCTGTGATTACACTGGTTGCCCTTGGCTTGGCTATTGCGTTTGTAATGGCTTACAAAATATTTCTCAGTGAATATATTGTAACAGCAGCAGGGGAAGAAGCAGGTGTCAAAGATACCCGGTTTAGCGATATGGCTGGTAATCTTACGGTATTCCTATCGATCGTTTCGTTAGTATGGATTGAATCCGCGTTCGAAGAGCTGTTGGATCGGGGGTATTTGTTAACAAGGCTTGAGCGGATATTTTCAAAAATACCACTTTCTTTGGTGATAGCGGTTGTTGGACAAGCAGCTATTTTTGGTTTTAGGCACATGCCGTCTCATGGCGTAGACGGCGCTATCACTACAGGGCTTATTGGCTTGGGATTTGGTATTGTCTATGTTGCTTCCGGCCGAAATTTATGGGCTTTGATCATTGCGCATTGCTACTTGAATAGCATGTCGATGGTTGAGCGATTTATCGATTCTTATTGATGTTATAAACAGTGCTATAGAAGGCATATGTTTGGCACAAGCAGCAATATCAAGTAGGCTGGTGTTGAAGTTGGTTGGATTTGTGTTGGTGCTTTTATGTCCACACCAGATTTTCTGCCTCAAGTTTTTTAAGCAAGGCTTTCGCGGGCTTTTGGGAAACCAGAATATAGTCATTATCGGGAAAGTCTTTCGCGCGGTTGGATGACATAAGCACGCTCTGCACTAGCCGCATGGCTACCAAATCACCCAGCACTTCAAGTTCTGCATCTTCAAGCGGAAACTCTTGAATATACCCCTCAACGGCTCTTTTGGCTGCTGTTTGAAGGTCTTCTTCTTCCAAAAGTGTGTAGGCCAGTGTAATGGCAAGGTCATTAACTGTTGCGGCGTAAACCAGATCTCCAAAATCAATCACCCCGGCTATCGTTGCAGACCCATCCATCGCTACCAGCAGGTTTTGTTCGTTAGCGTCGCTGTGGATAACAGATTTCCGCAAATGCCGAAGTTTGGGTTGTGTATCTTTTTCATACCTCTCAAGGAACCGGCTAATGCGCTCCCGGTCAGCAACGTCTTGCACATCGTTCAGGTAAACTTTGCACGCCAGAACATTATCAAGGTTCCATAAATCATGTGGCCGGTGTGCTGCTGGGTGTGCGTATCCTTGCATGGCGCTGGTGAAGCGCCCCATGAACCGGCCCATATCAAAATAAAGCGCGGGGCTTTTGGGGGCGTCTGTAAAAAGTGCGCCTTCCAAATACGTAAGTACCCTGACAGCAAAGCCATCTACCACCGTAATGGCCTCTCCCTTTTTGTTCAACATGGCCTTGGGTACGGTAATTTGCGGTGCTGCGACCCCCAAATGGCCAAGAACTTCTGTTTGCATTTGCAGTTCTGCGAGAGGCCACCTTTTGTTTGCAATCTTCACAACATACGTGCCGCTGCGCGCAGTGATACGGGCGTTTTGGTCTTCATAGGAAACCAGAGGCGATATTTCACCCTCGATGCCGTACAGCTCTGCCGCAAGCGTTGCGATTGCTTTAGTATCAAAGCCAGGTACCTGGTTCGCCATGTAATTTTCACCCTTGGAAGTTCGAAACTTATTACTAAGGTATTTGGCAAATTGCGCAAGCTGAGGCCGGATAAACGTGCCCGATAAACGTGAAAGAGGATTGCTTGACGGTACCATCGGATATTTGACATGGACCCCGGTATCAAGTACCGGGGTGACGAATAGCGTTGTTGGTACGAAAGACCAGGCGGCTTTAAGCAACGAAACATCTTGAGGCAAGGTCAGGGTAAACAATGGCACAAGGTGAAAAAGAGCGCGCGCAAACGGGTGTTGAAGGGGAATGGGTTTGTGTTGGTGCGCTGGGTGCGCGGCACGGAGTGAGGGGCGATATGCGCCTGAAACCCTTCACAGAATACCCCCTTGCCATCTGGCAAGCGACACAGGCCAGATAGCGCAATTTGGTACGATAGGTTGCTGCTCAACTTAACAGTTTCAGCGATTTCAAATTTCTGTGATCACAGATTGTTCCTCTATCAACTTTTTTCTTTTATGTTATTTCATATCCAAATGGATGGTTGACCAACTTCTAAGAGTTGGCTCAATTTCAGCATATACGGGGAGGCAGTATGCGAAAATTATTAGGTCTATTATTCGTGGGCACTATCGCGCTCGTGTCAAATGGTGTTTCGGCTGAAGCGATTAAGGCTAAGGCGCAATCAATAGAAACGATTGAGCTTGGTACGCGCTATACGTTCCAGTCATCTATTCTCGGCGAGGATCGGGAAATACTGGTTCGCTTGCCTGAAGGGTATGAAGAAAGTGATAAGCGATATCCGGTTGTTTATTTAACTGATGGCGGCTCCCACTTCAGTTACACGACCCTCATAGCAAGCGTGCTGGAGGAGCAAGAGCGCATGCCACACAGTATCTTTGTGGGTATTGTCAATGCTGATACCCGTGGTCGCGATCTGTTGACACACAAGGATAATTTTCGCCGCCATATAAAAGAAGAAATATTTTCCTTCATCAATAGCAATTTCCGTACATCAGATATTCGCACCGTATTTGGTGGCTCGATGGGGGGTGCTTTTATTATGGAGATTCTTACGGACCATCGAGATATGTTCTCGAACTACATTGCCGCCAGCGGCGGGGTTAATGATGAAATCCGCAAGAAGTTCGAAGATCTCTTCGCTGCAAATACAGCTTTTGAAAAGTCGGTCTATTTTACCATGACAGAAAAGGGTGAAGAAGGGGTGCGTAGCTTCAATCGTGCCGGTAATCTCCGAGCACTTTTTGAAGAAAAAGCGCCGGAAGATCTGAAGTGGCGCTATGACTTTATCGGCGGTGAAGTGCATATGACCACGCCTATTCCAACGCTCTATACTGGGCTTTCCCATGCGTTTCGCGATTATCAGGCACCAACCTTTAATTCTAGCGAGGAATTTGAAAAAGCAGGCAGCATGCAGGCACTTGAGGCTCTGTTCTCTAATCGAGCCAATAAGTATGGCGGTGACCCGGAGGTGCCGGAGCATGTCCTTAACCGGCTCGGTTGGCTTTACTTTAATGAAAATGAGCGGCAGAAAGCATTCGCCATTCTCGAGGAAAACGCCAGGCTTCATCCTGATAATCTTGGGGCCTATGAAAGCCTCGGTAGCATCTATTATTATGGTGACCGACCAGAAGACGCGCTAGTAGTATTTAAAAAAGGCAGAGCGCTCGCTGAAGAGCAAAATATGCCGAATATGATAGAGTATTTTGAGCGCGGCATTAAATACTCAAAGGACAAGTTGGCTGAGTAAAGCTGTTTTATGCATGACTTGAAATGGTACGCCGAGAAATCAGCGTGCCATTTTTTGCTGAGTGGGCGGTATCCGCAGTATCCCTTGCGCATCAAAACTAACAGATCCGTTGTAGTGCTTTGCTACAGAGTAAGGTGGCAACCTATTCAATAATATTGACTCTCACCAGTTCGCCTCTTAGACAGTGCGGCAATTGCTGAAGGGTTTAGAGATGGCACACGGTGAAAAAGAGCGCGCGCAAGCGGGTGTTGAAGGGGAATGGGTTTGTGTTGGTGCACTTGGTGCGCCGCACGGAGTGAAGGGCGATATGCGCCTGAAATCCTTCACTGAAAACCCCCTTGCCATATTCAAGTTCGCCGATCTGCATATGGGGGCAGGCGGTGCGCCGGTTGGCCTTAAAAAAGTTGGCAAAAGCAAAGATGGGTTTATCGTTCATATTGAAGGGGTGAATTCACCCGAAGCCGCCAGCGCACTTGCCCGCAAAAACCTGTATGTGCCACGCGGTCAGTTCGGTGATGCGGATGAAGATGAATTTTATCTTGCTGACCTTATTGGCTTGCGCGCAGTTGACCTCGGCGGGGCCGAAATTGGCATTGTTTCATCGTTTGATAATTTCGGCGCGGAAGACCTGCTGGAACTGGTGTTAAATGAACCGGTTAAAGGCTTGGGGCGCACTATATTTGTGCCGTTTCGCAAGAAATTGGTACCAGAAATTAATCTGGCTGAAGGCACGGCGGTGATTGATTTTGCCCTTTGGAGCGAAACTCAAACCAGCGAACGTGACAATGACAGTGCCGAAGCAGTTGAATCCAAAGGGGAAAATTGATGGATCCCCTGTTTACAGCGCAGCTTCTTACTCTGTTCCCGGAAATGTTCCCCGGCACGCTTGGGCATTCCCTTGCGGGCAAGGGGCTAAAAGAGGGGAAATGGGCGCTAAAAACACTGGACATCCGCGATTTTTCAAGCGATAAGCACCGCTCGGTGGACGATACCCCCGCGGGCGGTGGCCCGGGGATGGTAATGCGTGCCGATATTTTGGGTAAAGCAATTGATGCGGCGCAGGCCGAAGCTGACCCCAAATGGCCCCTTGTTTACATGAGCCCGCGCGGGCGCCGCTTTGAGCAGGCAGACGCGAAACGGTGGCACAGTACAGGGGGGGTAACGGTCCTGTGCGGCAGGTTTGAAGGCGTTGATGAACGTGTTCTTGAAGCCAGGAACGTTGAAGAGATAAGCGTTGGTGACTTTGTGCTTTCAGGCGGTGAGCCAGCGGCACTGGTTATGTTAGACGCGGTAGTGCGGTTGCTGCCCGGTATTATGGGCGCAAGCGCAACACTGGATGAAGAGAGTTTCGAGAGCGGGCTGCTCGAATATCCGCACTATACCAGACCACAGGTTTGGGAAGAGCGAGAGATCCCGGAGGTGCTAACTAGCGGGCATCACAAGAAAGTTGCTGAATGGCGACGCGCTAGAGCAGAAGAAATAACACGTATACGCCGGCCAGACATCTGGTCGACCTATGTACGCGCAAAAGATAACAAGGTTTAGACCCATGAATATTATTGAAAAGCTCGAAGCAGAGCAAATTGCCAAACTTACTGAAGGCAAAGAGGTTCCAAAATTCGGCGCGGGCGATACGCTGCGCGTCGAAGTGAAAGTACGCGAAGGCGACCGTGAGCGTACACAGGCATTTGAAGGTGTGTGTATTGCGCGCTCTAACAAAGGCATTAACTCAAACTTCACAGTACGTAAGCTTTCTTACGGTGAAGGCGTTGAGCGTGTATTCCCGCTGTACGGCCCGGTTGTAGACAACATCACTGTTGTTCGCCGTGGTAAGGTACGCCGCGCGAAGCTTTATTATCTGCGTGGCCGTACTGGTAAATCAGCGCGTATCGCCGAGAAAAAAGACTTTAATCGCAAAAAATAAACGTGAAATAATATTTCAAACTTCAGGTGCGCGGTAATATTAAGTTGCGCAGCGCCGAAGGCAGAGATAAAGAACGGGGGCAGGAGAAATCTTGCCTCCGTTTTGTTGTTTTTGGTCCAAGTGAGCGCAAGATTTTCACTGACGATTTATACTGTTAGTATATCGTCATTCGACGGCTTGACCGGCGAATCCATTGCAGCCGTTGAAAATAGACTCGCCGATCAGGTCACCGGGTGACGAGGCGTAGAAAGAGTTAAACGATAAATTGTAGAGAGCGAGCATATGCAAGAAACAATGTACGATAAAATTTGGGCGGGCCACATTGTTGAAAGCCATGAAGGCGGCGTTGCGCTTCTCTATATCGACCGGCATTTGGTGCATGAAGTAACCAGCCCGCAAGCGTTTGACGGGCTGCGCGCCGCTGGTCGCAAAATTCACCGGCCTGACAGCATTATTGCTGTGCCAGACCATAATGTGCCTACCAAGGACCGGGACCAGCCAAATCCTGATCCTATGTCTGAAATTCAGCTCACGGCGCTTGAGGCGAACGTAAAGGAATTCGGGCTGCCCTATATTTCCATGGAAGATGCGCGGCAGGGCATTGTGCATGTTGTAGGGCCTGAGCAAGGCTTTACCCAGCCGGGTGTTACGTTGGTTTGCGGTGATAGCCATACATCAACCCACGGCGCTTTTGGTGCGCTGGCGTTTGGTATTGGTACGTCCGAGGTTGAACACGTTCTGGCAACGCAGACGCTCCAGCTTAAAAAATCAAAGAATATGCGGGTTACTGTTACCGGCGAATTGCCTGTGGGCTGTTCAGCCAAAGATGTAGCTCTGGCTATTATCGGTGTGCTTGGTACGGCTGGTGGCACAGGCTATGTGATTGAATACGCAGGCCCTGTTATCGAAGCGCTTTCAATGGAAGGGCGCATGACACTTTGCAATATGTCCATTGAAGCAGGTGCGCGCGCTGGCATGGTGGCACCTGACGATAAAACCATCGATTATATGCGTGGTCGCCCCTATGCACCCAAGGCCGGGCAGTTTGAAAGCGCCGCCACTTACTGGCGGGCGCTTGCCAGCGATGAAGGCGCGGTGTTTGACAAGGAAATTACCATCGACGGCAACGAGATTGTGCCGCAGGTAACATGGGGTACCAGCCCTGAAGATGTTGTGCCCGTTACAGGCTGTGCACCTGCACCTGCTGATTACAGCGATCCCGGCAAGCGGGAAGCCGTAGAAAAGGCTTTGGATTATATGGGTTACAGCGCGGGCACTGCCATGACCGGCTTTAATATTGACCGGGTTTTCATTGGAAGCTGTACCAACAGCCGTATTGAAGACATGCGCGAAGCTGCCAGTGTGATCAAAGGCCGCAAGGTTGCTGCAGGTATTATTGAGGCAATGGTGGTGCCGGGGTCTGGTTTGGTTAAATTACAAGCGGAAGAAGAAGGCCTTGATAAGGTTTTCCTTGATGCGGGGTTCCAGTGGCGTGATCCGGGATGTTCCATGTGCCTTGCCATGAACCCAGACAGAGCAGGGCCCGGCGAACATGTGGCATCCACCAGCAATCGTAATTTTGTTGGCCGGCAAGGGCCAGGTGCACGCACCCATCTGGTTAGCCCGGCGATGGCCGCCGCTGCTGCGATTGCGGGCCATTTTGTTGATGTGCGTAATTTTTAGGAAAGGTTAAAGCAGATGAAGAAATTTACCGAAATTACTTCCACAGCAACGCCGTTTCCGCGCGTTAATGTTGATACTGATATTATCATTCCGGCAAAATACCTGAAATCGATTAAGCGCACCGGTTTTGGCGAACATGCTTTTGAAAGTATTCGCTACACCGCAAGCGGTGATCTGATTGAGGGCAATGTTTTTGACGGACCCCGTTACAAGGGGTCATCCATATTGATTGCCGGAGATAATTTTGGCTGCGGTTCATCCCGGGAACATGCCCCTTGGGCGATTGGCGAACTTGGTTTTCGCTGTATCATCGCGCCAAGCTTTGCCGACATATTTTCCGGCAACTGTGTGAAGAATGGAATTCTCACCGTTTCGCTGCCGCAGGACCAGGTTGATGCGCTGGTGCTGGCTGCTGAGGCCGGGCACGATATATGTGTCAATTTGGCGGATCAAACTGTCACATGCCAAAACGCACATTATGAATTTGATTTTAGCCCGGCGCATAAGGAAATGTTGCTCGACGGGCTTGATGAAGTGGGGCAAACCCTGCAGTCAAGCAAGGCAATTGGTTCATATGAAGATAAACAGAAGTTAATGACACCGTGGCTTTTTAAGGAAAACCCGCGCACTGAAAGTTCGCAATAATGACACAGCATTCCATCATGTTGCTGCCGGGCGACGGCATTGGGCCCGAAATAATGGCGGAAGTTCGCCGTGTTATGACGTGGACCCAGGGTTCCCACAGTGTGACATTCAACGTGACAGAAGGCCTGATTGGCGGGTGTTCTTACGAC
>Ga0316204_10012774_pt1 | contig 10169 bp, 10 predicted proteins | sample 6monrhotite_MG_2_FD_205661 | JGI IMG/M metagenome (GOLD analysis project Ga0316204, IMG submission 205661) | Microbial mat bacterial communities from mineral coupon in-situ incubated in ocean water Damariscotta River, Maine, United States -... | ecosystem: Environmental > Aquatic > Marine >... | reverse complement strand
CGCTGCCAGGGGGAGCGCGCAAAGCGACCAGGGGCAATTTCGGCGTGGGCCGAGCCTGTGTATTCGTCCTCGATCGCCTCGAAAGTCGCGCAGATGTCGTCGCGCAGGGAGCGAAACCAGGTTTCCGCCGTTTGTTTTTGTTCTTCGGTCGTTTGCGGAGCTGTATCGGGGGTCGTCATTCAGCGTGTCCTTCGTTTTTGCGTATCTGTCTCAGGGCTTCACCGACAACCATGGCAGCGGCGTTGACCACATTCAATGATCGGGCCGGCGGCTTCATGGGGATGCAAACCCGCAAATCAGCGGCCTGGTGCACAAAGTCCGGCACGCCGCTGCTTTCGCTGCCCACCAGCAATATATCCTCAGGCCCATAGCTGACATCCCGATAGTCAACAGCGCCGGATGTGGTCAGCAATACCAGTCGCGGACCGGTTGTCATGCGGGTTTTTCCGAACGCCGTCCAGGATGAATGCATTTCCAGGTCCACCTGGGCCAGATAGTCCATGCCGGCCCGGCGCACCTGCTTGTTGCGGCTTTCCTTGCCGCCAAAGGGGAAACTGCAGGGCTCAATGACGTCCAGTGGCACATCAAGGGCCGCACCCAGCCGGATCATGGCACCCAGGTTCTGGGGAATATCGGGTTCAAAGACGGCAATGCGCATATTAAGGTGTAAATCCGTATTCAGACGGCCTCAAGGGCACCTGTAGTGGCAGGAAGGCAGCTCAGCACATTCTATATGCGGCAATGTGCCACACTACAATGCCTGGGGGCTTGCTTTAGGTGACCAATAGGCAGCCACTACTGGACAACTGCTTCAATAAATGCAAAAAAACCCGGCAGATTATGTGCCCGGAGACCGTTTCCCCTTCCGGGCCTTGAGTTATTAAACATGATAAATGATTAAGGTGATCTATCGATGACGACGACAACGCCTGAAGGCGGTCACGAAGATGGAGCGACACGCCGCGATTTTCTTTATATCGCGACGGGAGCCATGTCGGCAGTAGGTGCCGGCCTCTTTGTCTGGCCGTTGGTTGATCAGATGAACCCGTCCGCCGATGTGCTGGCGCTGGCTTCCACTGAGCTGGACCTTTCTGCAATTGAAGAAGGCCAGGCTGTAACCGTAATGTGGCGCGGCAAACCTGTGTTTGTGCGTCATCGCACGGCTGAGGAAATTGCCAAAGCCAAAGCGGATGACAGTGCGGACCTGCCGGATGTGGCTGTGGATGCCGATCGTGCGCAGAAGCCTGAATGGCTGATCCTGATCGGCGTTTGTACGCACCTTGGTTGTGTCCCGCTGGGTCAGAAATCAACCGAAGTCAAAGGCGATTTTGGCGGCTGGTTCTGTCCTTGTCATGGCTCGCACTACGACACCTCGGGTCGTATCCGCAAGGGCCCGGCTCCCTTGAATCTTGGTGTGCCGCCTTACGTCTTTCTTGACGACTCAAATATTCGGATCGGGTAGAGGACATCGGTATGAGCAATCCTGGCGTTACAAATCAGGTCATGCAGTGGGTCGAAACCCGACTGCCGATCTTCAGTTTTATCAATCACTCCGTTGGCTCAGAATATCCGGCGCCGCGTAACCTGAACTACTGGTGGAGCCTCGGTTCCATCGCAGGTGTCGCCCTGGTTCTGCAAATCGTCACCGGTATCGTGCTGGCCATGCATTATGTGCCGCACTCAACCATGGCATTCGAATCCGTTGAACATATCATGCGTGATGTGAACTACGGCTGGATGCTGCGTTACATGCACGCAAACGGTGCCTCACTGTTCTTTGTGGCCGTTTACATCCACATGTTCCGCGGTCTGTATTTCGGTTCCTACAAGGCACCACGTGAATTGCTGTGGTGGTTCGGGATCCTGATCTTCCTGGCCATGATGGCCACTGCCTTTATGGGTTATGTGTTGCCGTGGGGCCAGATGAGCTTCTGGGGTGCGACCGTAATCACCAACATGTTCACTGCAATCCCGATTGTCGGTGAAGCAATTACCACTTGGCTCTGGGGTGGCTATTCTGTCGGCGGTCCGACCCTGCAGCGCTTCTTCAGCCTGCACTACCTGCTGCCATTTGTAATTTTTGCTCTGGTCTTTGTCCATCTGTGGGCCTTGCACACCAGCAAGTCCAACAATCCGCTGGGCATTGAAGTAAAAGGTCCGAAGGACACACTGCCCTTCCACCCTTACTACACAACAAAAGACCTGTTCGGCTTTGGTATCTTCTTCATCATCCTGGCTTACTGGGTCTTCTTTAACCCCAACTACATGGGCCACCCGGACAACTACATTCCGGCGAACCCGCTGGTGACACCGCCGCACATTGTGCCGGAATGGTACTTCCTGCCGTTCTACGCCATCCTGCGGGCTGTGCCTGATAAACTGGGTGGTGTGGCCTTGATGTTCGGTGCCATCCTGATCCTGTTTGTGATCCCGTGGCTGGATACCTCCCGTGTACGTGCCGCGACCTTCCGTCCGGTCTACAAGGGCTTCTTCTGGATTTTCGTGCTCAACGGCCTTGTGCTTGGCTGGGTCGGCGCTAATCCGCCTGAAGGTGCCTTTATTTTGATCGGCCAGATTGGCACGGCCTATTACTTCGCCCACTTCCTCCTTGTCATGCCGATCGTCGGCTGGCTGGAGAAACCAAAACCGTTGCCCGATTCGATAGCGGCGGCTGTGCTTGGCGATGATGCAGCGAAGGAGGCGAAATAATGTTTGGTCTTCATAAAATGACGATGCAATCGCTCAAAACAGCTTCTGTTGTTGTTGTCGCAACTGCCGGACTGGTCCTGGGTGCTTCTGCAGTCCAGGCGGCTGGTGGTTCCGGTGTCCCGTTGAAAACGGTCAAGTGGTCGTTCAATGGTCCCATGGGCACCTATGACCGGGCTCAGGTTCAACGTGGCTATCAGGTTTATTCTGAAGTCTGCGCCGCCTGTCACAGTCTGAAATATGTGCGTTTTGGCAATCTGCCGGACATAGGCTTCTCTGAAGATCAAGCCAAGGCTGTTGCAGCTGAGTATGAAGCTGAGGATGGCCCCAATGACGACGGTGAAATGTTCATGCGTCCGGCCCGCCTGTCGGATACGCTGCCTTCACCGTTCGCCAACGACAAGGCTGCCCGCGCCAGCAACAACGGCGCACTGCCGCCTGACCTGTCGCTGATGGCCAAGGCCCGTGTTGGTGGTTCAGATTACCTGTACTCTCTGTTGACCGGCTATTCTGATGCCCCTGAAGGCCACGAAGTGGCTGAAGGCATGAGCTACAATGCCTGGTTCCCGGGCACCCAGATTGCCATGGCACCGCCGCTGTCAGACGATGGTGTCGAATATGTTGACGGGACCGCCGCTACAGCCGACCAGCAGGCAAAAGATGTTTCTGCCTTCCTGATGTGGGCCGCCGAGCCTAAACTGGAAGACCGTCATCGCACAGGTCTGAAAACCATGATCTTCCTGATCATTCTGACCTTCCTGTTCTGGCTGGTAAAACGCCGGGTCTGGAAAGATGCTCACTGAGTGAGCTGGCCGGAAAGTCACAACTTAAAGAAAAGGGTCGCTTCGGCGGCTCTTTTTTTGTGTTTTGGGCATTTGCCGGGGGAGCCACAAATGGTAGATTTCCATTTGGTATCGGGGCAAAGGGAACGGACATGAGTGAAGCAGTTAAACCTGTGATTGGTATTCTCGGTGGCAGCGGCGTTTATGAAATAGATGGCCTGACCAACACACGCTGGCAGAAAATTGACAGCAGCTTTGGCGCACCGTCTGACGATCTTCTTTTTGGTGAGCTCGATGGTGTTCAACTGGTATTCCTGCCACGCCACGGCCGGGGCCACAAACAGTCTCCCAGTTCCATTAATTACCGCGCCAATATCGACGCCATGAAACGGGCCGGTGTGACGGACCTGGTTTCGGTCAGCGCCGTGGGCAGTTTTCGTGACGAATTAAACCCGGGAACATTCGTTATTGTTGATCAATTTATCGATCGCACCTTTGCCCGGGAAAAAAGCTTTTTCACCGAAGGTTGTGTCGCCCATGTTTCCGTGGCCCACCCGGTCTGCGGTCGCCTGGGAGATCACCTGGAAGCGGCGGCGCAGTCACTGGACATTCCGGTGTCGCGCGGTGGCACATACCTCGCCATGGAAGGTCCGCAGTTTTCCAGTCTGGCAGAATCCAATCTGTACCGGTCGTGGAACTGCGATGTTATTGGCATGACCAATATGCCGGAAGCCAAACTCGCCCGTGAAGCCGAGATGTGTTACGCCACGGTCGCCATGGTCACGGACTACGACTGTTGGCATCCGGACCACGACAATGTTGAGGTGGCCGATATCATCAAGGTTCTGACCGGTAATGCGGATAACGCTCGCGCCCTGGTCAAGGACGTTGCTCCGGCCCTGGCCAACGGACGACCCGATGCCTGTCCCCACGGCTGTGACCGGGCCCTGGAGTTTGCCATGATTACGGCCCCCGAAGCCCGGGACCCCGAAGTTGTCGCGCGCCTCGACGCCGTGGCCGGTCGGGTGCTCTGAGCCCACTGATAATTTGTATCTGTTTTCCCCTGAATTAAAGAGCGACAAATCCCATGCCGATCAAAAGCCGAATTCGCACCATTCCCAACTACCCTGTCGAAGGGGTCATGTTCCGTGATGTCACAACGCTGATGCTGGACCCGGTCGGGTTTCGCAAAACCATTGATGAACTGGTGCAGCCGCATGCCGGGGTGAAAATTGACAAGGTGGCCGGAATTGAGGCCCGCGGCTTTATCATTGGTGGCGCAGTAGCGCATCAGTTGAGCGTTGGTTTTGTGCCCGTGCGCAAAAAAGGCAAGCTGCCGTTCGAGACCATTGGCGAGGAATATGAACTGGAGTACGGCACCGACGTTGTGGAAATTCACACCGACGCCATCAAGCCGGGTGAGCAGGTCTTGCTGGTTGATGATCTGATCGCCACCGGCGGCACAGCTTGCGCAGCCATTGATCTGATCCAGCGGGCTGGCGGCACTGTGGCCGCCTGTTCTTTTATCGTTGATCTGCCCGACCTGGGTGGCCGGGCGAAGATTGTCCAGCGTGACATCCCGATCCTGACCCTGTGTGAGTTCGAAGGCGAATAACCGATACCGAAGGAGTTGAACGATGAAAGTTGACGGCGCTGCCTATCGCACGATCTGGCCGGTCAGGGACCAAAATGGCCTTGAGGGTGGCGTGGTTGAAATCATTGATCAGACCTTGCTGCCGCATGAATTCAAGGTCATCCAGCTGAAAAGCCTGGAAGACGCCGCCACGGCCATATCCGTGATGCAGGTGCGCGGCGCACCACTGATCGGGGCCACGGCCGCTTATGGTGTGGCTCTGGCCATGGCCAACGGGGCCAGTGATGCCGACTTTGATGCAGCTTACGATACCTTGCTGGCAACACGTCCCACGGCCATCAATCTGAAATGGGCGCTGGATGAAGCACGCAAGACGTTGATGCCTCTTGATGTTGCTGATCGTCATGCTGCGTCCCTTAAGCTGGCCGCCGGGATTTGCGATGAGGATGCGGAAAACTGTCATTCCATCGGCAAACATGGTGCGAAGATCATTGCCGATATCTACGAAGCCAACGGCAAACAGGGACCGGTTAACGTCCTGACCCATTGCAATGCCGGCTGGTTGGCAACGGTCGACTGGGGCACGGCCCTGGCCCCGGTTTATGTCGCCCATGAAGCCGGAATTCCGGTTCACGTCTGGGTCGACGAAACCCGTCCCCGCAACCAGGGTGCCTCTCTGTCGGCGTGGGAACTGGGCCATCACGGTGTGCCCCATACGGTGATTGTCGACAATGTTGGCGGTCACCTGATGCAGCATGGCATGGTTGATATCTGCATTACCGGTACAGACCGCACGGCGGCGAACGGAGATGTCTGCAACAAGATCGGCACCTATCTGAAGGCTCTGGCCGCCTTTGATAACGACATTCCCTTTTATGTGGGCCTGCCTTATTCGACCATCGACTGGACCATCCATGACGGGGTCAGGGATATTCCCATCGAACAACGCGATGCGACCGAGGTCACGGAAATGACCGGACGGACGTCGTCCGGGGAAATAGCAACGGTTTCCATTGTTGCTGAAGGCAGTCCAGCGGCGAACTATGCTTTTGATGTGACGCCTGCACGTCTGGTCACCGGCCTGATTACCGAACGCGGCGTGGCCAAAGCCTCGACAGAAGGTCTGCTGGATCTTTACCCCGAACGCCGATAATTCCGATACCGATAAAGGTCAGTAATATGAAATCACTGTGGCGCGATGCAGATGCCAAAAGGATGGTGGCGTCTTACGCCCGCCAGGGCGTGAACCGGGATCTGGCCTTGCGGGTTTATACAACGCGCCTGCTGGGCGGAGACCCGCGTCTGGTGTTGCATGGCGGCGGCAATACCTCGGTTAAAACGCGCATGACGGACATCACCGGTACGACGATAGACGTGCTCTGCGTCAAGGGCAGTGGCTGGGACATGGGGGCTATTGAGCCACGTGGTCTGCCGTCCCTGCGCATTGATGCCTTGCAGGCCCTGCGACCGCTGCCAGCACTGTCTGACGAGGACATGGTTAACAGCCAGCGCGGTGCATTGCTTGATTCAACCTCACCCAATCCATCGGTTGAAACCCTGTTACATACATTCCTGCCACAGAAATTCATCGACCATACCCATTCCACGGCGGTGCTGGCGGTAACCGATCAGCCGGATGGCGACAGGATCGCAGCCGAAATCTATGGCGACCGGGCGGCACTGGTACCCTATGTCATGCCGGGATTTGACCTGGCAAAGAAAGCTGCAGAAGTTTATGAAGCCAATCCGGATGTGGAAGGCCTGATCCTTCTGAAGCACGGGATTTTCAGCTTCGGTGAAACCGCCCGTCAGGCCTATGAACGGATGATTGACCTGGTCACGCTGGCCGAAAAACGTTTGGCCCGTGGCCGAAAATCTGTATTTGCCTCGGCTGATCTGCCCAAAAAGACAGCCACCGTGACCGATGTCGCGCCCATATTGCGAGGCCTGATTGCCGAACATTCCGAAGGTGCCGAGCCTCGCCGTATGGTACTGGATTTTCGCACCGGCAAGGCCATCCGGAATTACGTCGATGGCAAGGACGTAGGCCGCTACAGCCAGGTCGGCGTGGTCACCCCGGACCATAACATCCGCACCAAAAACTGGCCCTTGCTGGTCAGTGCGCCGGATGCACTGGACCTGGATGGCTTTAGCCGTGTCGCCCGCAAGGCTGTCAGCAAGTTCGCAGCCTCCAGCCACAAATATTTTGCCCGCCACAATGGCAAACGCGGGCCGGAAAAGGTTGAACTGGATACCACGCCGCGGGTTATCCTGGTGCCAGGCCTTGGTTTGTTTGGTGTTGGCAAATCGGCAAAGGATGCGGCTGTCTGTGCCGATATTGCAGAAAACACCGTAGATGTAATTACAGATGCCGAAGCGATTGGCAGGTTTCGCCCGATCCCTGAAGCCGACATGTTTGATATCGAATACTGGTCGCTGGAACAGGCCAAGCTGGCCAAGGGGGCTGAAGCCCCTCTGGCTCGGCGAATTGCCGTGGTTACCGGCGGTGCTGGTGGTATTGGTGAGGCGACCGCCCGTGCCTTTGCCACCCAGGGAGCTGCGGTGGCTGTTCTGGATCGCGACGCCAGGGCTGTGGCCCGGGTGGCCGCAGAAATTGGTGCTGCCGCCGTTGGGATTGCCTGTGACGTGACAGATGCCAAAGCGGTGCGCAAGGCATTTGATCAGGTCTGCCGGACCTTTGGCGGCGTGGATATTGTTGTTTCCAACGCCGGGGCCGCCTGGCAGGGGCGGATCGGTGACGTTTCCGACAAGGTTTTGCGTCAGAGTTTTGAACTGAATTTCTTTGCCCACCAGACCATTGCCCAAAATGCTGTGCGCGTAATGCGGGCCCAGGAGACAGGTGGGGCATTGTTGTTCAATACCTCCAAACAGGCGGTCAATCCGGGACCGGATTTCGGCCCTTACGGCTTGCCCAAGGCCGCGACGCTGTTCCTGATGAAGCAATATGCGCTGGAATATGGCGTGGATGGCATTACGTCCAACGCCGTCAACGCTGATCGGGTTAATACCGGTATATTTGCCGGGGGTATGCTGGAAGACCGGGCAAAGGCCCGAGGTCTGACGGTGAAGGAATATCTTGGCGACGGCAATTTGCTGAAACGCGAGGTTACCGTTGATGATGTGGCCAAAGCCTTTGTTGATCTGGCTCTCGCACGTAAAACGACGGCAGCAGTGCTTACCGTGGATGGTGGAAATATCGCCGCAAGCCTGCGTTAGGGTGGTGTGATCTGATTGCCTGGCCAGTCCGCGCTCTGGCCAGAAATTCCATTGAATTGGCCCTGTGCGGATCGGTCTCAGTTAGCGGGCTTTACAGGGCCGTTCTGTCCGGCGAAAATGCGCCATGGCAAATGGAATTACAGGAATTGATCACGGCCTCATCGGTGTCCGTGATCTCGACGCGGCGTGCACCAATTGGGAACGCCTTGGATTCACACTTACGCCGCGCGGCCGACACGTCGGCTGGGGCACGGCGAACCACTGCATCATGTTCAATGATGATTATCTGGAGCTGATCGGTCTTGTTGATCCGTCGCAACCCAGCATGAGTCTGGAAGCCGCCCTGCAGAAACACGAAGGTCTGTTCGGTGTGGCATTGGGAACTGATGACGCCCGCGAAGCCCATGCTGCATTGACGGCGAACGGGCTGGAGCCTGAGGATATCAGTGATCTGTCGCGTGAAGTGAATATGCCGGGCGAACCCGAACCGGCCCGTCCGCGTTTTCGTATTGTCAAACTGCCGGAAACATCTACGCCGGATTCAAACATGTTCATTTGCCAGCATCTGGATCCGGCCATGGTCTGGCGTCCGGAATGGCAACTCCACGCCAACGGCGCCCGTGGCATCACCGCCATTACCGTCGTGGTCGACGATCCGGAACCGCTGATTGTGCCTTATGAAAAACTGTTTGGCCCGGGCAGCTGTTCACCAACTGATGACACGCTGGCAGCCTTTACCGGGAACGGGCGTGTGATCTTTGTGACCCGCGACGATATTCGCCTGATCTATCCCGATATTGTCGTCGATGACAGTATTGAAACGCCGTATGTTGTTGGTGTTTCCCTGGACGTCATGACACCGGATTCGACGATGGATTATTTGACATCTGCCGGGGTGCCATTTGCCCGTTCAGATGACGGCACGGTCCGCGTTGCACCGGAACATGCCAATGGTGTCCTGCTGGAATTCGCCCGCGCCCCTCTGGGCATGTAGCAAACCGGTGACGGATTAAGTGGTGCCGGTTAAAAGATACCTGTTAAACGCTGCCTGGCACCATTTAATCTGACCATTTATTCCGGCTGAACCTTTACCCCGCCAGGCTTTCCTCGAAGTGGGGGAGGGTGCGGGCCAGGGCCTGATCTGATGATATCTTGTTGTAGGACGGCCGGGCGTTGCAGGAAAAGCCGTGTTCGGCATCCGGATAGGTGAAGACCTGAACGGCGGCATGTTTACCGGCAATCTGCAAGACATCCGTCAACGGGATACCGGTATCCTTTTCGCCAAAATGCAACATCGTCGGGCATTTCGGAACTTCGTCGATAAACTGGATAATCCGGCCACCGTAATAACCTACGGCAGCAGAGACATCATCCAGACGACAGGCTGCCAGCCAGGCGACACTGCCCCCCCAGCAATAACCAACCACGCCCACCGGACCGCCCGCTTTCAGGTGATCGACCGTTGTCTGGACATCGAGCATGGCTTTGTCCCAGTCCAACTGGTTCATGATGCCCACACCGGCGGCGATGCCGTCCTGGTCATAGGCCAGTTCCACATTGCGTTCGACCCGGTCAAACATGGCCGGAGCGACGGCATGGAAACCACGCAGGGCAAACTGGTCACAGACGTCGCGGATATGTTCATTTACGCCGAAGATTTCCTGAACAACAACCAGTCGCCCTTTGATCTCGCCGGTTGGTACTGATTCGTAGGCCGCAATTTCGTGTCCGTCGGTAGCGGTCAATGAAATGGTTGATGAACTCATGTGGAAATCCCCCGGAGATCTGATGGAACGAAGCTGAACTGGCAGTTCGTAGATGAATGACTGGAATCAGTTAAAAACAATCCG
>Ga0316204_10012773_pt1 | contig 10169 bp, 9 predicted proteins | sample 6monrhotite_MG_2_FD_205661 | JGI IMG/M metagenome (GOLD analysis project Ga0316204, IMG submission 205661) | Microbial mat bacterial communities from mineral coupon in-situ incubated in ocean water Damariscotta River, Maine, United States -... | ecosystem: Environmental > Aquatic > Marine >... | reverse complement strand
TCTCAATCCCTGCCTGGACTGCAAGGTATTCATGGTGCAGAAAGCGCGGGAGTGGATCGAGAAAAATGACTTCGACTTTATTATTACCGGCGAAGTAATCGGCCAGCGGCCCAAATCACAACGCAAGGATACGATGCCCGTTATTGCCAGGGAGTCAGGTGCTGACCAGTTGCTGCTGAGGCCGTTGTGTGCGAAGAATCTTGAACCGACCAGGCCGGAACTCGAAGGTTGGGTGGATCGGGAAAAGCTGCATAATTTCGGAGGGCGTACGCGTAAGCCGCAAATGGCCCTCGCGGAACTATTTGGTTTCGAGGACTACGCTCAGCCCGCCGGTGGCTGCTGTTTCCTGACCGACGCGCAGTACTCAAACAAGCTTGCAGACATGTGGAAATCCCGTGGGGATCGAAGCTACGAGATCGATGACATTATGCTGCTCAAGGTAGGTCGTCACCTTCGACCGCGTCCACATTTTAAAATGATCATCGGTCGTGAGGATGGTGAGAACAAGTTCCTGCAAGGCTATCGCAAACAGTACACACACTTGATTACTAGCAGCCATAATGGACCGCTGGTATTGATTGACGGCAAGATCGATGAAGATGATCTGGAGCTTGCCGCACAAATAACCGCACGTTTCAGTCAGGGGCGCAATGCCGACAAGGTGGATGTTGAGATTCATACGCTTGACGGTGACAGTCTTACCAGGCAGGTAACTCCCATTGCCGGTGAAGCCATTCCCCGGGACTGGTATCTGTGAGCGAAGCAGAGCTCGACGCACGCCGCATGCTGTGCCCCATGCCGGTAATCCGTACTCAGCAGAAAGTTGAACAGCTTCAGGTTGGCGATACGCTCGTTGTGCTATGTACAGACCCGGGCGCTATTCACGATATCCCTGCCTGGTGCCGTGTTAACGGTCACGAGGTAGTCGATATAGAACATCAGGATGACGAAATAACTATTCGTATCCGCATCTGCGACGCATAATACGGGATAATGAGTACTACAGAAGCAGATATCCATTCACTTCGCTATCAAGAGGTTCGCAAAGTCACACTGGTCGGTTCGCTGGTGGACTTTCTGCTTGGTGTGGCAAAGATTATCGTTGGTTGGTTCGCGCATTCGCAGGCGCTGATAGCCGACGGTGTACATTCCCTGTCAGATCTGGCTACCGACTTTCTTGTCTTGTATGCCGCCAAACACGCTCATCGCGCAGCTGACGAAGATCATCCTTATGGTCACGGTCGTATCGAGACACTGGCAACAGTCGGGCTGGGTATTGCGCTTATCGGCATCGCACTGGGTATTGGTTATGACGCCATGCGGCGCATGAATAGCCCGGATCTTCTGTTGGATCCGGGGTGGATAGCGCTTGGCGTTGCTGCGCTTTCTGTCGTATCCAAAGAGGTGATCTACCAGTACACGCGCAATGCAGCAAAACGCCTGCGATCGAACATGTTAATGGCCAATGCCTGGCACAGCCGCAGCGATGCGATATCTTCCATTGTAGTTGTCATCGGCGTGGCGGGCGCGATGATGGGGTATACTTATCTGGATTCAGTGGCAGCCATTGCGGTTGCAGTAATGATTTCCAAAATCGGGTTTGAACTGGTGCTTGACAGCACCAAGGAATTAATTGATACAGCGCTTGAACCCGAAGTAACGGATGCCATACGCCGCGAGGTGTTCAATATAGATGGTGTGCGTGCATTGCACATGTTGCGTTCGCGGCGCAGTGGTAGTGATGCGCTGGTCGATTTACATATACAGGTTGATCCTCGCATCAGTGTTTCCGAGGGTCATCAGATTGGAGACACGGTGCGTCGCCAGTTGCTCGAGCGCATTGAAGAAGTGACCGATGTCACCGTACACATTGATCCTGAAGATGACGAGCAAAAGTCACCCTGTGACAAGTTGCCATTACGAGGTGACTTGATCGAAGCGCTTAAAGAGCGCTGGGAACACCTTGACGGAATCCACGCTGATCAGGTCACGCTTCATTACCTGGATGGCAAGTTGCAAGTTGAGCTTGGGCTTCCGCTCAACATGCTGGAGCGTAATCCGGATCCAAAAACGCTGGTTGCCGATATTGAAGCGGCTGCCAAAGAGCTGCCGGAAATAGATAGCGTACGGGTGAGCTTCTACACAGAATCGCCCTAAGTTTGTGCGAATACAGGTACTTGCGCCCTATTTAGGTGCGCAGAGGTGGTGCGAAGACCCGAAAAATTTGTACAAGTGCCCGTCTTGAAAGCATTTTTTCCCATGGCATAATTCGTGCTCTTTCAGGAAGCACTTTTTGGACACAGCTTTAATTGACCCAGTTTATTTCGGAGGAAGGCAGATGACCGCAGCGAAGGTAAACAAACTCATGAAGGACAACGGCGTTAAGTTCGTTGACCTGCGTTTTACAGATACGCGTGGCAAGGAACAGCACGTCACTATTCCTTCCAGTGAGGTTAACGTCGCGTTTTATAAGGAAGGCAAGATGTTTGACGGTTCCAGCATCTCTGGCTGGAAGGGTATCAACGAATCGGACATGGTCCTGATGCCGGATACCACCACTGCGGTGATTGACCCGTTCGCCGATGAATCCACTATGAACCTGCGCTGCGATATTCTCGAACCGGCAACCATGAGTGGTTACGAACGTGATCCGCGCTCGCTGGCGAAGCGCGCAGAGGCCTATCTGAAATCTACCAAGATTGCTGATACCGCATACTTTGGTCCGGAAAACGAATTCTTCGTTCTGGACGATGTACGCTGGGGCGCCGATATGAGTGGTTCTTTCTGTAAAGTTGATTCCGACGAAGCTACCTGGAACGCTGAACGCGTCTACGAGGACGGCAATATCGGTCACCGTCCGGGTATCAAGGGTGGTTACTTCCCGGTACCGCCGGTCGATTCTCTGCACGATATGCGTTCTGCCATGTGCCTGGTGCTGGATGAAATGGGTTGCCCGACTGAAGTGCACCACCACGAGGTGGCGACTGCCGGTCAGTGCGAAATCGGTACAGTGTTTAACACCCTGGTTCGCAAGTCCGACGAAGTGCAGATCCTGAAATACTGTGTGCAGAATGTTGCGCATAGCTACGGCAAGACAGCCACCTTCATGCCCAAGCCACTGGTTGGTGACAACGGCAGCGGCATGCACGTGCACATGTCACTGGCCAAAGCCGGCAAGAACCTGTTCAGCGGCAAGAAATACGGTGGACTGTCCGACATAGCACTGTATTACATTGGCGGCATCATCAAGCATGCAAAGGCTATCAACGCTTTTGCCAACGCTTCGACCAATTCCTACAAACGTTTGGTACCGGGCTTCGAGGCACCGGTTATGCTGGCTTACTCAGCACGTAACCGCTCGGCGTCTATTCGTATTCCATACGTGGCCAATCCGAAAGGACGTCGTATCGAAGTGCGCTTCCCGGATTCCACCGCTAACCCTTATCTGGCCTTCTCTGCCATGCTGATGGCTGGCATCGACGGTATTCAGAACAAGATCCACCCTGGCGATGCCATGGACAAGGATTTGTACGATCTGCCGCCGGAAGAAGAGGCCAAGATCCCGCAGGTTTGCCATTCCTTCGACCAGGCGTTGGCAGCCCTCGACAAGGATCGCAAGTTCCTGACAGCGGGCGGTGTATTCACCGACGACGTGATCGATGCATTCATCAGCTTGAAGATGGAAGAAGTCACACAGCTGCGCATGACGACTCACCCAATCGAGTTTGACATGTACTACAGCTTGTAAGAAAACCGACAATCGGTATAAAAAACGCCCCCCAACGGGGGCGTTTTTTGTTGCGCCAGGAATACACAGGCTTTAAGGTGATTAAAAGGCCATAACAAAGGCGAATTATCAATGAAGCTCCATCAATCTCTTGCAGCTATATTCTGCGCAATGCTTGCTAGCGGTATCGCAGGTGCTGCGGTGTACAAGTCCGTCGACGCCCAGGGCAATGTGGTTTACACCGATGAACCACAGGGCAATGCCCAGCCGTTGGATTTGCCACCGCTATCCACCATTCCACCGCCTAAGAAACTGAACCCCACACCCGCCAAGATCACTACTGACGACCCGGCTAGCCGATATGAGCAAGTCAGTATCGTGACACCTGGCCAGGACGAAACGCTGCGCGACAATACCGGTAACGTTGCCGTTAGCGTGGCAATAAAGCCAGCCTTGAATACGGCTGCCGGTGACCGCATACAGTTTTTCCTCGACGGGCAGACCGAAGGTGAACCAAAGATCGCGGATCGGACAGTGATACAGGGCCTGGATCGAGGTGCCCACACTGTTGAAGTTGCAGTTGTCGATAATTCCGGAAAAGAATTGCTGCGCAGCCCTGCGACCCGCTTTTACCTGCACCGACAGTCGGTGAACTTCCCGCGAGGGCCCGGTAAGCCCACACCATTTGGTGGCGCCCGATAATTTTTCCCTCCCCCTGAATTAGTCTCAAGGCAGCATACGCACTATAATGGTGCGCATGCTGTCGTTCTCGGTGCTCGCGGTCACTGGTATGTTTACATGGCCATCGCCAGAACGTTGCTTTTTCCAAAAAATATATTTATATAACAGCTAGTTATATTCTGTTAGCAGTGATATGAGGATTATCACTGTTTACCAGGAGAAGCTGGTTTGGTTCTTGCACTCGGATGAACATGTCATCACCAGAAGCTGATTTGGAATACCCTTCGACATCCGTGCTGGAAGTGTTGAACACGGCAGTACTGTTACTCGATGACGAGCTTAACCTGGTTTACCTGAATCCGGCGGCAGAAAACCTTTTCGAGATCAGTCGTCGTCAGGTGGTAGGGCAGAGTTGGCCTGAAGTTACCCGCACCGAGCAGCCGTCAGTTGTGCGTATGCTCCAGGCATTGCTGGCCCAGCAGCCGTTTACCGAGCGAGAGCTTGAGCTGGTTACGGCAACAGGGCGTCGTATAACGGTTGATCGCACGGTAACGCCATTGACTGAAGGAGATCTATTGTTGGAAATCACGCAGGTCGACAGACATTTGCGGATTGCGCACGAGGAACACCTGTTGACTCAGCAGCGTGCTGCCCGCGACCTGATGCGTGGTATGGCTCACGAAATCAAGAACCCCTTGGGTGGTTTGCGTGGTGCGGCACAGTTACTGGAAAGTGAACTGGAGCAGTCTGAACTCACGGAATATACGGGCGTCATCATTCGGGAGGCTGACAGGTTGCGAAACCTGGTCGACCGGATGTTGGGACCGAATAACCTGCCGCAAATGCGGTGGCTAAACATCCACGAGATACTGGAGCATGTTCGCAGCCTGGTAGATGCAGAAAGTTATCCGGGGCTGACGCTAAAGCGCGAATATGACCCCAGCATTCCGGAACTTGAAGCTGATCCTGAATTGCTGATCCAGGCGATTCTGAACCTGGTGCGTAATGCTGCACAGGCCGGTGCCGATACGGTGACGCTACGCAGCCGGACCAGGCGGCAGTTCACGATCGGGAATACTCGCTACAAGCTGGTTATCCGACTGGATGTTATTGATAACGGTCCCGGCATACCTGTCGATATGCAGGAAAAAATATTCTACCCCATGGTGACCGGCCGGGCAGAAGGCACAGGCCTGGGACTCTCGATAGCACAATCGCTGGTCAACCAGCACAACGGCATAATCGAATTTACCAGTGAACCGGGTAACACCGTGTTCACCCTGTTTTTACCCTTGGAGATTGCAAAAGATGGCAGCTGAAAGCGTCTGGGTTATTGATGATGACCAGTCCATTCGCTGGGTGCTCGAGAAGGCCCTTGAAAAAGCAAAAATGGATGTTAAAAGTTTTTCCTCGGCCAGCGGTATTCTGGAAACACTGGAGCGTGGTCAGCCGGATGCCCTGATTACCGACGTGCGTATGCCAGGTATGGATGGATTTGAGTTACTGGGCAAGATCCAGCAGCGTTTCCCCGAATTGCCGGTGATCATTATCACCGCCCACTCGGATCTGGATAGTGCTGTGACGGCTTATCAGGATGGGGCCTTTGAGTATCTGCCCAAGCCCTTTGATGTACAGGAAGCTGTTGAGCTGACAAAGCGCGCCGTTGATCACAGCCGCAGTGTAAAAGCGGGAAGCACCGAAAGCATAAATGATGACCTGCCGGAAATAATAGGCGAAGCACCAGCCATGCAGGAAGTATTTCGCGCTATAGGGAGACTATCGCGATCCAACATCACTGTGCTTATCAACGGTGAATCCGGTACCGGTAAAGAACTTGTTGCTCGCGCCTTACATAAGCACAGCCCACGAGCTGACATGCCATTTGTTGCCCTGAATATGGCAGCAATTCCAAAAGACCTGCTGGAATCTGAACTGTTCGGACATGAACGGGGTGCTTTTACCGGCGCACAGACACAGCGTGTTGGCCGATTCGAACAGTCAGATGGTGGCACTCTGTTTCTCGATGAAATAGGTGATATGCCCGCCGAAATGCAAACGCGCCTGTTGCGTGTATTGTCGGACGGCGAATTTTTCCGGGTTGGCGGCCATACCCCGATAAAGGTGAATGTACGTATTATCGCGGCCACCCATCAGAATCTTGAGCAACGTGTTCAGGAAGGCAGCTTTCGTGAGGATTTGTTCCACAGGCTTAATGTTATTCGTGTCCATCTGCCAGCCCTGCGCGAACGGCGCGAAGATATCGGTATATTGATGCGGTATTTCCTGCAGCGGGCAGCCGTTGAACTGAATGTAGACGCAAAAATTTTATTGCCTGACGCAGAGGCGTATCTCAAACAACTCGACTGGCCGGGTAATGTGCGCCAGATAGAGAACCTCTGCCGCTGGTTAACCGTCATGGCATCAGGTCAGGAAATCAAGGTCGATGATTTACCCGCAGAATTGAAACAGTCGTCGAGTGTCGCTGAAAGTTCGAGCGGAAGCTGGGAGTCTATTCTAAGGGACTGGGCTAACCGACAGTTCGCCGACGGTCGAGATGGCCTGCTCGATGAAGCGTTACCCGTTTTCGAGCGCACCATGATTGAAGCGGCACTGGCGCGTACAGCTGGACGTCGCCAGGACGCAGCTCGCCTGCTGGGTTGGGGACGTAATACCCTGACGAGAAAGATTAAAGAACTGGATATGGAAATCAGCAAGTAAATTCACGGGCCGGGTTATGCTCTGCCAGGCTGCCGTCTGCTGATGTTTGTAGATTGGGAAGGTTGTCTACAGCTCCTTCGGTTCAGAGCGCAACGCAGTGCCAATGGCCAGCAGGCAACGCGCAAACAATTCGTCATCCACGGGCGAGCTGCTTTCGACCAGATCGTCCATACTGAGTTCGTGTACATCAATGCCAGTTAGCTGGGTTAGCTGATCGGCAATGAAGGGTAGCGGTTCTGGAGTAGGACAAAGTGTGATGGCACTGATGGGTGCCTGCTGAAAATGCCTGTCGTAGTAATCCATCGAGCGTTGTAGTTCCAGCGCGAGGCGGTCTACAAGCTCGGGCGTTTCCTTGAGTTGCCGGTAACCTATATCCAGACTGCGAGCGAGATACAGAGTGGCGTCCCTGGTTAATGTTATTAATCCCTGCTCCGCGCCGAAGTACATTGTCGCCTGCCCGCCGGCGTCCTGGTCGAGTCGAGCGGCGATATTTCGTAGTGCCATTTCCGGAATATCAATTATCTCAAGCGGCGCGCCAGCATTTTGCAGGGTATCAGCTTTTTCTTTTACCACCGCAGAGCGGGATACCACGGTATAGAGGTGCTCCTGTACGCCGCGTGCACCGCTCGGTGGTGTGTCGAATACGTCCAGTACAGCATCATCTATATGAAAATCTATCAGATCGCGTATTCGCCAGCGAATAGCAGCTTTCAACTCGGATGATGGAACCTCCGGGGCTTCTACCATGAGGAGCTGGTAGTCGCTGGAATCGAGTAGAGTTGAACAGGGCGCCTTCCTCATGCCCGCAACTACATTTGTTAACAGGGCGTCCATTTCCTGGCCCGGTGCCAGGGCGTTGTATGCGCAGTGTTGCAACAGGGGTTTGCCATTCTTGGTCTGCTTCACGGTTGCCGAAGAGACACCATCAGGCATTATCACCAGTGCGTTTAAACTATCACTGCGCGTTTTCGATTTGAATGAGAACACCCGTTATTCCTTTTGAGGGGTTGGCGACAAGGTTGGTGGATTTCAGAGTAAGTGTCAATTGTTGATCTGCTCTTGCCAGCGTACCAGCGAGACGCCACCGCTACTTCCGCCGCCTCCACTGAAGACAAATATATCGTTGAGATCAACGGGGTTTACGGCGGCAGATCCAAAGTGGCCCCACGCGGCGCCATCATAGCTGATTATATTCCAGCCATTGCGGTCTTCGCCAACGGCCCAACATTCATTGCTGGTTGGGCAATGCACGCCATTCAGGGTTTCGCGGTACTGCCCACTTTGCAGGTAAGTCGTACTTCCAATCCAGTTACTGCCGTCCCAGTGGACCAGCACAAAGCGACCACTTCCTACATCACCGACCGCCCAGCAATCGCTGCTGCTGGAACAGGAAACCGCATTGAGATTTCTCCGCACATTATTATTGGGTGCAGCCTGTGTTTGCGATGTCCAGTTAGTGCCATTGAAGTGTACGAAATAGTATTGGTTGCCGCTCAGGTCACCCACTGCCCAACAGTCGTCGGCTGCGGCACAGTCGATGCCGTTCAGTGGCGTGGAGCCGGTAAATACGGTGCCCCAGGAAGTTGCAGACTGGTGTATAGAAGCAGAGCCACCAAGTAACACGGAGCGGGTACTGTAGCAGTTGGAGGATGGGCACGATACATCACTATAATAACTAAAGAACGCGCCGCCACCTCCAGCTGTCCAGCTAGCGCCATTCCAGAAACGCGTGTTGGCGGACAGGCCCGTGATACCCACCGAACTACAGGAGCTGGTGGAGTCGCAACTGACACCCAGCAAAAACCCGCTGGTTCCGGAAGATACCTGGGACCAGCTGCTGCCATCCCAGTGAATGGTTTCACCATTGCCTCCTACCGCCCAGCAGTCGCTTGCCGATTCACAATGTACGCTGTACAGATCTTCCGTTGTATTCGACACGCCCGCGATCCAGTTCGCGCCGTCCCACTGAAGTACAGCACCATTATCCCCGACTGCCCATCCAGCTGCTGTGGCCGGGCGAAGGTCGGCATTTATAGTCCGTAGTGAAGCATCTGGAGCACCCGCACCTACCGAGCTGACGCTGGCAGTTACAGTGATGCTGCAATCAGTCCCGTTGACTATGGAGCCCGTCACGTCAAAGCTACCGCGTCCGGAACTGGTGTTACCAATGACAGTTTCGAGGTTGGCACAGGCAGTGCCGTTGGCGTAGAGATAGGATGCATACTCAATGCCGGTCTCGGCAATAAAAAGCGCTTCCACGGCATCGTTCTGTACTGCTGTATCAGTGATGCCAGATGCTGCCATGCGATTGATTGCCATGACCATCAGGGCCAGTGTGATAATGATAAACAGTGCGCCCATCAAGGTGACAGCACCGGTTTGCTTCTTTCGGTTTACAGCAGTGTTCATGGCCGGTTCCTGAGCGCCACGCGGGTACGTTGACTGTAGCTACTACCGTTGTTTAGTATCAATTCAAATTCGATATAGGCAACATCGCTGGTGTCGTTCGCCTGGTTTATACCGTCGTTGAGGTAATAGCTGAAGACAATACTGGTAACTTCATCCGTGAGTATAAAATCGGTGTTGCCGAGAGTGTCGTAGCGCATATTAACTACCGGTGCTGCATCGCTGATGATGACTTCTACACCGTCAGATTTTCTGAAAGTGATGTTGTTACCCGAGACATTAACAGGTGTGGCAATATCGAAGTTGCCAGTGCCATCGCGCTGGATCTCGCGTAGTTCTCTGGCCAGTCGTTCGCTGGCATAGCGCAATTTGCCAACGGTCTGCAACCCGCTCGCGGTGTCGTTGTAGGCCTGTACACCATTGCGCATAAACGGAACTGCAGTAGCCGCAAGTACCGCCAGCAGGGTCATGGTGACCACCATCTCTATAAGGGTGAACCCTTTTTCGTTTCGACAGCGCATCAATAGTTAACCAGCAGAAAGGTGATTTCAGCGCGGGTCTTGCCTGCCTCGGCAACGCTGACAGTAATCTGCTTGCAGGCCCCGACTGCCGGGCAATCACTGCCCGCATAAGGGAC
>Ga0316204_10012772_pt1 | contig 10172 bp, 9 predicted proteins | sample 6monrhotite_MG_2_FD_205661 | JGI IMG/M metagenome (GOLD analysis project Ga0316204, IMG submission 205661) | Microbial mat bacterial communities from mineral coupon in-situ incubated in ocean water Damariscotta River, Maine, United States -... | ecosystem: Environmental > Aquatic > Marine >... | reverse complement strand
ACGCGGGCAACGCTTCCCATTCGCCGACCGCAAGGTCGAATCGGGCGCAATCGGTGACCGACCAAAGATCGTTTGGCTCTCCTTGTTGATTCCGCGCGGCGAAACCGCCAATGCGGTAGAGCTTGCTCGCGTGCGACACCAGCGCCAAGCCTTGCAGTCGCGGTCCGGGCGGTAACTCTTCCCATGTGTCGGGCTGGTCCAACGAGATACGCCGTAATTGGTTGGACTGCCCGGTTTGATAATACTCGTGAGCGCGGCCACAATGCCCGCCGTAGAGATAGGCTGCACCGTCACAGACGGTTGCGCCGAAACTGGTAATGCCTTCCGGGAGTTCCGGATAATGAAGAGTCACGAGTTGACTTGCCTCGATATTATGAGTTGTAGGGCGGATTTTTCGTTATCTTCGTATTTCTCGGCCGGGACCGCAATGTGGCTGTTACCGAATCTGGGTATTGTGTGGTAGCCTCGGAAGTTGCGCCTATGATATTGAATTCTGATCTCAAAATAGAATTCAATGCAAATGACTCCTCGAACCAGTTTCAAAACCCGGTTGCGCCTGGATCTGAAATCTTGCAGATGAGTGTCAGCGGGACGCGTCAGAGGGTTTTGAAACGACTTGTAGTGTGTGAGACCGATGACCGACGACCGGCTTTTGATTTCGTTGTGCACGTATAACGAGCGCGAAAATCTCGCGGATCTCATTGCCGAGATTCACGAGCACGCGCCGCAAGCTGACGTGGTCGTGGTGGATGACAACTCGCCCGATGGGACGGGGAAGTTGGCTGACGAACTTGCCGCAGCGGATTCTCGCATTCATGTCGAGCATCGCGCAGGGAAACTGGGGCTGGGTTCGGCAACCTTGGCGGCGTTTGAATTCGCCATGGCTGCGGACTACTCCTACCTGCTCAATATGGACGCCGATTTTAGCCATCACCCCCGGTATATTCCCGCACTGCTGGGCTGCATGCCTGAGGCGGATGTGACGATTGGTTCACGGTATGTCTCGGGCGGGGACATTGTCGGCTGGGGCTTCAAAAGGCACTTCATGAGCCGCGGCGTGAATCTGTATGCGCGGTTGTTGCTGGGATTGAGCACCAGCGACAATAGCGGCGCGTTTCGCTGTTATCGGGTGGCGAAGTTGCGGGAGTTGGATTTCAGTGCGATTCGCGCGACCGGCTACGCGTTTCAGGAAGAGATTCTGTATCGCCTCCGCCGGATTGGTTGCCGGTTTGTGGAGACGCCGGTCGTGTTTGAGGATCGTCGTTACGGGAGTTCGAAAATCAACATGGGCGAGGCATTCGCCGCAGTGGGAGTGATTTTCCTATTAGCAATCGACCGACTACGCGGTGTGCCGGTTACTCCCGCTTAGGAAACGGCTTCAATCAATTCGCGCGTTCCGACCAGTTCGCGGACGAGGCCGTCGATGAGCCGGTTTGGGGTCCGCGGTTGTTGTGCCACGTCGGGCAGGACTTCCCAGGTGTATGTTTCGACTTCCAGGTGAGGCGCGTAATCGAGCTGGCCGACGGCGGCGAGTGCCTGCCGCAGTTCGTCGCGGGTTGTCTTGAGTGGTCCCAGCATCTCGGCATCGACCGGCACATGAAAATGCACCCGCCATTGCTGGGCTGCCAGGAAATCGGGCGCCGGTTCGAGCGCCAATTCCCGGTTCAGGTCGATGTGGTGCAACACTTGCCCGGATGAGGTGAGTGCCATGGTCTGATGCAGGTACCGCGGCTCCACATATGCAGCTAAGGCGCGGCGGCCCTCTTCGTTCTCAGCAGGCGCGTCGAGTTGGATGGCACAGGAAATGTGTAATTTGTTGATGCGGATGCCTGCTTTGTCGAGGGCTTGAATCGAGCAGGGAATGTCTTCAAACTCGACCGCCTGATGGCAGACATCATAACAGAGTCCCAGATGCTGCCGGGCGGCATCGCCGACGAGAGCTGTGTCGGCACGTGCCCACAGTCGTTGGAAAAACTCGACCGCTTCGGCGGTGGTTTCCACCAAGCAAAATGGTTCCGGTTCAATGGCCAGTCGGATAACCTTTCCGGTTCGCTCGTACAACAGGTCCATCTGCCGGGCGAATTCCAACAACTGGTCCAAGCATTCGTCCACGAAGGTCTCCGGGTGCTGAAACCCCTTGAAGCCTAGCGGAACCGTGGAAATGCTCCCTTCAACGCCGGCCGGTAAAAGTTTCGCCAAGATGTCGGCGCAAGCAACCGTGTACTCCAAACGCTCAGGCTGTGACCAATCGGGAAGGTATACATTTTCCTTGACGCGTTCGCTATGAAAATCGCCGAACGGAAAGGCGTTGAGCGAATGGCAGGTCAGTCCCCGATTTTGCATGCCTTCAACAAACCGCTGCACCGCGCCGTCGGTGGCGTTCAATTCGCGGATCACTGGCTGCGCCAGCCAAAGTCCGGCGGCTAGCGGGTGTTGGAATTGGTCGCGCACGTGGCAAGTAATTTCGTCCAGCCCCCGATTGACTTCCTCAATCGAGCGGCCGATATGGACGTTTGTGCAATAACTAAGCGGTAACTGTGAGATCGTCATGTCGGAGTGAAATCTAAGGCGGGATCACCGGAATGTATGGGGGCGGAGCAGGGCGGTTGCGTCCGGCGGTGGCTGTCCATCCCATCCTAACCGCTTGCCGAAGCGAACGCCATCGTGATAATAGAGGGCGCGGCGGGGACAATTGACGGAAATGCTTGGCAATATTGGGTTTTCTATCGTTTGTCCGCCTGCTTGATATCCAAAATCGGCCGCCGCGATTAGGCGGTCGGCAAATCGAATGTTACAATGAACGTCGCTCTCCCTGGATGGGGAGCGTAGCTGGTTTTTGTGGGGATTTTGCAGAAACCTTTTGGGGCATGCGGGGTTTATTAGTGCACGGGTGTGGATTTAAGGTGCCTAGAGACACATCCTCGAACAGAGTGAAATGAACGACCGTTGAGTAACGCAACGAAATCAAAAGCCGGTGAGAATTCGGCGATTCGCGATCCTGATGTGCGGCTGATGCTGCGGGTCAAGGCGGGGGATGAAGTTGCGTTTACTGAGTTGGTCTCAAATTATCAGTCGCGGCTCGTGAGTATTTTCTACAACATGTTGGGGAACCGGGAGACGGCCGAAGATTTGGCGCAGGAGTGTTTCTTGCGGATCTATCAAGCTCGCAACGGGTATGAGCCGACGGCGAAATTTTCGACCTGGCTGTATCGTATCGCCAACAATTTGGCGAGTAACACGCGTCGTAGTTTTAGCCGCCGCAAAGAAGTCTCACTGAATGCAAACAATTCGGGATCGATGGAGTCGACGCCTCGCGAACAGATGGTTCCGGACAAATCGGCGTTGATGCCCGCGCGACAAGCCGATAGCCGCGAATCCTGCGATGTCGTTCGCAGCGCACTGGCCACCTTGGGCGAACGTCAACGCTTGGCGGTCCTGCTACATAAATTCGAAGAAATGAGTTACGCCGATATCGGCGAAGCAATGGACTTAAGCCCCGCGGCTGTGAAGTCGCTCTTGTCGCGAGCGCGGGACAATCTTCGTGAATCACTGGTATCGCATGTGCGACCGATCGGTTGAATGGTCGGACATTCTAAAACGATGGTGAAATTAACAACGACGCTGTAAGACGAACAGAAACAACGAATACGTGTTGCGGTAAAACGCCGTGCATGGAAAAATGAGGAGGCCCGTCGCGGCCGGATTGATGGGAAAAGCCACCCGATTAACTGTTGAGCAACGAGCCAATTTGGTCGCCTATTTAGACGGCGAATTGGACGAAGCCGAAACGCGCTCGATCGAAGAGACGCTCGCGGGTAGTCCCGCTGCGCGGCGCGATATCGAGATGCTGTCGCGAGCATGGGATCTACTGGACCATCTGCCGCGCGTTGATCCAGGTGAGGAATTCACACAACGGACTGTCTCGCGTTTACGCGCCGTAGAGGTCGACAAAGCACAAACGTCGGCGCAATGGCGCATCTGGCTGCGGCGGGGTTTGGTCACGGCGATTTGGCTGGGGGTTCTCACCGTCGCTGTGGTCGGCGGTGTGTATGCTGCTGTGTTTACAATTCCCAGTGAAGGTCAACGGATGATTCAGGATTTTCCCGTTGTGGAACAACTGGATCAATATGAAGCGGTTGGCAGTTTGGAATTCCTCGAAGAACTGAAAAAAAATCATCTGTTCGATGAGGGGAACAATGGCGATGTTTCTGATTCCGAACCCACGACAACAGGTGCAAGATGAATCGTAAAGTGATCGTGCTGGTGGGGATCGTGTCATTCGGTTTGGTGGGCTTGTTGGCCTATCAAGCCGCGGCGGCAATCATTCGTTCCGACCGCGAGGCGACCCTTTCCGTTAAGCGCATGAAGCAGTTGACGTCCACCGAGCATGGCCGGTTGGAGAAGGACTTTCAGTCGTTTTATCGGAAACCTGCGGAGGAACAACAACAGCTGCGGGAGATGCACGCCTATCTGCAGCAGCGTGGCAAGGCTGAACGTCTCAAGCAAATTAGCCAGAACTACTATGCGTGGTATTCCGAAGTCGGATCCCGCCGGCGGATCGAACTGCGCGAGCAAACCAATGTGCAAAGCAAGTTGGAATTGGTTGCCGAAATCCAAAAAGAGATAGAGGAGCGACAACAGTCCGACGGTGACAGCTCCTGGGGAAAACGGCGTGGCAACCGCCGCAGACGACTATCCTCTCAGGAATTGGCAAACGTCATGGTGGTGGTCGAAGACAAGCTGCGCGAAGAGGATCCGGCAGCGGCCAACCAGCTGGATGAAATTGAGGATTCGGTCGGTTACCGGCGGTATTATTCCGTGATGTCAATCCTGTTCAAAGTTTCCGGCGACAGCCCCCGTGGTCCGGACATGAAATCTCGCAAGCGCCTGTGGGAATTTTTTGAAGACGAGCGGTTCTTAGAGGCGATCACCAATCCCGGAATTCGCAGAGTGTTAGGAAAAAGAGGCGACAGAAAACGGTCCACACCACGCCCGAGTTTGATGTGGATATTGGGTGACAGTTTACGCGAGGCCTACCATGAAGAAATTAAAAAGGACCCGCCGGCCGAGAAGGAACTGATGGAGTATTTTGTCCAGTTGTCCGACGCCGAGCAAGGGAAATTAATCTGGTATTCGACCGATGATTTTATGCGGCATCTCAGTCGTAAATTTGTGCATGAGCACGAGGACCGCTACCCGAAGGATCCAGCGGAACTATTTCGGCCTCGCGGTCAGCGCGAACGGGGTCGTCGTGGAGGTCCGAATGGCGCGCCCGGCCGACCTAAGGATCGTCGCCAGCCCTCTCCAGGGGCTCGCCGCCCGCCGCCCGACCGGCCGCGTGACCGAATTTAATAATCGGTGGGGTGCTCATCGGCTGAGACTTACCTCCCCTCGTTATTTCGGGAATTTGCCGACGTAATACCATCGAGCAATTCGCGTACAAACGCTTTGTGCGTCCTGCCTTGGGTGTGACTGTCCTGATTGTCGTTGCCTAGCTCCTTGGTGCTCAGACACCATCTGGGCGGGACACGGTTGACAGAACGCGGTGGAGTTCGCCAGAATCCCGGACAGCTGAAGGATCTCAGCGATGACCGGTCCGTGCGGCGAATTCATTGCCGCGCGAGGAATCGAAAACTGACGGACGCGTTCTCGTCAGCGGACGGCTTTTGCCAGCAAAGGTTTGTGCATTGCTCGTAGCAGTCACGAATCCGCAATGCATTCTCGGGAAGTCCCCCAGTCGCCATCAGTGCGTCTACTCCCGCTGAACTGCGCTCCCCGCGCAAGATTGCCGTATCGTGGAGGTCCGTCAAGGAACGACATCTTTGGTTTTTTGTGAACGACCGCATTTTATGGAGGATTGCAAGCTGATGATTCACAGTCTCACTCGTATGGTTACCGTTACGGCCGTGTTGGCCGGTTGCTGTTTCACCGTTGCTCCGCAACATGCTGTTGCCGAGGAACCGTTGGTTTGGCATGACAACTATTTTACCGCCTACCGTGAAGCAGAACAGCAAAAAAAACAACTCTTTATTTTCTTTCGCGACGAACAAGATAGCGAAGCCGCCGACAGCTATGAGCTGACCGTGCTCACCGACGAATCGCTGCAAAAGCCGCTGCGTGAAATGGTGTTGGCCGTCATTCCGGTCGACTATTCCATTCACGAAACCCAAGAGCGGTTGATGGATTACGAAGCCTTTCAACATCAACAGAATCGGCAGGGAATTGCCATCGTCGACTTAGTCGAATCAGGCGGTCCTTTGCACAGCAAGGTGGTCTCGGCGCACCCCTTTACGCGGGGGCGGCATCTGACCGCACCGTCGACAAAAACGGTGTTGGAACTTCCACGGGGCACGATCACGCAGCGGTCGTTGATTTATGCTGCCCGGATCAACCCCTACAAGCCAGCCGGTGCACAAGGTGAAGCGACGCACAAGTTGCTGGACTTCTCACATCAACATTGCGGCACGATGTGCAGTTGGAATTCGATGCACCATTCGTCATTCGGTGGCATGGAGATCGTCGCCAATAACGGCGAGAGCGCGACAATCGTCGACACGGCCAAGTCATTTATTCGCATGTGGCAAGGCTCCTCGCCGCATTGGAGCATTCTCACCGGCCGTCACGCCAAGTTCGGTATGGACATGAAGCGCGCCCCTAGCGGCCATTGGTACGCCACGGGTGTGTTCACGAATTAGTTGTAAGCTTAGGCAGAAAAATGCAAACCCGCACGGGCGCAACAGGCGCTCGTGCGGTTTTTTGTTGTGGCGAATACGGTCTAACTGAAAGGCGACTTTCATCTCTTAGTGGAAAAATTCGACTGACGGACTCGGCGTAACCCTGCGAAGACAATCGATTCCCCACATCAACGATTGATCCGACAGCGGTTTCACCGTTAGGATGGTGGCTTCACCGTATTGACATGGCATCCGCAAGGCCTCGTAAGGAATCCCCCCGCGCATGGAACTGGCACAGATTGCAAGCCTCTTCGAAAAAGCCGTTGCCGAAATCGGCAAGGTAGTCGTGGGGCAGGAGGAATTGGTCGAAGCCACGCTCGTGGCGCTATTTTGTGAAGGGAACGTCCTCATCGAAGGCGTACCGGGATTGGGCAAGACGCTGTTCGTCAATACGCTCAGCCGCGCGCTCTCCTGTGACTTTGGTCGCATCCAATTCACGCCCGATCTGATGCCGTCGGACTTGACCGGGCATTCGATCTATAACGCGCAGGAACAACAATTCACTTTTAACCCTGGGCCAATTTTTACCAATCTGCTGCTGGCTGATGAAATTAACCGCGCGCCGGCTAAGACGCAGTCGGCATTGCTCGAAGCGATGCAGGAACGGCAAGTCACCGTCGATGGCAAGTCCTATCCGCTCGCGCGGCCCTATATCACGATCGCCACACAAAATCCGTTGGAACAGGAAGGAACCTATCCGCTGCCCGAAGCGCAGTTGGACCGGTTTATGTTCAAGCTGCTCATCGATTATCCGGTGATTGAGCAAGAGCGGCGGATCTTAACGCACTATGCCGAAGGCCGTGATAATCGCGACCTCACGCAATTCGACCTACAGCCTGTTATGACGGGTGATGACGTGGTGGCGATTCAACAGGCGATTGTCAAAATCATCATCGAGCCGTCGATCGTCAACTACATCAGCGACGTGATTGCCAAGACCCGCGCGTGGCATACGATATCCGTGGGGGCCAGTCCGCGGGCCGGTGTGCATATCCTATTGGCCGCCCGCGCGATGGCGGCCTGCCGCGGACGCGATTTTGTTGTTCCCGACGATGTCAAAGAACTCGCCCCTTGGGTGTTGCGGCACCGGTTGCGGTTACGGCCCGATGCAGAGATCGAAGGCGTTCTGGCCGACGATGTGATTCGCGAAGTGCTCGATACCGTGGAGGCGCCCCGCCAATGACGCCCCGCCGACTGATGTTGTGGCTGTTTGTTGCTGCGGGGATTCCGTTAGTCGTTGGTGTCTTTGTGCCGGGCATCGGGCAAGTTGGTGCGGTGCTTAGCTTGTTGATCATTGCGGTTGCCGTCGCCGATTTAGCGATTTCCCCCACGCCGACGCTGGTTGACGTCCAACGTGAAGTCGGCGAGGTCATGAGTATCGGTGCGCGGAACGCCGTCAAAATTTGGTTCACTAACCGCAACGGCGGACCGATCACGGTCGAATTCGATGACGAACCTCCCGCTCCCTGTGACTCTGAAGGTCTGCCATTTGAAATTGAATTGCCCCCCGGCCGCGCGCGGTATCGCGTCTATCACACGCGGCCGCATCATCGCGGCACAAATCAATTCGGCAAAGTCTATCTCCGCTCACGTAGCAATTTGTCGTTGTGGTCTTTGCATCATGAGTTGGAGATCGAATCGGCTGTCCGCATTTATCCCGACATCCAAGCCGTGCACGCCATGGAGTTGCTCGCGCGGCGAAATCGCGTTTCGGAGTTAGGGCTGCGTATGTCCCGCTTAATGGGGCGGGGTAGCGAATTTGAGCGACTCCGCGAATTTCGCCGCGAAGACGAATATCGGCAAATTGACTGGAAAGCGACGGCCAAGTACCAAAAATTAATTAGCCGCGAATATACCATCGAACGCAATCAGAACATTTTAATCCTGCTTGATGCGGGGCGCTCGATGTGTAATGAGGTGGACGGCATCACTCATTTAGATCGCGGGTTAAATGCGGCCATTATTCTCAGTTACATCGCGCTGCGGCAAGGGGACTATGTGGGGCTGATGGCGTTTTCGAATAAGATCGACCGCTTCGTCCGCCCCATGCGCGGCGCGGGTTCGGTGCAAACACTGATCCGCAGCGTCTATGATCTCGAGCCACAATATGAAGCGTCTGATTACGACTTGATGGTCGAGGAAGTGCGGCGGCGTTTTCGCAAACGGTCGCTGGTGATTCTGATTTCGCACGCCCTGGACGAATTGCACCTCACGACCATCAGCACGCACATGCGACAACTCCGCTCGCCGCATCTGGTGCTGGGGGCTTTTTTGCGAAACGTCCCGCTGCACGACCGGCTGAACACCGTGCCGGAAACCGACGTCGAAGCCTTTCAGGTTGCCGCCGCCGCCGAAATGGTATCTGCCCAAACGACACAAATCGCCGAACTGCAAGAACATGGCCAATACGCGGTCGATTCCCTACCGGAAGACCTCTCGGCTGATTTGATCAGCCAGTACCTGGAGATCAAGGCGCGGCATTTGTTGTAAACGAACTGAGCAAGACTTTGCTAATCAAAGGATCTTCCATGCCCAACCCCGTCTCACGTCGCTCATTCCTCCAACAATCGGCCGTAACCACTGGTGCTTTGGCGGCGGCGGGGGAGTTGGTGGGGGCTGATCAGAAACTGTCGCGGCGGCCGAATGTGCTGTTTATTATGACGGATCAACAGCGATACGATTGCGTTGCTGCCAACGGCAACGGCATTATCAAGACGCCGCACCTTGATGCACTGGCGGCTAAGTCGGCGAATTTTTCCCACGCATTTGTTCAAGCCCCGGTTTGCGTTCCCGCGCGAGCCTCGTTTTTTACCGGCCGTTATGCGCATGCCCACCGCAATCGCGTGAACTATACGCCGATCGATCGTCGCACCGTTCTGCTGCCGGCGCGGCTGCGCGAAGCGGGGTTTCAAACGGCGCTAATCGGTAAGCTGCATCTGTTTTATTACCATCCGCCGTCGGCCGAAAATGCACAGAAGACCGGCTTTGATATCGTCGAACTGCACGACGGGACGCATCGCACTGATCGCTGGTCGGACTATGCCACCTGGCGGAACAAACACGATCCGCGCCGCGATGTCTATTATCGTGATCTCGCTAAGGACGTTCCTGAATTAGCCGCCGACCTCAAACCGGGCACCAACCCCTTTCGCTCGGCCATTGACGAACAGTACACCGATACGACCTGGACCGGCGACCGCACGCGAGCGGCATTGCGGCAATTGGCGAAAGCCGAGCAACCTTTCTTTTTATATTCCTCTTTTTGGAAACCGCACTCCCCCTTCGAAGTGCCGGTTCCATTTGACAGTCTGTACAACGACGTCGATTTTGAATTACCCCGGCAGGAATCGTTGGAGGATATCGGGCGACTGCCATTGCCGCTGCAAAAACTCATTCTGCGCGGCAACAAGCCGCCGTATAACATGGACCGGGCTAAGT
>Ga0316204_10012771_pt1 | contig 10174 bp, 9 predicted proteins | sample 6monrhotite_MG_2_FD_205661 | JGI IMG/M metagenome (GOLD analysis project Ga0316204, IMG submission 205661) | Microbial mat bacterial communities from mineral coupon in-situ incubated in ocean water Damariscotta River, Maine, United States -... | ecosystem: Environmental > Aquatic > Marine >... | reverse complement strand
CAGGTCCAGCGCAACTTCGTCGCCGACCGCGAGCGGGCCAACCGGCATGCCAGCCATTTTACCGGCATTTTCAATGAGGGCGGGTTTCACGCCTTCCTGCACCATTGAGTAGCCTTCTTGAACGTAGGTGCCGAAGCAGCGGCTTGTGTAAAAGCCGCGGCTGTCGTTAACCACAATCGGGGTTTTCTTGATCTGGCTTACATAATCCAACGCTAACGCCAGCGTTGCATCATCGGTTTTCTCGCCCATGATGATTTCCACCAATGGCATTTTATCAACCGGCGAGAAGAAGTGAATGCCGATAAACTGATGCGGGCGGGTGAAGTTTTTCGCCAGCCCCGTGATAGGTAGTGTGGAGGTGTTGGAGGCAAACACGATGTCTTCGCCGATAACTGCCTCGGTGGCTTCGGTAACTGATTTTTTGATATCTTCGGCTTCAAATACGGCTTCGATGATCAGGTCACAGTCTTTCAGATCGGCGTAATCGGACGTGGTGGTGATACGCTCCAGAAGGGCATCGCCTTTCTCCGCGCTGACTTTACCGCGCTCGACGCCTTTTTTGACCAGATTGCGGGAATAATCTTTGCCTTTTTCAGCAGAAGCCGCATCGCGGTCCAAGAGCACAACATCCATACCCGCTTTGGCGGAAACATATGCTACACCCGCACCCATAAGGCCCGCGCCCAGCATACCCAGGCGTTTAACTTTCTTGCGCTCAATGCCTTTCGGGCGAAGCGAGCCTTTTTCAACAGCTTGTTTGTTGATGAACAGGCTGCGGATCATGTTGCCTGCAACCGGGTCAGCCAGAAGCTTCATGAAATACTTGCTCTCGATACGGATGGCAGTATCAAAATCAACAACGCCGCCTTCAAAAAAGCACGACAGGATGGCTTGAACAGCCGGGTAATTATGCTGGGTTTGCTTCTGCGCCATGGCGTTGGCACCAACAAAGGTTTGAACGCTGGCAGGGTGCATGGCACCTGCGCCGCCCGGGTACTTGAAGCCTTTTTTGTCCCAAGGTGCGATAGCACTTGATGTTTTTTTGACCCACGCTTTTGCCCGGTCAACAACGTCTGCGGCCGGGGCTAGTTCGCTTGCAATACCAAGGCCAAGGGCAACATGTGCGTTGTAAGGTTTGCCTGTGGTCACGGCACCAGCCGCCGCTTGAATGCCAACGATGCGGGGCAACCGCTGGGTGCCACCTGCGCCCGGAAGCAAGCCAACCTGCACCTCGGGGAAGCCAAGCTGCATTTTTGGGTCTTCAGCGATCACACGGTAATGGCAGGCCAGCACCAGTTCAAAACCGCCACCCAGCGCAAGGCCGTTCACAGCAGCTGCGAAAGGCTTGGTGCCTTCTTTGGCTAGAACTTTGCGGTTTTTGTCACCGGTTTCCAACTTGCGAAACAGTTTATTGAGGCCAAAGGCACTTTCAAAAGCTTGCTCGGGTGTTTGCGTGGAACCAGCTTGAGAGCCCAGCATGTTAAGGTCCGCGCCAGCAATAAAGGCTGGTTTGCCAGACGTGATAACAGCACCTTTAACGGCGTCGTCGGCCAGCACTTTATCAACGCATGTGTCCAGGTCTTCGATCAGCTGGGCGTTGAACACATTCATGCTTGCGCCTGGAATGTCGATAGTAAGCAGGGCAATGCCGTCCGCGTCTACTTCGTAACGAATTGTTTCGGTCATAATTTATACTCCTGAACAGCTGCGACTAGACGCGCTCAATGATGGTTGCGGTGCCCATGCCGGCTCCGATGCAAAGGGTGGCTAGTGCAGTGGACTTTCCTGACCGCTCAAGTTCGTCGAGAACAGTACCAAGGATCATCGCGCCGGTGGCACCCAGTGGGTGACCCATGGCGATCGCGCCGCCGTTGACGTTGATGTCTGAATGATCGATGTCCAGCGCTTCCATAAAGCGCAGCACCACAGAGGCGAAGGCTTCGTTCAGCTCCCACACGTCAATGTCAGATTTGCTCATACCGGCACGTTTCAGCGCTTTTTCAGCCGCAAAACTTGGGCCAGTGAGCATGATGGTAGGCTCGGAGCCGACCGAGGCCATTGAACGGATGCGCGCGCGTGGTGTCAGGCCGAATTTTTCGCCCATTTCCTTGGAGCCGACCAGCACAGCGGCAGCACCGTCTACGATGCCGGAACTGTTGCCCGCATGGTGCACATGGTTGATCTTCTCTATTTCCGGGTACTTCTGGATCGCAACATTGTCGAAACCAAAAGCGCCCATATCAACAAACGAAGGCTTCAACGCACCGAGCGACTGCATGCTGGTTTCAGGGCGCATAAACTCGTCGTGGTCCAGCACGTTCATGCCGATCACGTCTTTGACTGGTACAATAGACTTGTTAAAACGCTTGTCGTCCCATGAGGCTTTTGCGCGGCGCTGGCTTTCCACTGCATAAGCATCCACATCGTCGCGGCTGTGGCCGTATTTGGTGGCTATCAGGTCAGCTGAAATGCCTTGCGGCACGAAATAACTATCGAAGGCAACCGATGGGTCCATTGGCCACGCACCGCCGTCCGACCCCATAGGCACGCGGCTCATGCTTTCAACGCCGCCGCCGATCGCCATGTCAGCTTCACCGGTCATTACCTTTGCAGCCGCAATATTTACTGCCTCTAGGCCACTGGCACAAAAGCGGTTAACCTGGAAACCGGCAGTTGTTTCAGCGTAGCCAGCATTAATTGCTGCAACGCGGGCGATGTCCGAGCCTTGCTCTCCCACAGGTGCCACGCAGCCAAGTGCCACATCATCAACAAAGCTAGTGTCGATACCGTTGCGGTCACGAATGGCCTCCAACTGCTGAGTAGCAAGCTGAATGGGAGTGATTTCATGCAGAGAACCGTCTTTGCGGCCTTTGCCGCGCGGTGTTCTGACTGCGTCAAAAATATAAGCTTCGGTCATCTTAATTTTCCTATTGTTACTCGGTTACTTGCCTTCGTGTGCCGTATTAAAAATTAGCTGCTTCAAGCGCCATAACGTCGCCTGCGCCAGCTTCCAGTTCCGCGAGCAGGAACTTGATTTCCGGCATGCGGCGATTGATGTAATAGCGCCCAGTGATCAACTTGTTCTCGAAGAAGGTAGGGTCGTCTGTTCCTTCGTCCAGTTTGTCGGCGGATATTTTTGCAATTTTCATCCACATCAGGCCCAGTGTCACATGACCAAACAGGTGCATGAAAGCGGTTGAGCCTGCACCCGCATTGTCCGGGTTTGTCATTCCATTTTGCATCAGCCACATGGCAGCGCGCTGCAGGTCGGCATTTGCATCTTCGAGAGCTTTAACAAAATCAGCAATTTTATCGTTGCCGCGTGCATCTTCAATTTCGGACGCTATGTGTTTGAAAAAGCGCTGGATGGCCCGGCCACCATTTGCGCCTAGTTTGCGGCCTACCAGATCAAGTGCCTGAATGCCGTTGGTGCCTTCATAAATTTGGGTGATGCGGGCATCGCGCACGAACTGCTCCATACCCCATTCGCTTACATAGCCATGGCCGCCGTATACTTGTTGGCTGGCGGTGGCGTTCTCGTATCCGCGGTCAGTGAACACGCCCTTGATAACCGGTGTCATCAAACTGACCATATCATCGGCCCATTCGCGCTGTTTTTCGTCTTCTGCTTTATGCGACAGATCGATTAGCAGGGCGCACCATAGTGCTTGCGCGCGGGCGGCTTCGTTGAATGACTTGCTGTTCATCAACATGCGGCGCACGTCCGGGTGAACGATGATCGGATCCGCAGGCCCGTCAGGGTTTTTGGTGCCAGAAATGGCGCGCATTTGCAGGCGGTCACGGGCATAGTCAGCAGCGTTCTGGTAGGATACTTCTGAAAGACCAAGCCCTTGCATGCCAACGCCGATCCGCGCTGCATTCATCATAATGAACATGGCGCGCAGGCCCTGATTTTCAGTGCCCAGCATATAGCCAGTGGCGCCGTCATAATTAAGAACGCATGTTGAATTGCCGTGGATACCCATTTTTTCTTCGATAGAGCCACAAACTACACCGTTGCGCTCGCCAAGCGTTCCATCTTCATTCACCAGGAATTTTGGCACGATAAACAACGATATCCCTTTTACGCCTTTGGGCGCATCTGGTGTTTTGGCCAGTACGAGATGGATAATGTTTTCGGCCATGTCGTGCTCACCGGCTGAGATGAAGATTTTCTGGCCGGTGATGGCGTAACTGTCGTTACTGTTTGGAACGGCTTTGGTGCGAATAAGGCCCAAATCGGTGCCGCAATGCGATTCGGTCAGGTTCATGGTGCCGGTCCACTCGCCGCTGACCATTTTGGGAAGATACATTGCTTTTTGTTCGTCGGTTCCCTCAATAGTGATTGATGCTTTTGCACCTCCAGATAGGCCAGGATACATGGCAAAGGCCATGTTGCTTGAGATTAGCATTTCTTCGATGGCAAAACCCAGAACGTGAGGCAAGCCTTGGCCGCCCATTTCAGGATCATTGGTGAGCCCGGCCCAACCGCCTTCCACGAACTTGGCGTAAGCTTCCTTGAAGCCTTTTGGCGTGGTTACCGAGCCATCCTCATGGCGGGTGCAACCTTCCTGATCGCCAGACAAGTTAAGGGGCGCCAGCTCGTTCTCACAGAATTTGGCGCCTTCTTCCAAAATGGCGGCGACAAGGTCTGGGCTGGCGTCTTCGTAGCCGGACAAATGGGAATATTGGCTAATATCCAGAACATCATTGAGGACGAAGTTCATGTCTTTAACGGGGGCACGGTATGTAGGCATAGGGAAACCTCTTGGTAGAATAAAACTATTAGGGGCCGTAGCTGGCGAGGGGTTCGCCTGTTTCGGCGTGAATCCAGTTGCCGGTTTGATCATCCCGGACAACATTTCTGATAAGGGTACTGAAGCCCTGTAATTCTTTTAAGGTTGCATTTAAGTCGTCGCGCTGTGCTTTAAGCGCTTTAATACGTTCTTCGCAGCGATCAAGTGTGACAGCACGCTGGGTTTCGCGGCCATCACCCAAATCATACAGGTCAAGCATTTCGCCGATTTCTGCGAGAGAAAACCCAACCCGGCGGCCACGCAATATCCAGGCAAGCCGGGCCCGGTCAGCAGCATTATATATACGGTGTTGGCCGTCTCTCTCCGGGGAAAGCAAACCTTGGTTTTCATAATAGCGCAAAGTGCGTGCAGTCACACCGTAGTCCGATGATAGCTGCTTGATCGTATACTGTGGGCCATTTGCCAGTGTCTGATTTTTAGACGTCGGATTTTTCTGTGAATCGGGCATGTTAGATCCGTACAGGGCTATTTAATGTCATGCATTAGATAGTTGACGTTAACGTAAACGTCAAGGGCGTAAGGAACAGTTTTTGTTAGTTGGTTGGAATCGTTTGAAATTTTTGCTTGCAGCCTCGCCTGCATTTTTGGCTGCATTTGCCGGCAAATGCGTTAAAGTGGAGCCCGTTGCAAATCTACTGAAATAGAGCTCAGGTGATCGAGTTTGAATTTGTTCTTTGATGGAGATGTCAAATGGCCCCGAAATTCGAGAGTTTTTCTGATTTTTTTCCATACTATTTGGCCGAGCACGCGAACCCGATTTGCCGAAGCCTTCATTATATGGGCACGACGCTTGCGACTGTGGTTGTTGCCTTTGCGCTTTATAGCCAAAATTGGATATGGCTGCTGGCCTTCCCTGTTGTCGGATATGGCTTTGCGTGGGTAGGGCATTTTGTGTTTGAAAAAAATCGTCCGGCAACCTTCGATTATCCGCGCTGGTCTTTGATGGGGGACTATAAAATGTTTGGTCTTTGGGTTACCGGAAATATCGGCCCTGCTATGGCTGATGCCCTCGAGCAATATGGCCGGCGTAACAGCAAAGGCGCATAATTTAAAATTGCAGGCAGCGCCGCCGCCCTATGGCCCGGCATGCGTTGCTTTTTGCCCTGACATTGGGTAGGACAGAATTAGGAACTGGGCCGCACCGGCCCATTAAGCCCTGACCAATCAGGATCACCGCGTACAATGCCGCTTTATCTTCCCATTGCCGAACTGTCGATGAACATCTTTCTTGTCATCGGTATGGGGGCGGTTGTTGGATTTCTGTCTGGTATGTTCGGCGTTGGCGGTGGCTTCTTGATGACGCCGTTGCTTATTTTTATGGGCATTCCCCCAGCCGTAGCGGTGGCCACCGAATCCAATGAAATTACAGCAGCCTCAGTATCCGGTGCACTGGCCCATTGGCGGCGTCAAGGTGTAGACGTCAAAATGGGGGTGGTGCTGATTATTGGCGGCGCGATTGGCTCGTTTTTCGGCGCACAGGTTTTCACTTATCTGCGATCCCTCGGCCAAGTAGACCTGATGATTTCATTGGCTTATGTGGTGTTCCTTGGGTCTGTTGGCGGCTTGATGTTTTGGGAAAGCGTGCGCGCAATTGTGCGCCAACGCAGAGGTATCAAACCAAAACTCAAACCCAGAGAAGATCGTCACAAAGCCTGGATTCACGCCTTGCCATTTAAAATGCGCTTCCGCAAGTCACGCCTCTATGTTTCGGCTTTGTTGCCTCTAGCTATCGGAATGTTTGTCGGTGTTTTGGCGGCAATTATGGGCGTTGGCGGCGGCTTCGTTATGGTTCCCGCGATGATTTATTTGCTCGGCATGCCTACCAACGTGGTGGTTGGCACGTCGCTGTTTCAGATCATTTTTGTCACCGCACTTACGACCATCTTTCATTCGGTTAATACCCAGACGGTAGATATTTTTCTGGCAGTTCTTCTTTTGGTTGGAGCGGTTGTCGGTGCACAGGTGGGCGCCCGCTTTGGCCTGAGGCTTAAGGGTGAGCAATTGCGTGCGTTGTTGGCGCTAATGGTTTTGCTGGTATGTGCGAAAATGGGCGTTGATCTGGTTGTTGAACCCACTGAATTATTCAGTGTCGGCGAAGCGGGGTCACACTGATGCGATTATTGAGCCTAGTTGTTGCGGTTTTTTGGGCCTTGCTTATGGCCCCCTCGGCGATTGCGCTGGTAACCGACCTATCCAACAAGCGCATTGAAATTCGCTATAGTTTCGATGGCGCAGACTTAATTTTGTTCGGTGCGGTTGGTTCTTCCGCAGTGGACCCGGTAAATGATGATTTTGACGTTGTTATTGTGGTACGTGGCCCCGAAGCAAACACAGTTATTCGGCAAAAAGCCAAGGTTGGTCCTATTTGGATCAATAATGACAGTCTTACGTTTCCGTCCGCTCCCGGTTATTATGCAGTTGCCGCCTCTCGTCCACTTTCTCAAATCGCTAGCGATGCAGTTTTTGCCAGTTACGGCATAGGATTTGACCATTTGCCGCTGCTAGCGCGCACGTCGCGTGGCCTTGCCGCACCTGACAGTGACTTCCGGTCAGCCTTGTTTCGCTTGCAGGCCTCGCACGGCCTTTTTAGGCAAGAACAAGACACTGTTGTGCATATCGGAGAGGGGCTTTTCAAAACGGATATTCGTCTACCTGCTAATGTACCAGTTGGAGATTTTCTGGTAGAAACCTTCATATTTAAAGGCGGCACTATCAAAGCACGCAACCGGATTATGCTGGCCGTGGATAAGGAAGGTTTTGAGCGAGCAGCTTATGATTTTGCGCACGGCTATCCGTTTTGGTACGGCTTGGTGGCGGTGCTCGTGGCACTTACCGCTGGCTGGCTGGCAGGTGTTTTGGGGAAAAAATAACTGTATTAAACTAGTGCACCTCTAGTTGGCAGCACCTTTTTGGATCTCAAATACAAACGCACCTCCCGATTCGTAGGCGATAACCAGTTTGTGCCCCGCCATAGCGCAAAACGCCGGCATGTCCTGCACAGAAACCGGGTCTGATGCAGTAACGACCAACGTGTCGCCCTGGTTCAGGCTATCCAGTTTTCGGCGCGCGCGCAGTACCGGCAACGGGCAAAGCAAGCCGGTAACATCTAATGTATTTGGTTTTTCATTTCCCATCGATTGTCCTGCGGGGGTCTGGTGTATCGGTTTCATACTGCGCCTCCATCCGGTTTAGCGCGGTGTGTGCAATAAGTCTAAATCAGAAATTCTCAATAGGGCGTTAACAAGATCAGTTGACAGCCAGCCATTTGCCATCGCGACAGCTTAAAAAGGGTAAGGCCCGCTCTTTTCAGGGCGGGCCTTTGACCGGAATTGGGTGTTTTCCGGTCGCAAGCAGGGCAGTTGGGTTTGGGTGCTGAGAGAGGCCCTGCTTACTGGTTCTGGAATTTTGGCTTGTTTAGTGCAATACAGCGCCTGCCGGGCGGAAATCAAAGGTTGCTTTTGTTGTTAGTTGAGCATGAATTTCCAGCCATATGTCAAACCCTTCATCGTCGCCGATGGCTTTCATTTTCGACAAAGCTTCGTCGGCATAGCCAAGTGCTTTGTTGCCAAAGTTTTTCAGCAGATTGTCGGCAACTAGCCCAAAATAAAAATCGGGGTCAAAAGGTAATTGCTGTGGCATATACAGTCTCCGGTCAAAGTCAGGTTGGTTCTAATTCTGCAACCTGCGTGCCAAATCAATTTTTTTAATTTTTGCAGGGTTTCCGCGGCTTTTTTGACCGTAGGTGCGGGCATAAGGGGATTTTTTTGTGCGTAATCTGCCGTGGTAGGTAAAGCTTGCCGCTGAAATAAGTCGGTTTCCAAAGCAATGCGTGCACCTTGTCCTAAAATTGACTTGACTAGGCCACATAGTCCCGCGAGGTTGCCCGCAGTTTCCAGTCCTCAACTTCGCAATAGGAAGACACTTGAATGACAGTTTCGGCTCATGTTGATACACCGCCAGCCATTGCCGCGGTACCTGCGGAAAATATACAAGTTCGCAACAATTGGACCCAGGCAGAAATCCTGGCCCTGTTCGACAAGCCTTTGATGGATCTTTTGTATGAGGCGCAGGGCGTGCACAGGCTTTATCATGATCCTAACAAGGTGCAGTTATCGCAGCTGATATCGATAAAAACTGGTGGCTGTGCCGAAGACTGCGCTTATTGCTCGCAGGCCTCCAGCCACCAAAAAGGCACTGGCCTCACTGCCACCAAGTTGCTTGAAGTCAAGCGGGTTATTGCCAGTGCCAAAAAAGCAAAAGAGGGCGGTGCCTCGCGTTATTGCATGGGCGCTGCCTGGACAGGCCCGAAAGACCGAGACCTGGACAGCCTGACAGCCATGGTTAAGGGTGTGAAGGAACTGGGCATGGAAACATGTATGACCCTCGGCATGCTAACGGATCATCAAACTGCCTCTCTTAAGGAGGCTGGTCTGGATTACTACAACCACAATGTTGATACGTCGGAAGAATATTACAGCAAAATTATCACCACGCGCACCTACCGCGACCGAATCGACACGCTGGAGCGGGTTCGTGCCGCTGGCATCAATGTGTGCTCGGGTGGTATCGTTGGCATGGGTGAGACGCCTGCTGACCGGGCGGGCATGCTGAAAACCCTCGCCAACTTGCCAGAGCACCCTCAAAGCGTGCCGATCAATATGCTGGTAGCCGTGCCGGGCACACCTCTGGAAAATGTCGAGGCTTTGGACCCGTTTGACTTTGTTCGCACCATCGCGGTTGCAAGAATTATGATGCCTCGCTCGGAAGTGCGGCTTTCGGCGGGCAGGCAGAGCATGAGCGAAGAATTGCAAGCAATGTGCTTTTTTGCCGGGGCCAGCTCTATTTTTTACGGCGAGCAACTGCTAACAACACCAAACCCAAAAAATAACAAAGATATGGCACTGTTTGAAAAGCTGGGCATAACCCCGCTGTAAAACATTTGCGGCTAATGGAAGCAGATACCAGCACCTAAAGTTGATTGCTCCTTTTCTGTAAAAGTCACTAGTGTGGGTTTGCATAAAAGAGGAATGCACATGCTAAAATCAATTTTTGTGGTTAGTTATTTAACGGCGGCAACCATCGTTGCCGTGCAGTCTACTATGGCGATTGTTGCCGGAAATGCCCTGATGGCTGATATGGGCGTTATGTTAACCGCAGCGCCGCTGACCGTGTTCATCGGGTACATCATGCTTTTTCAAAGCCAAGCCAGAACCGGTGATCGGCTATGGCTGGTTATGGCACTGGCTATTCTCGGCGTGGGCCTTAGCCTCTATGCTTTTCTTGTTGGAATTGGCAGTGCAACTCAAGCAGTGACAGCTGCTGTTATGACCGCGCTCTATTTTTTGTACGACTTTTGG
>Ga0316204_10012770_pt1 | contig 10174 bp, 6 predicted proteins | sample 6monrhotite_MG_2_FD_205661 | JGI IMG/M metagenome (GOLD analysis project Ga0316204, IMG submission 205661) | Microbial mat bacterial communities from mineral coupon in-situ incubated in ocean water Damariscotta River, Maine, United States -... | ecosystem: Environmental > Aquatic > Marine >... | reverse complement strand
TGTCTTTATTGTGACTATAGCGCTTTTTGTCGGATAGATGAGGAGCAGCCGAATGAGTAATATTGAGGTGATCGATCAATCTATTCGTGATGAATTACTTAATATCGAGCAATCGTTTATCGTGCAGGCTCCCGCAGGATCGGGTAAAACCGAGATTTTAACCCAAAGAATTTTAGCGCTGTTAGCTTCTGTTCAAAAGCCAGAAAGTATTCTAGCGATCACTTTTACTCGCAAGGCCGCTGCAGAAATGCGAGAGCGAGTGATCGGAGCATTGATCCTAGCGCAGGACGATGCTCCTAATAGTGCGTATGAGTTTGCTCGCTGGAAACTCGCTCGAGAAGTTTTAAAAGTAGATCAAGAAAATGGCTGGAATCTTATTTCTAATCCGAACCGCCTAAATATTTATACTATTGATTCGTTATCTGCAAGTTTGAGCGGGGCGCTACCGCTACTCTCGCAAACCGGTACCATTCCATCTATCGCTGAAAACGCTTTTCAATATTATTCTATCGCTGCGGAACGAATGTTTAGTTCTATTTCTGATAACGATCAAGTTGCATTAAATATCAAAAAATTATTGGCGCATAAAGATAACAATTTGAGGCAGGTTATTGATTTATTTGCTCAGTTGTTAGCGAAACGCATGCAATGGTTAGCTCGAATTAGTGCAGACGATCACGAATTTAATTGTGAGCAAATTATTTATTCACTCAATACGATTATCGAAGAAAAGCTCCAAGCTACGTTTTCTGAGTTTCCTGTAAATATTATTTCAGAATTACCTCAATTGTTAGAGCAAGCTTCACAAGTTTTATCAAAAACTGAAAAGAAGAATATTTCGCATTTAACATCTTTATCAGATGTAGAAGCAATTACATTTCCCAACGAATTAGATTTACCTCTATGGAAAGGCATTGCAGAACTTTTGTTAACGGCAAGTACAACCAAACCATCATTTTATAAAACACCTTCTAAGACAAATGGTTTTCCATTAGCAAAAGACGCAGAGAACCAGCTCCAAGCGAATGAGTTTGAAGAAAACAAGCAAATGCTTAAGAGAATATTAGAAGAACTTTCCGGACGGCAAGATCTGGTAAAACTATTAAATGATATTAGAATGTTACCCGATGATATTGAAATGGCGGTTGAAAGTCCTGTGTTACAAGCCGTGGTGGAATTATTGCCAATTGCAGCTGGATATTTAAAATTAGTTTTTAAGGATTTTAATGTATTGGATTTTACTGAATTAAGTTTGTCATCGTTAACCGCACTGAGTAGCGATGACGCTCCAACTGATTTTGCTTTGGCGCTAGATTATAAAATAGAACATCTGTTAGTTGACGAGTTTCAAGATACTTCTTCTCCGCAGATTAGGTTGATCGAATTGCTGACCTCTGGTTGGGATGCTAGCAGTAATAAAAGCTTATTTTTAGTCGGAGATCCCATGCAATCGATTTACCGATTTCGGGACGCGAATGTTAGTCTATTTATGCAAATTGTTCAGTCAGGAATTGGTCAGTTATTTCCAAAATTCCGACAATTAAAAGTTAACTTTCGTTCCAATCAAAAAATCATAGACTGGGTTAACTCTCAATTCGACCGAATTATGCCGCCACAAGATGATTTGACCTTGTCAGCGGTTAGCTACGCGCCGTCCACCGCTTTTCATCCAATAAATGAATCTGCTTGCGTGAAATGCTGCGTGACCACCGATGCTGTAGATCATAATCAGCAAGCGCAACGAATACTAGAGGTAGTTGTTCAGCATCTGCGTGAAAACGAAAAGTCTGCTACTAACAAAACCCTAGCTATTCTTGGCAGAAGTCGAGGGCACTTGAAGGAAATCGTCGACGCACTCAACTCTGCATCAATTGCTTATCAAGCGATTGAAATTGAGTTACTTAACAAAAAAATGCTTGTCAGCGATATCACTAATTTGGCTTTGGCTTTGACTGATGTATATGATCAAATTTCTTGGGCTGCTTGTTTTCGTTCACCTTGGTTTGGTCTGAAATTAAATGATATTAAAATTATTTTTAGTCATCTGAATAATAGCAAAAATGACATTCCACAAGTCGTTAAAGAACTTATTAATGCAACTCAAATAGAGGCTCAGTCGTTAAGTAATGATGGGCTGATACGTGCTAATAAAATCCTGCCAATTTTAAATTATGCAATCGAGCAAAAAGGAAAAAAACCTTTCGCCAAGTGGTTGTACGGGTGTTTTGAGGCTGTAGGAGGATTGTTACAAATCGATCTCGCATCAGAACACCAAGATCTTCAGACGAGTATTGATACCATCGCTGAATTTGAAAGTGGAGGCGAAATCATCGATCGTTCAGGATTGCAACAAGCGCTTGATCGCTTGTACGCTTCGCCTAATCCGAATGCAGATAGCCAAGTTCAAATTATGACTATTCATAAGTCCAAGGGGCTCGAATTCGATCGGGTTATTTTACCGCGATTAGATTCAAAAAGTGCAGGGGTAGACAATCCATTGTTAAAATGGACTGAAGTGGTTGATTCTCATGGGGAGTCACATAATTTGCTGGCTATTTCTAAACAAACGGGCAAAGACAATGATTCACTTTATCAATATATTGGTTATTTAGATAAACAAAAAGAAAAATATGAAAACCAGCGAGTATTATATGTCGCAGCTACCCGCGCGAAATCTGAATTGTATTTGTTTGCTAATATCTCTATCGATAGTAAAAAGCAAGCCAAAGCAAACGATGGTAAAGTTATCTACAAACGTCCGATTGCCAACAGTTTTTTAGAAATGCTTTGGGATGGAGTGCAAGAGACATTAGAGGTTATTCCAAATAGCTGTTCTAATCCGTCAGATGAAATGTCTATGATCAATCCTGCCAGACTGAGTGAATCCGAATTAAATACAATAGAGAGTTTGGAGTCGACTGAATCACAACTAAAATATATTTTTCCATCAAGAAAAATAAAGTTAACTAATCTGGACAAAGTTGAAGATGTTTCAAAAATTTCTTTAAGTCCAACGGTTGACGCTACAGAAGAACATCAACAAGTTGCTCTTAAAATAAATCCAGATTCTGATGCCGCTGTTGTGGGTACGGTTATTCATAGACAATTAGAGTGGCTTTCTAAACAAGATATAAATCAGTACGTCTTGCCAAAAAACTGGAAAGCTATTTCCGCTAGTCAATTAAGGGCAGAAGGTATTCAATCAAGTAATCAAATGTTTGAAAAATATACCAATTGGGTTGTCAATGCTGTTTCTAATACTTTGGCTGATGATATGGGACGTTTTATACTACTAAACCATCCGCAAGCTAAAAGTGAGATGCTCCTGCATAAAAACATTTCACACGGCATTTATGTGAAGCGTATGATCGATCGTACTTTTGTGATTGATGATGTGAGATGGATCGTCGATTACAAATCCGCACAACCACTTGATCAAGAGTCGGTTCAGGATTTTATAAAAAGGGAGACAGAGTCATATAAATCACAAATTATCGAATACGTTGAGTTATTCAAAAAGTTGGAACGTAGAAAAATTATGGCAGGGCTTTATTTTCCCATGCTCCAGAATTTTGTTACAATTTACCAAGACTAATATTTTAACTGAGAGAGTGCGATGAGTTTATTAACCGGAAAATGTTTGTGTGAAGCCATTTCGTATGAAATCAAAGGTAAGCCAGGCCCGGTTTTTAATTGTCATTGTTTAAAATGTAGACGTTGGCATGGTTCTGCTTTTCGAACCAGGGCTTCAATCGATATCTCACAATTCAAGTGGCTTTGCGGTGAAGAAAATTTATCTAAATACGAATCATCTGACAATGTAACTAAGTTTTTTTGTAAAAGTTGCGGCTCGTCTCTTATCAGTAGCTACAAAGATAAACCCAATGTTTTAGGTATTCCATTGGGAGGCTTAGAGGGAGATTTAATCATCGATGATCAGGCGCACATATTTGTGGATTCCAAGGCGAGTTGGTATCAAATATGCGACGAGCATACTCAATTTTCAGGGTGGCCGGGAAGTGAGGAAAAGGTTAGGGAAACCCATGGAAAATTATTATAGCGAACGCGCACCTGTCTACGAAGCTGTTTATCAGTATCCTGAACGACAGAAGGAGCTTCGTCTATTAGAAAGTTATATTCCGAAACAATTTAAAGGGAAGAAATTACTTGAAATTGCCGCAGGAACTGGGTATTTGAATATACTGTTATTAACTGAGTTTACTGTAGACACAAGAGCTAAGCATTCATAACTTATATTAATGCAAGTTGAATAACTCGATAGAAAGTCCAAAATCTACAAGGAATTGAAAATATCCCTACTTAAACTAAAGTTTGTAACCTACCGATAAAACCACATAATTTACTTCGTAGTTGTGGCTGAACGCACCATATGTCAACAAATTAGTTAAACTGCCGGGGGGCACACCATCAATGGCAAAGTCGGAGTTTTCGAATTCCTGATATTGAAAACTTAAAGCAAAATCAACGTTATCTGAATATTGGTAATCGATTTTTAATTCAGCGTTACTCCATTGGCTGGAAACGCTAGGTAATGTATCGGTGACATTGGAACGGATGATCCCTGTTGTGGAATCGGCATCTGATCGAGAATAATCGAAGGTTAAATTCAAATTGTTATCCAAAAGATTTTGGAATGAAAAGTTGAAACCATAACTGCTGACTTCATCTAGATTGTCAGCTTGCCAATCAGGTGATGAAAATCCATCACTACCAGCTAATTCTGTGTCGATCTCTTCTTGTTGATAATAGACCGAAAAATTGGTGGTTTCATTCATGTTCCAATAAAGATCGAGATTAATATTTTCCTGCTGATTAAAAATCAAGCCAATGTCACTCTTGTCATAATCTTGTTCAGCGTACTTTCCTGAAACGGTAGCTGAAAACGTTTCTGAAAAATTGTAAAACACTTGGAAGTCAATTTTACCTTGCTCTCGATCGGCAACGTTAAATCGCTGCATAAGCGGATTTTCTGTCACACCAAGAAAATCAATCAACTGCGGCGCGGAGCTGTCCCTCGATAGTAGCTCTCCTTTAATTGCGATTTGGATATCTTCGAAAAATATCCCGTTGTATTTTGCCGAAAACCCATCTTCTTTGGTTTTATAAATTGATTGAAAATTTCTAGTCTTATCTTCTGAGCGATAAGCTACGCTAATCTTTTGTTCAGCGTTTAGTCGATGATCTAACTGAGCGGAGAATGTTTCTTTACCAAAATCATATGGTAGGTTAGTTAAATTAGCTCCTATAAATGCATCAGTTACTACTTGCTGATAAGCTAATTGGTCGGATTTGTTGTCGCGTTCTCTATCTCGGTATTTGATCCGCAGTGTCCATTGTTCATCAAACCAATGATGAATTTGCAAAGATAAATCGTTAGTCGAGACTTCGCCATCTAAGTTGGCTTTGGGGAGAGCAACTAGCAAGTTTGAATTAGTCGTCGCGGGTAGAAAATTATCATTCTGTTTTAGTTGACCAGTTGAAAATCTTAATTTGGCAAAAGAGCGGGGCGCATAATTGTATTGGGTATATAAACTAATATTGGTAAAAGTATTGTCTGGTGCGGTTGACAAACTCCCTTGCTCGCCTCCATTGGCCAATGAAATATAGGGAAGGTCAAAGGTTACTGAATCTATCTGATTGTCAAATCGAGAAACTTTAGCGTTTAATTTGACAAACCACTTCTCTGCCATGTAGCTGGCTGAAGCATCGAAGTCTTGCGTGGTTTGATCAACAGGCAAAGGTAAAAAGGTTGCGTTTAAAATTTGTGTTGCAGAAAATTCTCGAATGCCTTCTTTTTGTAGTCGCCGATAACTGGTGGAGTAGTCAAAATTGTTATCAGCGGAATAATCAAAACTCAAATTAAATAGATCCCAATCTGTTTCGAGCGAAAACGGGCTAAATAAATTACTACCCGCATAGTCGCGCGCATCGCCACTTTGAACCCATGCGCTCGGTAAAGTGAGCTGGTTAGAGCCTGTATTTTCGAATGGGGTGGTTAGTTTGTTATATTTTCTAATGGGAATACTCTGAAAGGCTAATGCAATTTGGTAACTGCCGAGCTTTCCATATTCTGATTGCAGACCGACAGAATCTAACCCGAGATTTTGAAAGGACGTATTCCAATAATTATCATCTTCGAGCATATTCAAGTCGCCGCTGATAAATAGCGCGCCGCCATCTTCTATTCCAGAATAGTTAGCAAAATGAAATGCGTTCTCATCCTCATCGAGATAACCGATATGAGTATTAATTTTACCGCTCCAGCTCTCGATTTCAGGACAGTATTGACATTGCCAATTTTCGATATTGGCATCCTCAGATTTGTCACCTTTAAACCCGTTAGAATAGGTATTTCCAGACTGTAGAACCAGTCCAAGGATAAAAGATATCGACATGAATTTATTCATAACTGTTCAACCTCATTTATCTCCAATATTTTGTGAGCTATTGGTGTACTTGCTTAAATCATTTGTTCGATCAAATTCTTCTCTTTGCAATTATTATCTTTGCAGTCTACTTCCAGATGGATGATTGCTACCATGAACTTTGGAGTGACAGTTGCTACAACTTCTTCCTAATAAGAATGTTGAAGAAGAACTAAAGGGGGCACTCTGAACGTCGCTACCTTGAGCAAGGCTAGGATGTCCGTCGGAGCTATGACAGTTTTGGCAAAGAAAAGGCGATTTTTGCACTAACATCGCTTTTTGGTTACTTCCGTGCGGTGCATGACATAAATTACAATCTTCCGCTGCGGGTTCATGCTCCCATAAAAATGGTCCGCGTTTTTCTGCGTGGCAATTAAAACAAGTGTCGTTAGTTGTCTCTGCAATTAACTGGTGATCATTAAGTGAGCCGTGAGGGGTGTGGCAATCAGTGCATCCCATTTGTTGTCCATATTTTAATGGATGGGTAGAGAAACGATTAGCAGCCAGTTTCTGAGTTTGATGACATCCACCACATACTTCAATTTGCTCATTTTTCTTTTGTATTGGATCGACCTTTGCGTGGATCTGATGACAGTCAGAGCATGCTACATCGCCAACTTGGTGGCTGCTTCCAGCCCAGTGTGCTTTTTCTGTTTTTTGATGGCAGCTAATACAGATTTTATTTCTCTCGCTCACCGGAACATCACTGCCACGTCCGAAACCGATCATAGGTTCTCTGGTTTCGCCTTCTCTGATCCTCTTTTTTGTATGGTCTCCAGCTGCTCCATGACAGCTCTCACACTGTAATTGCCCAAGAGGAGAGCTTTTACTCGCAGTGTTTCCATGAGGCGTTTTAAAGATGTCCATTACTGGAAATACAGATTCTTCATCGTGGCAGCCCAGGCAGGTATCAGCGCCTTTTTTAGAATATTCGGCATGTTGTTTTGTTTCAACGGTGCTGGTTGGCTCTGTTACCGTTTGTTGATCTGTATCTTCAGCGAAAGAGCCACTAGACAAGAATACGCCAATGAGAGTAAATATAAGAACGACCCAATGGCGCGGTTGAAGACCTGTCACCTGTCTTAAAACAATTAACTTATTGTTATAATTCATCCAAAATGTCCTCAACCTTTAATTTCAAAAAAACATACCTTTTATTACTTTCTAAATGATGTGCAGGTTAGAAACCATGCACATCTCTTATATCTTTGATACCACCGTCTCCGTGACAGAATTGGCAGGTTTCGATCACGTTGTAGTTATCTACGTCATCTTGAGTTGTATCAAACGAGGCTCCACCATTTTGGGTCATATGGGCTTGTGCCAATATTGAGTCATGGCAAGATGAACAAACAGCCGCTTCTGCGCTAATATTTGAATCATCATCTGGAGAGGACACGTCAACTCCGGTATCAACAGTTGATGCCAGTACATCTCCGCCTACTGGTAACATCCATGTATCGGGTAAATGGCAAGTTTCGCAATTGTTTGCCATGCCCGGGAATAGCACCTCGCCGTATCGGTGTTCGCTACCGCCAAATCCGTAAACAAACAGTTCGTTCTCTCTGGTATCTGGAGAATGGATAGCGTGGATCAATCGTTTGAAGTCGATAGATTCTTCTTTTTTACCATCGCCAGTGGTATTTGGATCTGCGGGACGTCGAGCTATGTCGGTATTGTTGGGGTTATGGCACATTACGCAAAGCTGAACTTCACCGTTACGATTAGAGCCGTGCAAACTTACCTGATTGTGGCAATTATTACACTTGGCGTTATCGACAACTTCCCGTCGAGGAACAGGTTCTGGATCAGTAATACTAAAGTACGAAACAACGCTTTTTACAGGAACTCTATCGGTAAAGTTTCCATCACCGTCATAATCTCCTGCTGGGTGCCCTTCAATGCCGACTCCGCCCGTACCAACAACATCTGCAGGAATTGCAACAGTTGATGTTGCAGTAAAAGTTCCGTCTCCGTTGTCGACTGAAGAGGTCAATGCATTAATAGAAACGGTACTCGCCGCACTACTGCCGGAACCAGTATTAGTGAATTCTTTGGCATCCCAAGCTATATCGATCGCAAGTCGGCTAACCCCAAATCCTGTTGTGAATGCTTGATCATTCAGGATGTCATAAGCTGAATCACCATCATTTGGATTAGTAATTGAAAAGGTGACAGCAGGAAATTCTGTTGGTCCGGAATTAGTTACCTCTAAAATATTATATTCGAAATCTAGAGCAGCTATCTCGGATGGAATGATGTGAGATGACGCTACGCTTCCGACTATTCCACCTTCTTTGTGACAAACAGTACAGTCCGCGTTGTTATCCATCACACCACCTTCATGTCCGCCATCTATACCTAACGCAAAATCGACATTATCATGACAAGAACCACAAGCCTCAATGGTAGGAGTTTCTTCCCAACTAATCGCATCTGGTGTATCGGTGTCGCTAGCATCATGGCATTTGCTGCAGTGACGAGTGTCTTGTGGGAAAATAACATCCGAGTAATCATGTTTAGTATCTCTGAAACCATAAATGGAATATTCGCCACCAGCTTCCACTGAAGGAAGATCTTCACCTTGGTGTATCTTGTGGATCATCACTTTAAAATCGACGGTATTGGTGCTGTTGGCATCTATACTGCCAGGATTGTGGCAGGTGACACATAGTTTAGTATCTAGTCGTCCGCCACCATGCAGCGCAAGCTTTCCATGACAAGAATTACAGTCTTCTATTTTCACTATCTCACGAGAAAAAATGCCTGTTGTGGCTCCATCTGAAGGTCGGATATCGAAAATAGCATTAGTTGCCGGTTGACCGCCGCCGCTAAGTTGCATTGCCAGTCGATGGGTTAATTCTGGTTCATAAGCAACAGCTAGCGGGGAAGTGATTTGGCTGATGTCATTTTCAAATGTATAAGTGTAAGTGCCGTCTTGGTGATTTTCTAAAACGCCGTTTCGATCTGAGGTCGCTTGAATAGTATCAACGGTGCCCGGACCGTTACCGTCCGCCGTTTCTGTTTGATTAATGTAGCTTTGCCAATCGCTCGAATCACCATTAATTCCTGGAGTCAATTTAGCAAGACTGAACCGGATAGAGGGTAGGTCAACATAAGGCAGTCCGTCTTGATCAACAACGGTAAAATTGACCACAGGTTGACCGGTAAAAGTCGCCGAGTTAATGGTTGCAACCAATGAAGTTTGAACTTCAGAAACCGCGATCACATCGCCGCCTGGAGGTCCCGCTGGACCTGCTGGACCACCTGCTCCGGGGGTGCCGTCATCGCCATCGCTTCCGCAGCCGATAAAAGCCAGAGAAAGCACTAAAAAGATGGATAACTTCATTCCATTAATGAAAGTACGTCGTAGTGAGTTCATTCTTACCCCCTTTCTAGCTTTTGCATTCAAAATTGCAAGCAATAAACCAGATTGATTAAGTTAACAATTAATTTAAATATTCATTCATTTATTTATCTATCTATGTGTATATATCGATTTCAAATACTAATCTTCGGCAGCAGAGGCTTCAAAATCCTCTTGCGGCATTTCGTGAGCAATTCCTTGATGGCAGTCGATGCAAGTTTCGCCACGTTCGGCAATGCGTTTTGGATCATGTTTACGCTTTGCCCGTTTATGTTGTTCCTCTAAATCCATATCTTCGAATGAGTGACAATTTCTACATTCCCTGGAGTCATTCTCTCGCATTTCTTCCCACACTCGCTCA
>Ga0316204_10012769_pt1 | contig 10174 bp, 9 predicted proteins | sample 6monrhotite_MG_2_FD_205661 | JGI IMG/M metagenome (GOLD analysis project Ga0316204, IMG submission 205661) | Microbial mat bacterial communities from mineral coupon in-situ incubated in ocean water Damariscotta River, Maine, United States -... | ecosystem: Environmental > Aquatic > Marine >... | reverse complement strand
CAGCCTTCAATTTTCTCCAACCAAGTAGGGCAAAAACATATACAACAAAAGCTTCTAAGTTAATGGCAATTAACCATATCAAAAAAGCAGACTCAGATTTGAACGAATACTTGCCGTGAAGAAGATTAATAGCAATGAAAATTGCCAGAATGTAAAAGAATGGTTTGGGGTTTTGCTTGTATTTAACAACCAAATAAGCCAAAAAACCAAATGCAATAATTGAAAATGCAAAGGCAACTAAAAAGACTGTTATATCCACTGTTTACTTCTTCTTTTTATATTTCTCAGCCATCTCTTCTCTCCACGTCATTGGAGTTCCGTCAGCCTTCAGCTTTGGTTCTGATTTCGCAGTTGAAGTCTTTTTAGGTGTAGCTTTCTTTTCAAGATCTTTTTTAACGTCTTCAGTCTTTTCTTTAACCTTGTCTTTTGCTTCGACTACCTTTTCAGCAGGCTTTTCAACTGGCTTTGCATCTGATTTTTCAACCGGCTTTTCAGCAGGCTTTTCATCATTGATATGAGCTTCTTTTATTGCCTGCTCGACATCTGCACCTTCAGCAATCTTTTCAATTACTTCTTCACTCTCATTGATGTCAACAACCGCCACCTTCACTTTTTGATCTCTAGGATCTCCAATCATTGGGCCCTCAGGCGTTACTAAATACTTTTTTCCTTTATGCTTAAAATCAGGCATATAATAAGGCAAACCTCTTTTTCGTGCCCACCACGGAGCTTCATATTTAGCAGACGAAATTCCCAAAACGAAAAGAATATAAAAGCCATTAAAAATCACGCACATCACTTTATCTACCGTACCGTGCTTTCCAAAAGAATCACACACCTCAGTAAACATTACAATTACAAAATAGATGAGTGGTAATGAGGCCACACCCATTATAATAAAAGGTACTGTCGCTTCAGACAAACCATGAGAAGCAGTTTGCCATCCACCTGCATCAGCTATGTATTCAGGAAACAATCCATCAATCAATGGAAAAAATGCAATCACTGTTCCTGCCATAATTAAACCTGGAACTATTAAAAACCAGGCATGAGCGGCAGGTCTTCCCACTACTTTACAGAAAACCATAACATTCCAAACCGGAACCAAGGCTGCGATAGCCGGCTGACCGGCCTTAGCATATAGAGACATTTGAGAAACTAAGCCAATAAAGCCAAGAATTACTCCCCCTACAATAAGGCCAGGGTTTTGGGAAAAGATGGTTATAAAAAAATCTAACATAATATTGAGGTTCGGTAATCGAAAATAAGAATTTTTTTCGACTATTGCTTGATTTTCAAATTATCAGCTAGCTTCAAAGAGTGGCGGAGAAAAATTACTATCTTTATTTCAAATCTAATAATCCGCTTGAGAGAAGATAACGCTTGAGGGCCCAAAATCTAAAATGTATGAATGAAAATGAAATAGTAATGTACTCCGTTATCGGCGCGATTATTTTGTTGCTAATAATTAAATCAATTATTCTAGTAAACGAAAAAACAGTTGCTGTAATTCAAAGATTAGGAAAATTCAAAAAAATGTCTCCAGCCGGTTTAGGTTTTATCATTCCTTTTATTGATAAAAAGGCAGGTAGAATCAACTTAAGAGTGCAACAACTTGATGTAGATGTAGAGACCAAAACGAGAGATGATGTATTTGTTCACATTAGAGTATCAGTTCAATTTCAAGTAATGAAAGACAAATTGCATGAATCATTTTACTCTTTAGATAACCCAAGACACCAAATTTCGTCATATGTATTTGATGATGTAAGAGCAGAGGTGCCAAAAATGGAATTAGATGATGTATTCGCAAAGAAAGAAGAGATTGCGGTTGCGGTAAGACAGAATATCGCAGACTCTATGGATGATTACGGTTATATGATTGTAAAAGCCCTGATCACTGATATAGATCCTGATGCGCACGTAAAAGAATCAATGAACAGAATTAATGCTGCTAAAAGAGATAAAGAAGCAACTATGGAAGAAGCTGAAGCGGCAAAAATCACAGTTGTAAAAGCGGCAGAGGCAGACGCAGAATCTAAAAGACTTTCAGGTGAAGGTATTGCTCAACAGAGATTAGAAATTGTAAGAGGATTCAAAGAATCAGTTGAAGACTTCCAAAAATCATTAAAAAACATCACCCATGAAGAGGTGATGCAATTCGTATTGTTAACTCAATATTTCGATACTCTAAATAACATTGGTGCTAATGGTAAAAACACAACTATGTTAATGCCTCACTCACCTGGTGCTATGCAAGATTTCCAACAACAAATTGTTTCAGGAACAGCATTCGGGCAAAAGATGAGTGAAAACATGGAAGAAGAAGACTAAATGCTAAGAACAGCCATTCTTGTATTAATAACGATTGTGGTTGTTTATGCAGGTCTTGAATTATCAAGCCATCTTTTTGATATTCCCCGTTCAGAGATTTTATCTTGGACGGGGATTATTTTTTTAGCCTATGTTCTTGAGAAAGCACTCAAGTATATTCTTCTTATGCCTTTCAAAATCTATCTGAAAGAAGTAAGAAGCCATCATTTAGGTCGTAATGTTCAAGAAATGGGGTTTTCTCTTTCATATATCTCTGTTTGGTTGGCTGTTGGATTTACGCCTATCAATGGATTTGTTCAAGGAAACCATAGTGATCAATTCATCACCTATCCCATTTTCTTAAAGATAGCCCTCGTGCTTATTTTGAGTACTATCTTGTTCTCCATTCTTTGGTGGATGTCTTTACGCATTAAGAAATAATACTCTTAAAAATACTTTCATTAAGTACGAAAAAGATGAGTAAATTTGATACACACACAACTTATTAATGACAAAACATTCAAAGGCATATTTAATTCTAGGATTTTTCTTGATCTTTTCTCAAATAGGGTTTTCTCAAAATCCGCAAGAGTCTGATAGAGGAATTAGAATAATGTTTTATAATGTCGAGAACCTCTTTCACCCTTCAGATGATTCATTAAAAAATGATGATGAATTTACGAAAGACGGTGAGCGTTATTGGTCATTTAGAAGATATTATGACAAAGTAAACAAGATAGGTAAAACAGCCATTGCTGTAGGAGAATGGGAGCCGCCGGCAGTAATTGGACTTTGTGAAATTGAAAATATTCAGTGCTTAAAAGATGTCGTTCACTCATCTCCACTCAAAAAATTTGGGTACGAAATTGTTCATCAAGAAAGTGGAGATAATCGCGGAATTGACGTGGCCTTATTGTATCGACCTAAATACGTAAAACTAGAAAGCTTCGAAGCAATCAAGTTAAATTTTGGACCTGATAGTAGACCAACAAGAGATATTCTTTATGTGAAAGGATTAGTTGGAGAAAAAGATACAATCCACCTATTTGTCAACCATTGGCCTTCTCGTTATGGCGGTCAATTGGTAACGGCACCAAAAAGAGATTTTGCTGCCACAACCTTGAGAGCGAAGTATGATTCAATTTTAGCTGTAAACCCAAACGCGGCGATACTGGCAATGGGAGATTTCAATGACCATCCTGATGATCCTTCAATGAAAGACATCATGAAGGCTCGCAAGACGGTTGAAGAAATGAAAGATGGAGATTTTTTGAACATGACTTGGCAATATGAATTCAAGAAAGGAACGCATAAATACCAACATGAATGGGGCATCTTAGACCAATTTGTCGTTACACCCGGACTTTTAAATGGCAAATCAGGCTTAGAGACTAAGCTCGAATGGGCACAGATATTTGAAGGCGAATATTTGCTTGAAAATGAGAAAGACGGAATTGGTAAAATAACAAACCGAACTTACATAGGCTTCAAATATCACGGCGGCTATTCGGATCATTTACCGATTTATGTAGATGTCAAGTTTCCAACTTCTCCAAATAAGTAGTTGAGACGATCTTCCCTGTTTTATCAAAGCCTAGTTTCTTATAATTCTTGTAGGCGAAGCCTAAAATGTAGCCATTATTAGTAATGTCAATTTTGCTGTATTTGCACTTCAAGATTGGCTTGTTTTTGTAATAAAAACCATACTTCTCCCCTCTTTTTACTTTAATGAAATCGGCATCCCCTTTTACAAATTGAATTTCGTCATATAAGGGTTTTATCAAAAAGTACTTTCCAGACCTTAGTTTTCTAGCATATCCTCTTTTATTTCCTCTTTCAATTATGTATCCATCACATTTTTCTTGGAGATAAACATCATCAATGCTCTTATTATTAAATTTGAATAACTCTTCACCATAAGGGCTCAAAATTATATTCTCTCCATCTATTTGAAGATAAAGAAGTCTTCTACTTTTTTCACAATCAAGATGTAGTTTTAGCTTATCATACTTTGCAGGCAATGCCTCTACTTTTTTAGGCCAATCATACAAACCCATCTTACCATTCTTGAAAACGACAAGCAAATCATTATCATAAAACGAACCGTAATCTGCAGTTGATCTTACTTTATCATAATCACCTTCTTTCATATAGATGAAGTCACCTGTTTCATTGTAGACATCCATTTTGCCTTCAGCGGTAAATCCCGCCACAAGCAATTCTCTATTTAAATCGTAATAAAACTTAGTGTAAGGTATTTTTGAGAATTCAGATTTTCTTGAAAGGTTATACCAAGATGCCCCAATTTTTCCCGCAACAAAATAATCTTTGATAATTATCTTATCGTATTTGGCGCTATGAACTACAACTTCATTGTATTTCACACCATACTTTTCTCCATACTCGAAAATCTCTTGTGAAAACAAGGAGGTGGGCATTACGAAAACTAAAAAAAGACCTAGGTACTTGAACATTGGACCTTTGAAGCAACAATTATTGTGCCCTAATTATTCTTCCTTTTTCGGCGTAATACCACCTTCTGGATCTAAAAGAAACTCACCCTTTTTATTCACAGCAACTGCTAAGTATCCTCTTTCAGAACTCTTATCAATTGTAATGTATGCAGGTTCCAATAACATTTTCCCATTAAAGAAAAGGCCATCACCTTTTTTCCCTGTTACAATCACTACTTCGTCTGATCCTTCAAAAGGAATCGCATCAACATACAAAGGATCAACTAACCATTTAGCTTTGGAGTTAAACATACCATAGCTACCTTCATCAGACATTAGTAAAAATAAAGTAGGTGAATTTTCAACTGCCTGCATGCTTACAATTAACTCTTCTGATTCTAAATCAAACTTCTTGATTCCTTCATAATCATAAACTTCAGTTTTCCCTTCAGTGGCTGCAAAAAGCCATCCACCTTCTGAAGCTGCTTGATCAGCCCAAATTGAAGAATATTTAGCCTTGATTATTTCTTTCTTCAATTTCAACGATACCAAACCAAAACTCTTTTCATTCTCAGTCATGATGTAATCTGAAGTTATTCCAAATTCTACCGGATCAAGAACTGAAGTCGCTTGAACATTTCTCAATAAGAAATCTGATTCTAAAATTGATATGATATCAATATAACCATCTCTTTGTGCTATGACAATCTCCGAATTAAATAAAGGCGCAAAAATCTCTTCATATCCCTGTTGATTAAGTAATTTACTCTTAGTCATTGGATACCAAGTTTTATCTTTCAAACCATAGGCAAAGTAACCATCTGCAGTTACCTCAACTTTGACTTCGTCATAACTCGCCTTAAAGATGATACTGTCATTGGCATCACCATTTTTACTTAATCCCCATTTTCCATCTTTCTCAAATGGCTCTTGAGTGAATCCTGCGAGAGAGAATGAACATAGTAGTACTACTAAAATTGTTTTCATATTGATTTTTTTACAAAAAAAAATCCCCTTGAACTTGCGCAAAAGGGGATTAATAAAATTATTTCGGTTTACATGTCTCCAGGTCCACCAACTGTTTTATATGCTTTCTTCTTTGGCTTCAATTTCTCAACAAAAATAACATGAAACTGGTCTTTATCTTCATTCGTAATCAACTCTGAAATCCCATTGTTGATAGCAGCATTTTGACCTGTCTTATTTGTGATCTTTTGATCCATTAATTCGTATGTTCCGTCTTCATATTGTAAAAATACTGAAACAACTTTACCGTTCTCCACTCTTGCTTTACCAGAAACACAGTACGAATCTGGTCCGTCTACAAAATGTATATATACTTTTCTATGCATGTCATCAGAGACTGAATAGGCTCCTCTTTTTTCAAAAGCTTCTTGCCAGTCATCAAGGCATCCTTGAGAATATGCTCCAGAAACTAGAACAGAGAAAAATAAAAGTAGAAATGTCTTTTTCATAAAAATTGTTTTTGGTACCCGTGAGTCCCATAGTATTCGAACTCTCAAATATAATAGAACTTTATTACTTAATAAGTATTACACGAATACAATTTGTTGTTTTGATAATATCTTGATTCAATTAAGGATTATGCAAATAGTAGGCCATATTTCTATAAGCCCCTTAAATTAATGGGTTACACACTTTTCATCTACATTCTCAATCATTGATTTCAGAAGATATTCGAACCGCTCGTAATCAATTTGAGTTTCACAATCAATATATTGGTAAATTGGTATTCCAATTTTATATTATGAAATCAATTTTCTCTCTCATTTTAGTTTTAGTTGTTACATCTTCTTACGGTCAAGAAGTGAACAATTCATCTTACAAAGACATTAGTGCAGGTTTGAACTGGAGATGTATCGGTCCTTTCAGGGGTGGTCGCTCAGCTGCCGTGACTGGTGTCGAAGGGAAACCTATGCTCTATTATATGGGCTCAACAGGTGGCGGAATTTGGAGAACCAAAAACGGTGGAAATAGTTGGGAGAACATTTCTGATGGATATTTTGGTGGATCTATCGGTTCGATTGCGGTTAGTTCATCTGATAATAATATTCTTTACTCTGGTGGTGGAGAAGTAACTGTGAGGGGAAATGTGTCTTATGGATATGGCGTTCACAAATCTATTGATGGTGGACGATCATGGAAACATATGGGCTTAGAAAACTCAATGCACATTCCTAGAATTAGAATCCACCCGAAAAACCCAGATATTGTTTACGCAGCTGTTTTGGGAGATTTATATAAGTCTTCAGATGAAAGGGGAGTTTACAAATCATTAAATGGCGGAGAAAGTTGGGAGAAAGTCTTATTCGCAAATGCTGATGCAGGAGCAGTTGATATAATAATGGATCCTGAAAATCCTGATATAATTTATGCCAGCACATGGAGAGTACGAAGAACTCCGTACGATTTCTCTTCTGGTGGCGAAGGATCTGCGCTTTGGAAAACTACTGATGGTGGAAAAAGCTGGGAAGAAATTTCAAAGAACGAAGGATTCCCTGAAGGAACTTTGGGAATTATTGGTGTAACTGTTTCTCCAGTGAATCCTGAAAGAGTTTGGACAATTGTTGAAAATGAAAAAGGTGGTATTTATCGCTCAGATGACGGAGGAGAGACTTGGGAAAACACAAATTCTGACCGCAACTTGAGACAAAGAGCTTGGTACTATTCTAGAATCTACGCAGACACTCAAGATGAGAATAAGGTCTATGTAATGAATGTCGCGTATCACATGTCCTCAGACGGTGGTAAAACTTTTTCAACTCATTATGCACCTCATGGCGACCACCACGATTTATGGATTGCCCCTGAAGATCCAAAGAGAATGATTATTGCAGATGATGGAGGAGCACAAGTTTCATTTGATGCAGGAGCAAATTGGTCAACTTATAAAAACCAACCTACTTCGCAATTTTACAGAGTTACAACAGATAATTCTTTCCCTTACCGAATTTACGGAGCGCAGCAAGATAACTCAACAGTTCGAATTCGAAACCGAGTTGATTGGGGAACAATTTCTGAAGATGATTGGGAAAGTACTGCGGGAGGTGAAAGCGCCCACATTGCAATTGACCCTGAAAATGACGACATAGTTTATGGCGGAAGTTATGGTGGATTTTTAACTAGAAAAAATCATCAAAAAAATCAAAATAGATCTATCAATGTTTGGCCAGACAACCCTATTGGTTATGGTGCTGAAGGAATGAAGTACAGATTCCAATGGAATTTCCCATTGTTCTTCTCTCCACATGATTCAAAAAAACTTTATACGGCCTCTAATCATTTACACGTTTCAAATGATGGAGGTGAAAGCTGGGAAGTCATTAGCCCAGATTTAACAAGAAATGACCCAACTAAATTGGGCCCTTCTGGTGGACCTATCACGAAAGATAATACGGGAGTTGAATATTACTGCACCATTTTTGCCGCAGCTGAATCTTACAAAGAAAAAGATCTTCTGTGGGTAGGTACTGATGACGGATTAGTCCAAGTTTCTAGAGATGGAGGAAATGGATGGGTAAATGTTACACCACCTGGTCTTCCTGAATGGTCAATGATAAACAGCATTGAAATAGATCCCTTCAGTGATGGTGGATTATTTGTTGCTGCCACTTCATACAAGAATGGTGATTATGCACCTTATCTTTTTCACACGGTGGATTACGGGAAAACTTGGAAAAAAATAACCAACGGAATAGAGGGAAATCATTTTACAAGAGTGATAAGAGCCGACCCAAAGAAAATTGGATTGTTATATGCCGGAACTGAAAGCGGTTTATACATCTCATTTGATAACGGAAATAATTGGGAATCCTTCCAACAAAACTTACCAGTTGTGCCTATCACAGACATGAAAGTCAAAGAGGGAAATCTAATCGTAGCAACTCAAGGTAGAAGTTTCTGGGTCTTGGATGATATGCACCTTTTACCTCAGTACATGGAAAAAAAACCTTGGCACCTTGAAATCTTCAAACCAGCTGATGCCTACCAAATGGGAGGCTCAACTAAAGAATCCAAGACAGAAGGTCAAAATCACAGTGGTGGTGTTAGAGTGCATTATTTTTTAGAGAAAGAATTAGCTGAGGATGACACTATTTCAATCAGATTCTATGAAGGTCAAAATTTGATCAGATCATTTTCGAATAAGCCAAAAAAAGATGAAGGTGAATTAGGAGATCCCGAATTGGGGACCAATTTATTGGTTTGGGATATGAGATATCCAAAGGCAGATAAGTTTGAAGGCATGCTCATGTGGTGGGGAACACTGCAAGGTCCGAAAGCACCACCGGCAGAATATTCTGCTGAACTGTTCTTAAACGGCGAGAGATATGGATCTGGGCATAAATTTAAAATCCTCAAAGATCCACGCAGTGAAGGTTCAGAAGAAGATTTAAGAATGAAATTTGACTTTCTCTTAGACATTAGAAATACACTTGATGAAACACATGATGCAATCTCTGATATGCGATTAATTAAGTCTCAAATCAAAAAAATGAATGCCCTTATCCCTGAAGGAAAAAATCAAGATGTCGTAGATAAAGGAAACGACTTGGATTCTGTTCTAACTGAAATTGAAAAAACCCTTTATCAAACTAAACTCAAAAGTAATCAAGACATGCTTAATTTTCCAATCATGTTGAATAATAAGCTAGCTCATGTTGCTTCATTGGCAAGCATGAGTAATGACAGACCAACTCAACAAATGATGCTAGTTAGAGATGATTTGACAAAAAAAATAAATGAGCAATTACAGAAATGGAAAGACATCCAAAAAGTTGAAATCCCTTCTTATAATGAGCTTATAAGAAACGGAAAAATCAATGTTATTGGGCTTCCCGAAGAATAATTAACTTTTTTTAAGATTCTGTACAATAAGTCAATTATTTAATCGTTTAAGGAGAACCTAATCCTCAACCATGAAATGTCTTATTGTCCTCTTGACCTTGGTGTCTCTAAACTTCAGCTCTTTTGGAGCGCAAGAAGTTCAGATAGATCCAAACATCCAGACGTCATCTTCAGATGTTTCAAGTAGTGGTTTAGATTTTACGAATGCAACCTCAAGCACTCAAAATCAACCAGCAAAAAAAACGTCTATGATGTACTATGTAATTCCTGCCGCAGCAATCTTACTAATTGCTTTATTTTCAATTGCAATCTCTAAAAGATTATTCTTCGAAAAGTAAACTTTACTTTTTCTTTTTTCTAGATTTTCTATACTTTGAAAAAGTATACATCCCCAGTGCTCCCGTAAGCATTGAAACAAGAATTATATAAATTATTCTAATTCGAAATTCTAACATGAAGAATTCGATTTTGATTTTATTTGAATTCTGAAATACAAAAGCAATCAATCCGATCACCAACAAAACAGAAATTATCAAACCTGT
>Ga0316204_10012768_pt1 | contig 10176 bp, 7 predicted proteins | sample 6monrhotite_MG_2_FD_205661 | JGI IMG/M metagenome (GOLD analysis project Ga0316204, IMG submission 205661) | Microbial mat bacterial communities from mineral coupon in-situ incubated in ocean water Damariscotta River, Maine, United States -... | ecosystem: Environmental > Aquatic > Marine >... | reverse complement strand
AAGGTAGAAACAATTGCTGATGGCTTGGGTATGTTGGTAGAACAAGCTGCCGAATCATTTTATATTTGGCGTGGTGTTCGCCCAGAAACAAAAACGGTACTTGATACATTACGAAAAGAATTATCGTAAGTAGTTAAAAGTTTTTTTAATTTAAGTCAATTGCAAATTCTTTTAGTAATTCAAGTGGAATAATTTCTAGCGCTTTTTTATGCGTTGCCATCAGATGCACTCGAGGAGCCATTTTTTGCTGATGTGCTTCTAACCAACGAGCGGCACATAAACACCAGTGATTTCCAGGTTTTAGTCCTGAAAAACCATATTCAGGTGCTGGAGTGGAAAGGTCGTTGCCTCTAAACCGAGAATACTCTAAAAATTCTAGTGTGACTTCAATGCAAACAGTATGTGAAGCGACATCATCTTTGTTGGTGTTGCAGCTTCCATCGCGAAAAAAACCAGTAATAGGATTTTCGTTACAACTAAGAAGTGGTTCACCTAATACATTTATTGCATCATCAATTTCGTTTGTCATAATGCGCTACATAGAGAATTAAAGTGAATGCAATTCTAGTTTTAAGGCAAAACTTTTGCAATATCATTTGCCGCGAGACGAATCATTTTATCGAAGGTTACGACATCTTCACTACTCGTATCGTGGGCATAGGTAACTTCTTGAGCAGCCTCCCAAACTATAAGGCCTTTATGACTATCCCAAATCTGTACAAATAATCGTAAATTCGCTTTTTCAGTATCAAACATAGTTATGCCGAGCACACTCCATCGTCCCTGGGCCTCTGCCTTAAAATGACTTAGCTTTAGTTGACATAAATAACGGTTATTCGTTAAATTGCCAATCATTTTTAATGGTTTGTGGTTAAAGATACCGGTTGCTCGATAACCTTTATACATTTTGACATAGTTATCTGTGAAATTAGACTTATTAATAAGACCTAGTGTATATGATAAGTCCGATATTTTTAATTCAGGTCGAAGTTTTTTTAATTCGTGACTAAAGGTTAGAGCAAGATATTGTTTATCCTCTTCCATACCGGTGATAGTTGTGGGTGTGATAAAGGTTAAGCCGTGTTTTTGTAGCTCACCTTTTTCAAGTAAGTGGACATTGTGTTCAATATTGGAATATAACTGAGTTGAGCAACCTATAATATTTATGCATGTCAATAATATCAAACTATATTTTAAGAATGCCATCTATTTTTCCCACTTGTCAATAAATGCTTATCGGCAAATAGTATAAGAACTTTAGTACCACTCTTGCAACTATTTTGTAGTTGGCCGTATTTTAATATAAGTGCAGTCTGTATTAGTTTATATAAGACTCCTTAACTAGTTGCCATGGTATTACTCATTTATGAGTGATTGAATTTTATGAATAACATCGGTATTTAGCCAATCTATCGCTCCATAGATTGCGTAGCGAATTTTTCCTTTTTTATCGATGATAAAACTTGTAGGGAAGGCGAAGATTCTCCATTGCTTTAAAGCCGCACCATCGGTATCAAGTAAAATTTCAAAATCAATAGCTACTTTAGTTTGAATAAATTGCTGAATGCTTTTTTTATCTTCAGCCATATTAACGGCAATAATTTTAAAAACTTTATCAGAAGATTTATTTAGCTTGTTTTCTAAAGCCTGCATGGAGGGCATTTCATGTACACAAGGAGGGCACCAACTTGCCCAAAAATTAACAAGAAGAACCTTGCCGGCATCATTTTGTAGTTTATAGGATTTATCATCAAGAGATTGAAGGCTAAGATTTGGCGGAATAGGTGAACCCTTATATTTTGATAGTGTTCGATGCGATTTAACCGTTGTAACAATAGGTTTGGCATTATAGTTTTTTGCAAGTATTCTTTGTTTGGATGGATAATGTTTAATTTGGTTAATCGCGTTGTAAATAAGATGAGGGAATTGCGTTGCAAGTTGTTGCTCGTAATTTGTTGCGTCAGCTCGGAAGTAATAGCGGTTGCGAATATTTTTGAGGCTATGAATAAAAACATCACTACCAGATTGTTGTAGTCCTGATAGTGATATGTTGCGATTCCACCAAAAAGGAGACTGATTGGGTTGAATAAAATATATAAGCTGATTGGTTTTTTTTACGCTCGGCATTACTTCCGCAACTAGTCCAGGCGATGGTGTTTTAGTAAAAAGTTTCGGATGCATTAGTATTAGGCCGGTTAAATATGGCGGAGATATTTGAGACGGCCAACTTGCAAGGGCTCGTAGGACAGGGATAGAGCCACGCCCCGTTGTGAGTATGATAATTTTTTTATTTGTTTTCTTATGTAATTTTTTAATGATTTGTTGAATATCATTTGCAGAAATTTTTTCTAAATTACTTACAGTATTCGGTAAAAAATAAGACTCCAGTAAATCACATATCCATACTTCAATGTTTTGCATTGGAAGTGCTTCAAGTAAGTTCGTTTCAGCTTTTTGAATGCCATACTCAGAAGGGATAACGAGTAATAAAGTATCTCCTGTATTTTGAATCGGCTGTTGATAACTAAACTCAATTTCTTGGTTGTTATTAATTTGAATCGTGTGCGTTTGTGCGGCAATAGCCGAAACCGGGAAGACAAGGCAAAGAACATAAAATAAATAGATGAGTCGGCAGTAATGTGTTGTTATTGGCATATGTTTAGTATCGCAAAAAAAATCTATTAAAGCAGCAGGTTGATTTTGGGGCAAGTTTTCCAGCTAGAGTTAATGACGCTAAGCTTTTTTGGAGCTTGGGTTAGATAAAGTATATAAGAAATTGATCAGATAGAAGTGAGAAGAGTTTAGTAGGTTACCTTGGTATTTTGATATACTAGCGGTTATGGATGTATCTCAAATATTAGAACCCCTTAATTCTGCACAAAGAGCTGCGGTTTGCCATTCTAGTGGTCATGCGCTGATTTTAGCGGGTGCCGGTAGCGGCAAGACGCGCGTACTGGTGCACCGCATTGCTTGGCTGATTCAAGCTGAAAATGTCTCACCTTTCAGTATCTTAGCAGTAACTTTTACCAATAAGGCCGCCGCCGAAATGCGTGGTCGTATCGAAGCATTACTCGGAATACCTGCGAGTGGGATGTGGGTTGGTACTTTTCATGGAATCGCTCACCGACTCTTACGTGCGCACTGGGAAGAGGCCGATTTACCACAAAATTTTCAGATTTTAGATAGTGATGATCAAAAGAGAACTCTCAAGCGCTTGATCCGCGAGATGGGCTTGGACGATTCTCAATGGCCGGCAAAAGAGGCGCAGTGGTATATCAATGCGCGTAAGGATGAAGGTTTACGAGCGGGGCAAATTGTTCTTTATCCTGGGCAGAAAAATGATGTTCATCTGCTGCAAATGATCGAAATTTATAAACAGTACGAAGCCTTATGCCAACAATCGGGGATGATAGATTTTGCTGAGATGCTATTACGGGCAAAAGACTTATGGTTAAAGCGCCCGGATGTCTTGCAAAGTTACCGCGAGCGTTTTCAAAATATCTTAGTTGACGAATTTCAAGATACGAACTCTATTCAATACGAGTGGATTAAGTTGTTAGCTGGAGAGACCGGTCGAGTGTTTGCTGTGGGCGATGACGATCAATCAATTTATGGCTGGCGAGGTGCAAAAATTGAGAACATTCACCAATATGGTCGAGATTACAAACCAGTTGAAACATATCGTTTGGAACAAAATTATCGTTCGACAGGAAATATCCTAAAAGCAGCCAATGGTTTAATTGCAAATAACACTGACCGATTGGGTAAGGAGTTGTGGACCGATGACTCAGATGGTGACTTAATAAAAGTTTATTCTGCTTTTAATGAAATAGATGAAGCGAATTACATTGTTGACTCCATTCAAGAATGCGTTAAAGACGGTAACAAGAGAAGTGAGTGTGCTATTTTATATCGCTCCAACGCACAGTCACGTGTTTTGGAAGAAGCACTATTAAAATCGGCAGTACCATATCGAGTTTATGGTGGTTTACGCTTTTTTGATCGTCAGGAAATTCGAGATGTTCTTGCTTACTTACGTTTGATGACAAATAGAAATGATGCTCCGGCTTTTGAACGCATTATAAATACACCAACACGTGGAATAGGTAATAAAACATTAGAGATAATTCGTGCAGCTGCACGAGAACAAGACATTACATTGTGGGATGCCGTTTTAAATATTATCGAAACCAAAGCTGTGCCACCACGAGCATTGTCGGCTCTACAAACATTTGTAGACTTAATAGATGAAAATGCAGTCGTTATAAGCGAATTAAGTTTAAGCGAAAAAATTGAACATGCTATACATCACTCTGGGCTTGAAAAACATTATGAGAAAGAAAAAGGTGAGAGAGGCCAGCAACGTATAGAGAATATGCAAGAGCTTGTTCAGGCCGGCGTGAATTTTGAAGGTGAAGACTGGCAGAATGAAGATGAAAATATGGATGAACTTTCTTCTTTTCTTTCCCATGCTGTATTGGAGTCTGGTGAAAGTCAGGGAGATGAATGGGACGATTGTGTACAGCTTATGACAATGCATTCTGCTAAAGGATTAGAATTTAAACAGGTGTTTGTTTGTGGTGTAGAAGAAGGATTATTCCCTCACCGTTTATCTGCTGAAGATCCTGTTCGTCTCGAAGAAGAACGACGACTTTGTTATGTCGCAATGACACGTGCAATGGAAAACTTAACGTTAAGCTATGCAGAGAAGCGTCGTATCTACGGAGAAGACAGTTATCCCAAACCTTCTCGTTTCTTAAAAGAAACACCGCAAGAATGTTTACAACAAGTTCGGGTAACGCGCTTTGCTAAACAGGCTGTTACTTATAATCGCGCAAATAACACGACCACTCGCTATACCGAAAAGCCCGAAGACGAAAATGGCATGCAAATCAGTTTAGGGCAGCGAGTTAATCATCCTAGTTTTGGAGAAGGGATGGTGATGAATTATGAAGGTGAAGGTCGACATGCACGTGTGCAAATTAATTTTGAAGAAGTCGGTAGTAAATGGTTAGTTATGGAATATGCTAATTTAAGTTTGGCCTAAAGAATTGCAGCCTCAACTACGTTTCTTTTTTTAGTTTTAATTTAATAAAATAATATCTGATTCAGATTTGCTGGGTAAATGCTGGAAGTCCATTGATGAGTTAATTTGTGCCGTTGGGATACCAAGATAGTTACCTTGCGCAAAATCGACACCATATGTTTTTAGTATTTCGAGCGTTTGCGCATTTTCAACAAATTCGGCAATGGTTTTCATACCAAGGGCATGTGCGATTTGATTCATGGACTGAACCATTGCCTGATCAACATGTGTGTTGGCTAGATTTTTTACAAAGGCGCCATCAATTTTAAGTTTATCGACAGGAAGTTTTTTGAGATAGCTAAATGAGCAAAAGCCAGAACCAAAATCGTCAAGCGCAAACTCACAACCTAAGTCTTTAAGTTTAGTGATAAAGCGAGCGGCATCTTGTAAATTTGCAATAGCCGCCGTCTCAGTAATTTCAAATGTTAGTTGTGATGGAGATAAACAAGAATCATCAATTAGACCTCGTATAAGGGGTAATAATTCTTTGTCTTCAAAGGCGCGACCCGATAGATTTATTGCAAAGCGTAAATTCTGATTGTGTTTTCTTGTGAGCTCATCAAGATGTGTTATTGCTCGTGTTGTCGCCCATCTATCAACATTATGGACTAGACCAAATCGCTCTGCTGCTGGCATAAAGCCGCCAGGTAAAATGACATCGCCATTGTCACGGTGCATTCGCAGTAAAACTTCATAATCATTAACGATACCACTCGAAACAGCAAAAATTGGTTGATAGACCAAAGAGAAATTGTCATTTTCAAATGCATCACGAACTCGATTTGCCCAGCCCATGTCTTGAGCCAATCCATCTTTTTCGTTCTCTCCAGGTTCAGCGATATGGACTCGATTTCGTCCGTTTGATTTTGCAATATTACATGCAATGTCGGCTTGAGAAAGTACTTCATCGGCAGACTGTGTTTGATTTGTAATGCAGGCGATACCTAATGTTAGGGTAACATTAAAAGATTTTCCGCTATCCAAGAATTGATAATTTTCAAATAGTTTACGAAGAGTTTCTGCAACGATACATGCTTCTTCACGTTCAATATTATAGAGTAAAACAGTAAACTCATCGCCACCAAAACGAGCCAGTAAATCACCTTCTCGAATGTGACTTCGCAGCAAACTAGTGGTTTCTAATAATAATTTATCACCAGCTGCATGACCGACAGTATCGTTAACATATTTAAATTGATCGAGGTCCATGTAAAAAACGGCACAGTCTGCTGCCGAGCGAGCAACACGTGATACGACACGCTCTAGTTCTTGCTGGAAATATTTTCGATTATATATTCCTGTTAACGAATCATGTTGTGCTTGATAGGTAAGCTCATTCTCGTAGGCCTTTTTCGAAGTGATATCTCGAGCCGTTCCCGTTATATACGCAACACTTCCGTCGGTGTTTATAGTGGGTTTAGCATTAAAGCTAATATGAATTTTTTCACCTAACTTATTTAGATGGACGGTTTCATAGCCAACAATTTCTTTGCCTTTGAGCAGCGTTTCCAACGCCGATAAGTCACGGTCACGAGATTCAGGCAATTGGTAGTCTGAGTAGGGTTTAAATAACATTTCATCTGCCTGATAACCGTAAATATCGGTTACGGCTTTATTAAGGTATGTCCATCGACCTTTATTATCCATACTCCAAACAAGATCATGTGCGGTTTCGACTAAATCACGATAGCGTGCTTCGGCTTGAATGAGCATTCGCTCGGTTGCTTTGCGTTCTGAAATATCAGAGAGCATGCAGTTGTAGTAAATATTTTTATCCATCACCATTTGAGTCATACGTAATGACATCGTTAGCATATGGCCAGAACGGTGCTGAGCTTCAACTTCAGTTTCGCCTTGCATATAATCTTGTGCATTCTTGGAAAAAGCGGGAATAAGCCAAGAAATATTTTTATCCATAATGTCATCAATGCCAAATCCAAAAAGTTGTTCGGCAGCGGGATTAACTGATTCAATTTTACAGTTACGATTAAGAATAATAATGCCTTCGGCTGCGTGTTCAACGATTGCGTGCACATGTGCTTCTTGATCACCTAAGCGTTTAAATAGCTTACCTAACATTTGCACAAGTAACCCCATCTCATCAGTTGAGCGTGGGGTTAAACGTTCAGCAAGATGTTCATGATTGGTTGCACCATGATTTGCCGAGGTAATATATTTTACGGGCGCAAGTGCTTGATTAAAGCCATATAAGAATAAAGAGGTTGTAACAAAACCGGCTAAGCCTAGTAAGCCCCAGGTAACGAGGATCTCTGCTGGTAAGATACCCGTTTTCCACCAATAGTACTTTAAGAAGATAGTTGTCATTAACAGCGGCATAAAGCCACCAATGAGCAATATTTTTGTACGCATACTTACATGAACGTAAGGAAGCCCTGTGTAGCGACTAACGATACCGAGAAGATTGAGAGAATAGAAGTAGCCGGGCATGGCTACTGTGACGGCAATAACCAAATTTAAAAGCATAAATTGTAATAAGTCGCCATAAGCCGCTGTCGAGCTGGCTGTTTCTATAAACCAGAAATGAACAGCGGGAACAAATAGAATATAACTAAGAAAGAAAGACCAGTAGGTGGTTGAAAAAGAATGTAAGTGAGAGCTTAAGTTATCAGGCAATGGCTTGGTCGATGAACCAGATTGTTGTTCCAACCATTGGAATGCAGGATTTAAAAAATTATAGCTAAAGAAGAAAACCCATGTTGTTAGTAATAGACAAATGGCTCCTAGCACTAAGCCAAAAGGCGTTAAAAAGAAGCCTAAATTAGTTGGCATTTGAAAAATGGAAGCGACACTATAAGCCACGATTGGCGTTAGTATAAAACTAGTCGTAACGGTTAATGCTAATTGTTTTTTTAAGCGAATTAAAGAGTGAACCATGTTTACTTGATAGTATCAGTTAATAATCATTGACTATGAAATGCAACGTTAGAGATTTAATTTTTATTCTTTTACTTTGCAACGAATGGGATAAGTTTGGCAGAAAATAAAGGGCTTTCCAGTCAAAAAACGAAAATCGACAACTTTATTTTGATTTTGAGAATTTGATTTTTTGCCATCAAATGATTGTATAGTTATTTTGAAATTGGATAATTATGCAAGATGTTGATTTAAATGTTATAAATAAAATAGATGTATTTGATTGGTTAGTTGGCATGATTTTTAAGAAGTGAAAGTAAAAAGTAAAATACTAATATTGTAAGGAAAAGATAGATGAAGCGTCGTGATTTTATAAAAACATCCGGTTTGGGAGCAACAGCTGTCGCCACGGGTAGCCTGTTAACAGCGCCGGCAATTGTTAATGCGAGTAAAAATAAGAAAATAAAATGGAAGATGGTAACAACCTGGCCCAAAAACTTTCCCGGATTAGGAACAGGTGCTAATAACTTAGCAAAATTAATAACTGAAATGAGTGACGGACGTTTAACGGTTAAAGTCTATGGCGCAAACGAGCTGGTGCCTCCCTTTGAAGTCTTTGATGCAGTTTCCGGTGGAGCCGCTGAGATGGGGCATGGGGCGGCATATTATTGGAAAGGCAAGAGCGAGGCCTTTCAATTTTTTACTGCCGTACCGTTTGGTTTAACCGCTCAGGAAATGAATGGTTGGCTATTCTATGGCGGTGGAATGCAGTTATGGGAAAGCGCGTATTCAGATTTTAATTTGGTTCCATTAGCATGTGGTAATACGGGCGTGCAAATGGGTGGTTGGTTTAATAAACAAATAAACGCGGTTGCTGATTTAAAGGGTTTGAAAATGCGAATGCCGGGTTTAGGTGGAGAAGTCTTAAAGCGAGCAGGCGGCACACCGGTTACATTGCCGGGTGGTGAACTTTTTAGTGCATTAAAGTCAGGTAATATAGATGCAACCGAATGGGTTGGGCCTTATAACGACCTTTCTTTTGGTTTATATAAAGCAGCTAAGTATTACTATTATCCCGGTTGGCATGAACCGGGTCCAACACTTGAAGCGATAGTAAATAAAAAAGCATTTGATAAATTACCCAAAGATTTAAAAGCCATCGTACGTAATGCGGCATTGGTGGTTAATCAAGATATGTTGGCTGAATATACCGCGCGTAATAATGCAGCATTAAATACCCTCGTGAATAAACATAAAGTTGATTTACGTAAGTATCCGGATGATGTATTGAAAACATTAAGTGGTATATCAGATAGTGTGGTAGCCGAACTTGCGAGTAAAGATAAAATGAGTAATGCTATTTTTAAATCTTATAAAAAGTTTAGAGATAATGTTGTGGCATACCACAAAATATCTGAGCAGGCATATTTAAAAGCAAGAAGTTTATAAAATAGCATGTCTAGATGTTTGGTATTATTTCTCTTTTAGCTTAAGCGAAACTGAGTTAATGCAGTATCGTAAACCGGTCGGCTGTGGGCCATCTGGGAAAACATGGCCCAGATGACTATCGCATTTATTGCAATGCACTTCGACGCGTTTCATAAATAATTTGTTATCTTCAGTTTCTTCTATTGCTGTTTCGCTTATTGGTTTCCAGAAACTTGGCCAACCAGTACCGGAGTCGAATTTTGTATCTGCATTGAATAGTGGCTCACCACAACAAGTGCAAACGTAAGAACCTTCTTTCTTGCAATCTGCGTATTCACCACTAAAGGCACTCTCGGTGCCATGCTTTCGACAAACTTGGTATTCGTCTTCTGAGAGTTGATCTCGCCACTGTTGATCTGTTTTTGTAATTTTATCGCTGGCCATATAATTTATATTCCCATAGTATTTATATTCATAGGTAAATTGTTTTATAGCATAGTAAATCAAAGTAGTGGATGTTAGAGAGTTATTGTTAGAGATAAAAAAAGGCTTAAGAATAAGCTCTCTTTTATTATTTGAACTTACTCATCTACAAATAAATATATTGTTTTAATATCTGACATATGAATTCTAAATTTCAACCTACCTGTTTTACGTTCTTTTTCTAGAATAGCGCTGTAAGTTTCGTCGTCAAAACCTGTCAAAATACCTGTATGTTTTAAATTGGTAGTGGTTTCAATAATGATGGTTGAGCCAATGTACTTTTTAATTTCAGTTTTTTTAATGGT
>Ga0316204_10012767_pt1 | contig 10177 bp, 12 predicted proteins | sample 6monrhotite_MG_2_FD_205661 | JGI IMG/M metagenome (GOLD analysis project Ga0316204, IMG submission 205661) | Microbial mat bacterial communities from mineral coupon in-situ incubated in ocean water Damariscotta River, Maine, United States -... | ecosystem: Environmental > Aquatic > Marine >... | reverse complement strand
GTTTGATACCGGCCTTAGCCCCGGCAGCATAACCGGCGCGCTGGCCGGGGCCGGTTACCAGCCGGAACAGATCGACACCGTGGTGATCACCCATATGCATGGCGACCATATCGGCGGGCTGTCGGATGCCGGTGTAGCGACCTTTCCCAATGCGGCCTATGTCACGGGCCAGGCGGAATACGACCACTGGGCCGGGGCCGGAAACCCGGGCTTCGACGGCAAGGTGCGCCCGCTGGCGGAACGGATGAGCTTTCTGGCCCCCGGTCAGGATGTGGCGAGCGGCGTCACCTCGGTTGCGGCGCAGGGCCACACGCCCGGCCATATGGGCTATCACATCGAAAGCAATGGCGCGCGGCTGATGCTCTTTGCCGATCTGGCCAACCATCCGGTCTGGTCGCTGGCCCGACCCGATTGGGAGATGCGGTTCGACATGGACAAAGAGGCCGCCGCCGCCAGCCGCCGCCGGGTGCTGGACATGATCGCGACCGACCGCATCCCGGCGGCGGGCTATCACATGCCGTTCCCGGCGCTTGGCTTTGTCGACCGGCGCGAGGATGGATTTCGGTGGGTGCCCGAAAGCGGGCAGTTGATGGGCTGAGCATTCTGCGATCAACTGGGGCTATGACCGATTGGACCCGCCGCCTGCCGCCCGACCTGCCCGCGTTCGAGGCGATGGCCCATGCCGCCCGCGCCGCGCTGCCCGCGCCATATGCCGATCTGGCGGCGGGCGTTGCGCTGCGGGTCGAGGATTTTGCCGATGCCGCGATGCTGGAGGCGCTTGAGATTGACAGCCCCTTCGCTCTGACGGGCCTTTACGACGGCATCCCCCTGACCGAAAAATCCGTGATGGATCAACCGCATGGCCCCGATGTGATCTGGCTGTTCCGGCGTCCGATTCTGGAAGAATGGGCCGACCGGGGCAACATCGCGCTCGGGGCTCTTGTCGCGCATGTCTTTGTGCATGAGTTCGCCCACCATGTCGGATGGTCCGACGCCGATATCGCCGCGATTGATCGCTGGTGGGAATAGGGCCGGGATTTGCCAAGGCAGGGCCTTTTGGCGTCAGGTTGGCTCGACCGGCCAATGCGTGGCCAGATCGCGCAGCCCCGCACCGATCAGCTCGCCCAACACCTCCATGTCGATATCCGCCAGCTTGTTGACATAGAGGCAGGACCGGCCCGTCTTGTGCTTGCCCAGGCGCGCCATGATGTCCCCGAACGCGCCGTAACCCGGCAGGATATAGATCGAAAGATTTGCCTTGCGCGGTGAAAACCCGGTGGCCAGGAAATCGCCCTGACGACCCGTGGCATAGGTGTAGTGGTAGCGGCCATAGCCCACGATCGACGACCCCCACATCACCGGATCGAACCCGGTTACAGCGCGAAAAAGCGCATCCAGAGCGAGACCGTCGGCACGACGGACGGGATGGCCAACCGCATTCAGGAAATCGGTCACGGATTGGTCCGTCGGTTGGGTTAAATTCGGCGAACTGGCCATGCGCGGGCCCTCCCGATTGGCAGCATATCACCAGAAGGCCCGCGCGCCAAAATGTCAGGCGTAGCTGACCACTTCGATCTCGATATGATCGGGGCCGTCGAAATAGAACCTCTTGCCCGGTTCGTAATCGCCGAAACTGTAGGGGTCGAACCCGGCGGCGCGCACACGTTTTTCGACCTCTGCAATGTCGGGCACGACCACACCGATGTGATTGAGCGCACCGGGCGTGGAATAGCGGTTCGGTGCCTGATGCGTGCCGCCCCGGCTATAGACCACCACATACGAGGTATCGTTGCCGACATGCAGGGAATACCCGTCCGAGATCGCCCCACCCTGCCACCTTATGCGCCAGTCAAAGAGGTCGCAAAGCAGTTGGGCGGTCGCCTGCGGATCGCTGACGGTGACGTTGACGTGTTCCAGAAAAGCTTGGGTCATGCGCGAATATCCTTTGGGTTGATTCGAAGTTCCAGAACATGGTTTAATTCCTCAAGTTAACTTTAGCTCAAGAGGTTTTTCATGCGTCGCCCGAACGACATGCTGCCGATAGGCTGGATTGCCGCGCGAACAGGTCTGGCCGTATCGGCGATCCGCTATTACGAAACCGAAGGGCTGGTCCACCCGATCCGCACCGCAGCCGGTCAAAGACAATTCCGGCGCTCGGATATAAGGCGGATTTCTTTTGTGAAGATCGCGCAGGAGCTCGGGTTTACGCTGGCCGACATCCGGGCCGAGATGGCGCGATTGCCCCAGGGTCGCACACCAACCAAGGCCGATTGGGCCAGGATCAGCCGGGTTTTCCGGGGGCGGCTGGACGCGCGGATTGCAGAACTGGAACGCACGCGGGACAAGCTGGATGGGTGTATCGGCTGTGGCTGTCTGAGCTTGAAAAGCTGCGCATTGTACAATCCCGATGATGCGGCGGGCGCGCGCGGTGCGGGGCCTCGCAATATTATCGAGGGTTAAGCGCCCCCGCGAAAGGAGGAAAATGCCAGTTGAAACGCTCCGCCAGGGTGCCCCGGTTTGGACGGCGCGGTGCCAAATCCCGGGCCTTTCCCTGCGCCCAAAATTGACGACATAGTGTCCTACTCGCCCATATCCTTGCGCAAGTTTTTCACCTCTCCCCGCACCTTCTTCGCCTTCAACCGCCGCTCAACCGAGCCTTTCGTCGGCCGCGTCGGCCTGCGCTTCTTCGGCACCACCGTCGCCCGCAGCACCAGTTCCGCCAGCCGCTCCCGCGCGATCTCGCGGTTCCTTGCCTGGCTCCGGGTTTCCTGCACGAAGATCACAATCGCGCCTTCGCGGGTCCAGCGTTGCCCCGCCAGCCGCCGCAACCGGCGTTTCACCGGGTCGGGCAGGTTGGGTGACCGCTCCGCCTCGAACCGCAATTCTACCGCCGTCGAGACCTTGTTGACATTCTGCCCGCCCGGCCCCGATGACCGGGTAAAGCTCTCTGTCAGCTCCCAATCGGCGATCTCGATCTGGTCATTGATCCGCAGCATGTCCGCGCCCTCGTATGCACAGGGAATGTACAGCCAGTGTAGGCCCTGTGACACCCGATATCAGCCAGCTTCCTCCGCTTCGACATCGCGCGCGGTGGGCGGCGACCACCCCCGGTCCGCCCGCATCGCAAAAGCCCCCGGCTTGCCCAGCAGTTCGGCCTCCTGTTCCGCCATCAATTCGCGGGTGCGTTTGACATAGGCCGCGTTGCGGTGCAGCTCGATCTCAGGATCGTAAAGCGCCGCCAGTTCGCGGATTCCATAGCGGTCCCGGTCCTGAAAATCGCGGGATTTCAGTTCGGCATCAAAGGGATGCACCCCCAGCGCTTCCAGCGCCGACCGCCCCGAGCGCACCGCGCTGTCGAACGTGTCGCGGATGATGTCCCTGCACCCCGCCGCATAGAGATCATAGACATGGTTGCGGTCGCGGGCGCGGGCAACGATATGAACATCGGGGTGGTTTTGCGTGACATAGCGGGTCAACTCGGTCGCGCCGTCCTTGTCGTCGATGGCAATCACCAGCAATTTTGCCTCGGCAATGCCCGCCGCATGCAGCAGATCGGGCCGCGTGGCATCGCCGAAAAACACCTTCAGCCCGAAAGCCCGCAACATTTCAAGCTGGGCTGAGCTGTGATCCAGCACCACGGTCGAAAACCCGGCCTGCCGCAGCATGCGGTTGACGATGCCGCCGAACCGCCCGTGTCCGGCAATGATGACCGTACCCGCCTCGTCGATCTCATCAGCCTCGCGGGCCTGATCCTCGACATATTTCGGCACGATGACGCGCTCGTAAAGGATAAAGAGCAAGGGCGTCAGCAGCATCGACAGGGCGACAACCAACAACAGCTGATCGGCAATCGCCTGCGGCAACACCTGATTGGCAACCACGAAAGACAAGAGGACAAACCCGAACTCACCGGCCTGTGCCAGGCCCAGCGTCACCAGCCACCGGTCGGCTCCGCGCACCCCGAATACCGTGGCCAGCAGGTAAAGCACCGCCCCCTTCAGCGCCATCAGACCCAGCGTCAGACCAACCACAAGGCCCAGATTGCCAAAGAGCAGGGAAAAGTTGATCGCCGCCCCCACGGTCATGAAAAAGAGGCCCAACAGCAGCCCGCGAAACGGGTCGATATCGCTTTCCAATTCGTGCCGGTATTCGCTGTTGGCCAATACCACGCCGGCCAGAAACGTGCCCAATGCGGGCGACAGCCCTACCAGTGTCATCAACAGCGCAATACCGATCACCATCATCAATGCCGCCGCGACAAAAAGCTCACGCAGATGCGCCAGTTCGATGAATCGGAACAGGGGCCGCGTCAGGTAGGATCCGCCCGCAATCACCGCACCGATGGCCCCGAAAGTGATCAACGCCTGTGCCCATCCCGGCAATTCGTCGACAAGGTTCAGATCGAGACTGCCCTCCAAGTCATGATTGCTGCCACCCTCTGGCACCGCGCCACCGTCATGGCTGCTGCCGCCCTCCAAGGGCGCGGCAATCTCGACCGCATGGGACGTGTCGACAAAGCTCCAGCTTTCGACCAGATCCGGCATCGCCAGAAGCGGGATCAGCGCCAGCATCGGGATCACGGCAATGTCCTGAAACAGCAGCACCGAAAATCCGGACTGGCCGCCCTCGCTCTGCATCAGGCCCTTTTCGTTGAAGGTCTGCAGCACGATGGCGGTCGAAGACAGCGCCAGGACAAGCCCGATCGCCACGGCAAAGCTCCACGGCAGGCCAAAAACAAACGCGGCCCCGGCGGCCAAAGCGGCGGTCAGCCCCACCTGCAACCCGCCCAACCCCAAAAGGCGGGCCCGCATTCCCCACAGGCGTCGCGGCTCCAGCTCCAGGCCGACCAGGAACAACATCATGACAACGCCGAATTCCGCGAAATGCTGCAGGTTGATGACATCGACATTCAGAGCCAGCAGAACCGGACCCAGAACGATGCCCGCAATCAGGTATCCCAGGACCGAGCCCAGGCCCAGCTTGGAGGCCAACGGCACCGCGATGACGCCCGCGATCAGCAGCAGAAAGGAAAGAAGAAGAAAACTGCCCATGGATCAGGCCTCCGTTTTGATCGGCAGCGTGCCGGCATCGACCTGGCCCATCTTGTCGGCGGTATCGAAATCATAGGCGTCATCGCGCAGCGCCTGCAACAGCCGGACAAAGCCCGCGACATGCGGGGCCACGGCACCCGCCGCAGGGGCCTGCAACGCCGAATGCAGAACATAAGGTGCGCCATAGCGCATCTTGCACAGCCGCGCGGTCTGCTCCATCGGCGTCAGGAACGTGCGCAACGGGAAATGCTGGTATCCTTCGGGGGTATAAGCCTCGGACGATCCCGCCGCCGAAATCGCCTGCATCAGGGTCTTTCCCATCAGCTTGTCACCGCCCGCGCCGTAGGCAAAGCCATGTTCCAGAACCAGGTCGACCCATTCCTTGATCAGCGACGGCGTCGAATACCAAAAAAGCGGATGCTGAAACAGGATCACGTCATGATCCAGCAGCAGCGCCTGCTCGCGGTCGATATCGATATTCTGGCGCGGATAGGCGGCGTAAAGATCGATCTGGGTGATGCCCTCGACAGCCGCCGCCGCGTCATACATCGCCTGATTGACATGGGAATGGCGGTGCCCGGGATGGGCATAATATAAAAGCACGCGGGCCATGGAATGTCCTCCGTTTCGCCGCATCAGTAGACCCGGGCTTGCCGCATAAGGAAAGGGCGCGCGGGGATGGAAATGTCAAAGAGAGTGCCCGGCGCGCGGGAGGCGAGATGCCCGCCCCGAAACCGCTGCCCGGAAACCGAAAAGGGTCGCCATCTCAGGCGACCCTTCACGAGAATTTAAGGAGGTGGGGTGGGTTAGACCGAAGTCCCACCTGGGGCGGTTTCCACCGCTAGGATTGCCTAAAGGCGACCTCCCCAGATTGTCCCGACGCCATTCTCCAATACCTCTCTTGACACTGGATCACCTCCTTCCATTTCGTTGCTGTTAGAAGAAGGTTGCCATAGATTTTGTGTTTGTCAAAACATTTTATGCAATTTGTGCTGTCAGCCGCGCGGTGATCATACGGAAGGGCACCAGTGCCAACAGCGCCAGAGACAGCTTTACAAACCAGTCGGCAACCGCCAACGACACCCAAAGCGGGGCCTCGGGCCCGGTGCCCAGAAGCGGCAGGATCTCACCGGCCCAACCGACATCATTGCCCGGTTCAAGCCAGATCAGGCTGGCCGAAAAGGCGATGCTGAAAAACAGTGCCGTATCCACCGACGATCCCACCAATGTCGAGGCCAGCGGTGCCCGCCACCAGGCCCCCGCGCGCATGCGGTCGAAAATGGCGACGTCCAGCAGTTGCGCGGTCAGAAAGGCCAGCCCCGAGCCGACTGCGATCCTGAGGGTCACCAGCGGGCCAAATTCGCCGATGATCTGGGTGCCGATCAGCGAAGAGGCCACGCCGACGACAAAACCCGCAAACACAACACGGCGCGCGGCGGCAACACCATAGACGCGGTTCATGACATCGGTGACCAGAAAGGCCACCGGATAGGTGAATGCGCCCCAGGTGAGCCATTGGCCAAACAGGAACTGAACAAGGATATTGGAGGCGACAACAACGGTCGCCATGGCAAGAATGCCGGGCAGGTGAATGCGGGTCATGTATCTGGTCCGTTTTTACAAGGTAGCGGAGACTTGGCCCTGCCACAGCGGCAGAGACGCGCGCGCTTTAGCCTGCAACGCAACCGATTGGCAAGCGCGGGGAAGAATTTTCCTGCAAAATTCTTTCCCCCGAAAAATCTTGAGGCAAGATTTTTCCGACCCTCACCGCATTACCTCGGCCACGGCGCGGGCAACCACGGGGATGGTCTCGGGCGTCAGGCCGGCCACATTGATGCGGCTGTCGCCCACCAGATAGATGCCAAATTCGTCGCGCAGCCGCTCCACCTGATCGGGTGTCGCCCCCAACAGGGTGAACATGCCTTTGTGAGAAGTGAAAAAGCCGAAGCGGTCCGATCCCGTGACCCGGCGCAGCTCATCTGCGAATGCCGCCCGGTTGGCCTGCAGGCTTTCGCGCATCTCACGCAATTCGCTGCGCCACATATCGCTCAGCCCGGCATCGCTCAAAACGGTCTGCACCGCGCGCGCGCCGTGATCGGGCGGAAAGGTATAGTTCTGACGATTGAGCCAGGCCAGCAACCCGCCCGCCGCCTCGGCCCGCCCGGCGTCACGCGTCACCGCCATCGCGATGCCGACGCGGTCGCGATACACGCCGAAATTCTTGGAACATGACGCCGCCAGCAGCATCTCGGGCACCATCCCGGTCAGCATCCGCAAGCCCGCCGCATCTTCCTCAAGCCCCCGCCCAAAGCCCAGATAGGCCGCGTCCACGAACGGGATCGCGCCGGTGTATTGACAGATCTTGCCCACCGCCCGCCAGTCATCGGAATTCAGATCCACTCCTGTGGGGTTGTGACAGCAGGCATGCAGCAAGATAACGTCGCCCGGTTGCGCTCCGGCCAGATCGGCCATCATGCCGTCCCGGTCCAGACCGCCGGTCGCAGCGTCATAGTAGCGGTATTCGCGCAAGTTCAGTCCCAGATAGCGGGCGATCTCGGTATGATTGGGCCAGGTTGGCGCGGAAAGCCAGATCGTGGCCTCGGGGCTCAGGTGCCGGACCATCTCAAACACCTGCCGCACCGCGCCGGTGCCGCCCGGCGTTGCCACGGACCCGACCCTGTCGGCGGGCACGGCATCGCCCAGAACAAGCCCGTGCATGGCCGCCAGGAACCCCGAATCGCCGGCTGGCGCGACATAGCGTTTGCTGTCCTGTTCGCGCCATATCCGTTCCTCGGCCACCTTGACCGCCGCCATCACCGGGGTGCGGCCATCATGGGTTTTGTAAATGCCGATACCCAGATCGACCTTATCGGGCCGCGGATCGTCGCGCAGCATCGCAATCAGGCGGATGATCTTGTCGGGCTCGGGCGGCGTCAGGGTCTCGAACATGGGGCGGTGCCTCCTCAGGCGGGAAAACGGGCCGGGTCGCGGTCGCGGGTCAAAACGCGGACGTGTTCTTCGGTGTGGACCGGGCGGAACCCGGCGTTCAGATACACCTGCAGGGCGCGCGGATGGTCCAGCGTGCAGGTGTTGAGCGTCATCCGGGTCACGCCCGCCCTGGCCCACCCGGCCTGAATGGCCGCCGCCAGCAGCTTCGCACCGATGCCGGTTCCCACCGCCTCGGGCACCAGCCCGAAATAGGCCAGATCGCAGATGCCCGGCAGCCGCCAGTCCAAAAGGAAGAACCCCTGCGGCCAGCCGTGGCGACAGGCGGTGGTCAGCTGCATATCGGGGTCCTGCAGATAGGCGCGCAGGTCTTCGGGGTCATCGTCGAACTTGTCGACCCATTCGTAATCGCGCCCGACCGCGCCATAAAGCGACAGGAAAAACCACACCGGAGGGTTTTGCGCCACCTCCAGCCGGACATCGGCGGGCATTGCGAGCGCGGGCGCGCCCGGTCGGGTGTCCATCGACAGATATGTGACGGTATAGGGCACCTCGGTGCCCGCCGGAATTACGCTCATCCGGTTTCGACTTTCAGCTGATCGAACTGCCCCCATTCCGACCACGACCCGTCATAGAGCGCCACATCGCGGTGGCCCAGCATTTCCAGCCCAAGCGACAGGATCGCAGCCGTCACGCCAGAGCCGCAGGTGGTGATGATGCGCTTTTTCAGATCGACGCCGGCATCGGTAAACGCTTCGCGCAGAGCGTCACAGCGCTTCATGGTGCCATCGGCATTCAGGAGTTCCGCGTAATGCACATTGAACGAGCCCGGAATATGGCCCGCGCGCAACCCTTCGCGCGGCTCGGGCGCATCGCCGCGAAACCTCTCCGGCCCGCGCGCATCGACGATCTGCCAATCGCCCAGTTTCGCGGCGGCGGCGACCTGCGTCACATCCTTGACCAGATGCGCCTGGCGCTGCGCGGTCATGTGCCGGTCGCGCAGGATGGGGGGCATATCCTCGACTTCGCGGCCCTCGGCCAGCCATTTCGGCAATCCGCCATCCAGAACCGCGATATCGGTCTTGCCCATCAGGCGGAAAAGCCACCAGACGCGGGCGGCGGAGAACAAGCCGATGCCGTCATAGACCACCACCTGATGCCCGTCGCCCACGCCCATCGCGCGCATCCGGCTCATGAATTTCTCGATCGGGGGAGCCATGTGCGGCAGCGCGCTGGCGCTGTCGGCGACATCGTCGATATCGAAATACCGGGCACCCGGAATGTGGCCCGCGTCATATTCGGCGCGCGCGTCGCGGCCCATATCGGGCAGATACCAGGACGCATCCAGCACGCGCAGATCGGGGTCGTTCAGGTGATCGGCCAGCCACTGGGTGGAGACGAGGGTTTTCGGATCATCGGCGGGCATTGGCGGGCTCCCTCACATAGTGCTTTTGGTCGCGCATAGCCCTACGGCATAAGGCTTGGCACTGGCAAGGGGCGCAGGGGTCGCGGGCGGTCCCTCAGCCTTTGTCGCGCATCAGCCGCGCCTTTTGGCGCTGCCAGTCGCGCTTGGCCTCATCGGCGCGTTTATCCTGATTTTTCTTGCCCTTGGCGATGCCGATCTTGAGCTTCACAAAGCCCTTGTGGTTGAAATACATGACCAGCGGCACCAGCGTCATGCCCTGGCGCTGCGTCGCATTCCACAGTTTCGACAACTCTTTCTTGCTGACCAGCAGCTTGCGGCGGCGGCGTTCCTCATGGCCCCAGGTCTTGGCCTGCGCATAGGGCGCGATATAGGAGTTCACCAGCCAAAGCTCGCCTTCTTCCACGGCGGCATAGCTTTCGGCGATATTGGAGCCGCCCTGACGCAGCGATTTGACCTCGGAACCTTCCAGAATAATGCCGCATTCGAGATCGTCCTCGATGGCATAATCATAGCGCGCGCGCCGGTTTTCGGCGATCACCTTGTAATTGGGGTCTGCGGGTTTCTTGGCCATGGCCCGCCCCATGTAGGGGGCGGGCCCGGCGCTGTCCAGTTGTGGCGGCGGTGGCACCACGAAAATCGGAGGAGAGGCAGATAAGTGACACGAGTGTCACTTTTAAATGACGCAAGTGTCACTTTTTACGCCGCCGACAGCCCCCGGATCAGTGGATCAGGCTGGCGTGACGCAGCGCGGCCT
>Ga0316204_10012766_pt1 | contig 10178 bp, 12 predicted proteins | sample 6monrhotite_MG_2_FD_205661 | JGI IMG/M metagenome (GOLD analysis project Ga0316204, IMG submission 205661) | Microbial mat bacterial communities from mineral coupon in-situ incubated in ocean water Damariscotta River, Maine, United States -... | ecosystem: Environmental > Aquatic > Marine >... | reverse complement strand
GGCCCCTTCAAAACTTTCAGTATAATTGAATGCTGCAACAGACTCTGAAGAATCTGTTACATTAATTATATCAAAAATTGTCAATGTATCTGTTCCTGCTGTATTGGTAACCATTAAAATAACATCATATACTCCGGAAGTATCATACGTAATTGTTGGGCTTGCTAATATTGATGTCCCAGGTGTTCCTCCAGGGAAAGTCCATTTATAACTTACAATCGTATCTCCATAAGAGTCATCTGAAAAAACAATTGAATCACCTTTGCATATGAGTTGTTCAGATAAATACATTTCTGCAACAGGTGGGCATAGATCAGCCACATATCCATTATTTGTTCCAGTGGCAATTAAATTATTTGTACTCACCAAAGTAATCAAATGGCTTGCTGTAGTTAATGCATCATGCATTCGATCTCTCTGACCTTTAGTAAAAAGCGTTTGGCAATTATCATAACCCATATAGTTTTCAACTTGATCTACTACATTAGTTGTGTATGGGTTAGGGTTAGCCGTGCTTCCTCCTTGAGTATCATTTGAGCATGTATTAGAAAGTGTGTCACAATCAAAATTAGCTGCTGCTGCTGCTGGTGGAGTATCACAAACTCTGTCTCCAGTTGTTCTGCAGTCAGTCCCACATCCGTTTTGTCCGAAAAAGGTAGGTTGAAAAGTATGCAGCAGGTTTAAACAATGACCCACTTCATGCGTTGCCGTTCTTCCTCCAGGTATACTTGATGAATTTGCCGTTCCTATAGTTCCCCATTCTTCATGCAGTACTACCAATCCATATGTATTTAAATTAAAGGTTTGTCCTGAAAATGCAAAAGGGAATTGTGCATAACCTAAAATATTTCCAGCAGAACTTCCACTTTCACTAATGTCATCTACTAACCATATGTTAAGATAATTGTTAGAATTCCAATGTGAAATTGACTTATTATTATCATCAAAGTCATATGTGCTGTATGAATTTACACGTACAATCCCAGTAGTACAAGTACTATCTGGTGACTTATTAGCCAATTTAAATTGGATTTGTGCATCAGCAGCAGAACTTTTAAAAATGTTTCTTGTATCTGATGTATCAGCATTTAACTTTTGAAAGTCTTCATTCAACACTCTGATTCCATCCTCTATTTGTGCTCTGCTAATATTGCCATCACCATTGTAATGAATAACATGGACTACTACTGGTATTGTATAAATAGCTGCTTTTGACTTTTTCTTCCCTTTAGTTAATACACCATTTGTCAGATCATCTTGCCATGCATTAAATCGAACCCTTTCATCAGGATTAGATTGAAAATATTCTTCAAGAATTTCATCTGTTCCACACCTATGATTTTGGGAAAAAGCTCCTATTGTTAGTGTGATAAAGGCCAAAAACGATAAAATTATTTTTTTCATATCTCTTAATTCTTTCTCTACAAATTTCAATATAATATAGTTTATAAATTTACGCAGAATGGCTGCGCAAATTACTGAACTAACCCAATTGATGCAAGTTGGTAAAACGAATGACAATTTATTAGGAACACCCTTTATATCATATAATTAAAGTACATAGAACCCAAAAGTTCTTTCAATGTTCCTTTACTCATTAAATAAACGTATTTACCATTTATGTTGTTGCATGCATCTTTTAATAAACAGTCCCTTATATTAAGGCCAATGCTTGTTCTATATCTTCTCTAAGGTCTTCTACATCTTCAATTCCAACACTAAGTCTTATTAATGATTCAAGAACTCCCAATTTCTCTCTTTCTTTCTTTGGAATTGCAGCATGTGTCATTGAGGCTGGATGGCAAGTCAAACTCTCAACTCCTCCAAGAGATTCAGCTAGCGTAAATACTTGAAAAGATGACATTACCTTATATGCGTCCTCTTTCTTGTTCCCTTTCGTAGTAAAAGAAATCATGCCCCCAAAATCGCTCATTTGTTCTTTTGCAATATTATGGTTGGGGTGATCCTCAAAGCCAGGCCAATATACTTTATCTACTTTAGGGTGATTTCTTAAATAATGAGCTATTATTCTTCCATTTTCAGAATGACGCTGCATTCTCAAGTGCAATGTCTTGATTCCTCTTAGAACAAGAAAACTATCTTGAGGGCCACAAACGGCACCGCTACTATTCTGAATAAAATATAATTGTTCAGCAATTTCTTCATTCTTACAAATCAAAGCTCCCATGACAACATCTGAGTGTCCTCCCATGTATTTTGTAATTGAATGCATTACAATATCAGCTCCTAAATCCAATGGAGTTTGCATATAAGGAGTAGCAAATGTGTTATCTACTACTAGCTTTAAGCCATGCTTTTTTGAAATAGATGATACTCCCTTGATGTCAATAACATTCATCATGGGGTTAGTTGGGGTTTCCACCCAAATGAGTTTAGTTTCTTCAGTTATTGCTTCTTCAATCATCGACACATCATTCATAGGAACAAAAGTAAATTTGATGTTGAATTTTTCGAAAATCTTAGTAAATAGGCGATAAGAGCCTCCATATAAATCATTTGTGGAAATCACCTCATCCCCAGGGCTTAAGGTCTTCAAAACTGCATCTATAGCTGCTAATCCACTACCAAAACACAAGCCAAATTTCCCATTTTCAAGAGCGGCAAGATTATCTTCTAATGCTTTTCTAGTGGGGTTTCCAGTTCTTGAATACTCAAACCCCTTATGATCTCCAGGAGTAGTTTGTTTGTATGTTGATGTCTGATAGATTGGCGTCATCACTGCCCCTGTTGCCGAATCGGGCTCTAAACCTGCATGAATTACCTTGGTTCCAAATCGCATATTTTTTTTAGCCATTTCTTACTTGGTTTATAATGGCCAACTAAATTAACCAACGCAACATCGGGGAGAAAGCAAATTAGTTTTTTTTCTCTGAGTGGGTTCTTTTTACCCATCGAGGCAAAATTATTGCCCCAATAAAAAGATAAGGATAGTAACTTACCAATCTCCATAATAATGCTAAAGCGGCAGCTAAACCTATTGGGATAAAATCTTTTAAAAAGCCTGAGAATGCAATCTCCGCCACTCCCGCACCACCTGGGGTAGGACTAATGAGCATAATTACCCACATCACAAGTTGACGAGCATAAATTAACAGGTGTTGATCTACTAATACAAAAGCCAAGATTAAAAAATTTACTACCCAATATCTTGCTGTCCATGAAAAAAAAGTAGCTATAAATGCTTTCAACCAAAATGAAAAAGGCTTACCTTTCAACTCTTTAGATGTCAAAATTATTTCATCACCTGTTTCAGCTGCCTTAAATCTCCATTTTTTAAGGAACGAGAGGTTGAAAACTCTCAGCAATATCCATTTAAACCCTCTTGGTCTAAAGAATATAGCATAGGAAATTCCCAATGTCAAAACCAAAATAAACAAATACCCTACTACAAAAATTCCTTTTGTTCCTAGCACCACCCCAAAAATTTCTTTTTCCATCTGGATAGGAAATAAATCAGTAACTCCAACTAATAAAATCAAGGTGGGAACCATGAGAATATAAAATAATTCATCCAGCAATGCTGAAGAAAGCACCACAGCGGTGCTACGTCCTAAGTTTATGCCTTCTTTATTTACGATATAAATTGCAACTCCTGATCCTCCTACAACCGATGGTGTGATTGCCGAAGCAAACTCCCAAAGCATAATCACATCAAAACTGTTTCTCCAGCTAATCTTATAATCCGTAAGAATTCTAATTCGTAACATATAAGATAAATCTCGAACCGCCATCATCATAATAGCTACTAAAATCCAAAAAGTTGATGACCAGGTCCATTCAATCGATTCAAAATATTCTGCCTTAAAACTCTTGGAAACCAAATATGTAGCTACAGCCAACCCAATAATGATGGTTAAAAATATTCTAGTTGGAGAAAAAAGTTGGAGTGCCTTTGGGTTTTCAGTCATCAGTGTGATTCATGGAAGAGAATTCCATTTACTTTTGTAGTTCAAATTTTTTAAATGAATACAGCATTTTATCTTTCTACTTGTTCTACTTGCCAAAAGATTTTAGCTCAAATTGATTTGCCAGCATCTGTTAAACTGCAAGATATCAAAACTAATAAAATAAGCCTTCAACAGTTAGAAGAAATGAGGCGTTTATCAGGCAGTTATGATAGCTTGTTTAGCCGTAGAGCAATCAAATATAGAAGCATGGGCTTAAATGAAAAAGTACTGCAAGAAGAAGATTATAAAAACTTAATCTTAGAAGAGTATACCTTTTTGAAAAGACCTGTCTTTGTTATGAAAGGACAAATCTTTATTGGGAATAGCAAAAAAGTTATTGATGCCCTTGAAACAGCATTAAATGCTTAAGATTTTAAATAAAAGAGTACTAGCTCATTCTGCTATTCTTGGAGCCAATATAATCTATGGCCTTAACTATTCCATTGCTAAAGAGGTAATGCCTGAATTTATTGCTCCTTTTGGTTTCATTTTCTGCAGAGTCTCAGGTGCATTGCTACTATTTTGGATGTTCAGCACTTTTTCTACACATGAAAAAGTCAATCGAAAAGATTTAGTAAGGCTAGCAATTTGTGGCCTATTTGGTGTAGCATCCAATCAATTGATGTTTTTTTATGGCCTAAACCTAACTACACCTATTAATGCAGCTATAATAATGACATGCAATCCTATTTTAGTATTGATAATCTCCGCTGCAATTCTAGGTGAAAGGATAACACCATATAAAGTAGGAGGTATTTTTCTTGGAATTTGCGGCGCTGCTGGTTTAATTCTTTACAAAAACCAATTAAGTATTTCTTCAGATGGCGTTATTGGTGACTTGTTCATTTTTTTAAATGCGACATCCTATGCTATCTATCTTGTATTAGTAAAGCCTCTAATGAAAAAGTATAAGGCAATAACCGTAATCAAATGGGTGTTCCTTTTTGGCTTTTTCATAGTAATCCCATTTGGTTTTGAAGAGTTCTTAAATATTAATTGGAGTTCATTTTCTCTGGGAATTTGGTCTGCATTTACATTTGTAATTATTGGGACCACATTCTTAGCTTACCTTTTTAATATTTATGGTTTAAAAGAATTAAACCCAACTGTAGTTAGCACCTATATATACTCTCAACCCCTTATTGCAACTATTGTAGCACTAATGTTGCAAAAAGACGAATTGTCTTGGGTAAAAATAGTTTCTGCTATCTTGATCTTTATAGGGGTATACTTGGTCAGTTTCAAACCAAAAAACTTGATTCCAACTGCTAAAAAATAAGGCTATCAGCTTTGCTTATTTTTGCGTTTCAAATTGATATAGGATGATTCATTCAATGACAGGCTTTGGTAAAGCTGAAGGAATAATAGGAAATAAAAAAATTAGCATTCAATTGAAATCTTTGAATAGTAAATTAACGGATATCTCTGTTAAATTACCCTCACTATTTAAAGAACAAGAATTGCGATTTAGAAAGCAATTATCCGATAACTTAAGCAGAGGTAAAATTGAGATGTACCTTACTTTTCAGGCTGAAGAAGAACTTGCTTCCTATGAGGTAAACCCTTCTGTTTTCAAAAAGTATTTTACACAACTGCAATCTTTAAAACAAGACATTGGTTTTGACGATCAGGATATCCTAAACGCTATTATTAAGATGCCTGAAGTTATACAAAGCAAAGAAGAGAAAGTTGAAGAGAAAGATGCCCATGAACTTCAAAAAATACTTGCTAATGCTATTGATGCATTAACCGAATTTCGAATTGAAGAAGGGAAAACTCTGGCTGAAGATCTAACTTCAAATGTCTCAGAAATTGTCGCTCTTTTAACCAAAGCTTTGACATATGAGGATGAAAGAGTTGAAATTGTAAGAAGCAGATTGTTAAATAACTTGGAGGAATCTAAACAGAAAGACAAAATTGACAACGATCGCTTTGAACAAGAAATGATCTATTATATTGAAAAGTATGATATTTCAGAAGAGAAAGTCCGATTAAAGGCTCATTGCGACTATTTTATTAAAACACTTAAAACTGAAAAAGCTCAAGGAAAGAAACTTGGATTTATTTCTCAAGAGATTGGAAGAGAGATAAACACATTAGGATCCAAAGCTAATCATGCAGAAATGCAACGAATAGTTGTACAAATGAAAGATCATCTTGAAAAAATTAAAGAGCAAGTATTAAACGTTTTGTAATGGGCAAATGCATTATTTTTTCTGCACCTTCTGGCGCTGGTAAAACGACAATTGTTAAACGGTTGCTTGAGGAAAACTTAAATCTTGAATTCTCCATTTCTGCCACAACAAGAGAAAAAAGAGGAGAAGAAATTGATGGGAAAGATTATTATTTCCTTTCTGTTGATGATTTTAAAAATAAAGCTGAACAAGAAGAGTTTATAGAATGGGAGGAGGTTTATAAAGATCAATCTTATGGTACTTTAAAAGACGAAATTGAACGAATTTGGAATAGTGGCAAACATGTGATCTTTGATGTTGATGTTATTGGAGGGTTGAATTTAAAAGATTATTTCAAAAGTAAAGCGCTATCTCTATTTGTAATGCCCCCATCTGTTCAAGTCCTTGAAGATAGATTAAATAGTAGAGGAACTGAAAGTCAAGAAAAGATAAGTAAGCGTATGGCAAAAGCTAAATCTGAATTGATTACAGCTGACCAGTTTGACTATGTTATTTTAAATGATGAATTAGAAAAAGCTGTTCAAGCAGCTCTTTTTGTGGTAAAGAAATTTCTTAACGAATGAAAATAGGCTTGTTTTTTGGAACCTACAATCCCGTCCATGTTGGACATATGGTGATTGCTAACTATATGGTGGAATTTACCGACCTAGACCAAATATGGATGGTGGTTACTCCTCAAAATCCATTTAAACAAAAAGAGTCTATGTTGAAAGACTATGATCGTCTGCATTTAATGCAATTGGCAATTGGTGATGATTCTAGGCTAAAAGCTTCCAATATAGAATTTGATTTACCTCAGCCCAACTATACGGTTGACACATTGACTTATCTCAAAGAAAAACACCCAGATAAAGAATTTGCCCTGATTATGGGGGCTGATAATTTGAATCATTTCCATAAATGGAAGAATCATGATGTAATACTTGAGAATCATGAACTCTATGTATACCCTAGAATGGAAGCTAATGATGGAGGAGACTTAAGAAAACACTTTAGAGTAACTTATGTGGAAGCCCCAGTTATGAAGATTTCTTCTTCTTTTATTCGAAAAGCAATTAGTGAAGGAAAAGATGTCTCTCACTACATGCCTTCAATGGTTGGTGATTATGTGAATCAGATGAATCTATACCGCTAATCCCTTTTTGTTTTATAAATACCCTTTAAGCCAATAATTTTAACACTCTATAGAAAATATATTTTATTATGAATTTATTTCGGACTCTTTTAATTATGCTTCTCATCAGTGGCATTACAATTGTACAATCCCAAGAGATAGATGAGGTGGCTTTAAAATATGCCAGCACCATTACTGCTAAAGAATTAAGTCATCACTTACATATTATTGCCTCAGATGAATTTGAAGGCCGGGAAACTGGAAAACAAGGGCAAAAGATGGCAATGCAATATTTAATTGAACAATTTCAAAATTATGGGATTAAGGATTATCAAAACCTTAATTATCAACAATCTTTTCCCATAATTGAACAAGAAAACAGTGGAATAGATTTACTGATTAACGGTAAAAAATTTATCCATAATAAAGACTTTAACTGTACACCTCAAGTAATCCTAGAAACAAGTTTATCTGGTGAGATTGTATTTGTAGGTTATGGCATTGAAGAGGAAGAACACAACGACTATCAAGATATCGATGTGAAAGGTAAGGCAGTCTTTTTTTGGAAAGGTAATCCAAAGAAAGAATTGAAGGATATTTGGAAAATTCAAAAAAAAATTAAGCTTGCCAAAGAGAAAGGAGCCTCTGCTATCTTTTTCTATGACAAAAACTTAGAGGAAAGTCTAGAAAAATATTCTCACTATTTTTATAAACCAAAAACAATGCTACTGGATGATTTAACTGATGAGACTCCAGTAATAAGAATGACTGAAAATACTGCCAATGCATTTCTGAACGCTGGCAAATTGAAGGTTAAAAAAATAACAAAAAAAGGAATCAATACTGGAAAGAGTTTTAGCACTCCATTTAATTTAAAAATAAATAAGCCTACAACTGAATTAACTGGTGAAAATGTAATCGCTTTTATTGAAGGAACAGAAAAAAAAGAAGAAGTAATCGTTCTGACAGCACACTATGATCATATTGGAAAAAAGGATTCTATAATTTTTAATGGTGCTGATGATGATGGAACAGGAACTGTTACTTTACTTGAACTAGCACAAGCATTTACTACTGCAGCTGCAGAAGGTTACCGACCTAAACGAAGTATTCTGATTATGCCTGTTTCTGGAGAAGAAAAGGGCCTTTTAGGTTCAAAATACTATACCAATCACCCCATTTTCCCATTAGAAAATACTGTGGCAAATCTTAATATTGATATGATTGGCAGGTACGATGAGAATCATGAAGAAGGGAGTAATTATATTTATCTCATAGGTTCAGATAAGTTGAGCTCTGAACTGCACCAATTAAGTGAAATGGTAAACGAGAAATCTTTAAAAATTGACTTGGATTATACATTTAATGATGACAATGACCCTAATCGATTCTACTACCGTTCAGACCATTATAACTTTGCCAAAAACAACATCCCAGTTATTTTCTACTTCAACGGAGTTCATGAAGATTATCACAAATCAACTGATACCGTTGAGAAAATAGATTTTGATAAAACTGAACGTGTTGCTCGCTTAATATTTCTAACCGCTTGGGAGCTGGCTAACCGAAAAAATAGAATTAAGGTTGATAAGGGAACAAAATAGTATCCCAAAAAAATATTAATGGGTTCTGGTTTTGCTTTAGATATGATTTCAAGATTGAAACAAAATCAATCTTTGAGAGTTAAAACTGACTTCTCAACTTTAAAGAAAGCATATCTTAATAATGCTTCAAAACAAGGAATTGATTATAAAAAAGCGACTAAAAGAGAATTATTTCTCATACGTCAAAAGATCATAACACAAAAAAGAAAAGAAGGACAGCAACAAATTTGGATATACTGCATAACTGTTGTAATTACAGTAATCATGATTGTTAGCTCAATTCTACTTATTAGAATTTCTTTTTTCTAATAAAAAAAGCCTTTCAAAATTTGAAAGGCTTTTTTAGAAGTTATATGTTGTAATTGCTTATTCTGCGATTACTTCAAAATTAATTGAAACAGTAACATCTTTGTGCAATCTAATCTCAGCTTGGTATGTACCAATTTCTTTGATTTGTGATCCTAAGATTTTAATGTTTTTCTTCTCAATATTATGTCCATCCTTATTGATGCTATCTGCCAATTGAATTGTATTCACAGAACCAAAAATTTTCTTTCCACCTTCTCCTACTTTCGCCCCTACTTGGATGGTTGCTTTTTCTAGTTTTTGTGCAGTAATGTTAGCTTCATCTTTTACTTTAGCCTCTTTGTGACTTCTTTGACGCATATTTTCTTCCCACACCTTTTTGTTAGATGAAGTAGCGGCAAGGGCCTTTCCTTGAGGAATTAAAAAATTTCTAGCATATCCAGGCTTAACGCTAACTAATTCGTCTTTAAATCCTAGATTTTCGATGTCTTCTTTTAGTATAATTTCCATTTCTAATCCTCCTATTTAAGTAAATCAGCTACGTAAGGCATTAACCCTAAATGACGTGCTCTTTTAACAGATTGAGCAACTTTTCTTTGATATTTCAAAGATGTTCCGGTAATTCTTCTTGGAAGTAATTTCCCTTGCTCATTTACAAATTGTAACAAAAAATCAGGGTTCTTGTAATCAATGTACTTGATTCTGTTCTTTTTGAAACGACAATATTTTTCTTTCTTTACATCAATCGATGGTGGATTGAGGTACCTTATTTCTGATGAATTTTCAGCCATTTTTTTAAGTTTTTAATTTTTTACTTCTCTACTTTAGCAGTAGATTTAATTTTTTCAATACGCACTTTTGCATATTCAACTGCATGCTTATCAAGCTTAACAGTTAAGAAACGCATTATCTTTTCGTCTCTTTTAAATGCCAATTCAAGCTTCGAGATAAATTCTCCCTCAGCTTCATATTGAAACAATTGATAAAAACC
>Ga0316204_10012765_pt1 | contig 10178 bp, 12 predicted proteins | sample 6monrhotite_MG_2_FD_205661 | JGI IMG/M metagenome (GOLD analysis project Ga0316204, IMG submission 205661) | Microbial mat bacterial communities from mineral coupon in-situ incubated in ocean water Damariscotta River, Maine, United States -... | ecosystem: Environmental > Aquatic > Marine >... | reverse complement strand
AAGCGTTTGAGGGCGGCCTCTGATCGCCTGCAGATATAGGGCGAAGGGCAGGCTTCCAACAATCATGGCCCCGATAATAATCCAATCAATCTGAGCGCTGGCGAAAAAACCAACCGAGCCATCTTTCGTTGAAAAGCCCCCTGTCGCGATGGAGGTCATCGCATGGTTGACGGCATCAAAGGCTGGCATGTCAGCGATCCACAAAAGAAGGGCGGTCAGACCGGTAGCAAAGGCATAAAACGAGATGAGAGAAACAGCGAGCTGCGCGGCGCTGGGGAGTACCTTCTCTGCTGTGTCAAAGGCCTCCACTTTAAACAATTGCATCCCACCAATTTGAAGGATCGGCAGGATAGCGATGGCCATAACAATAATGCCCAGGCCACCGAGCCATTGCAGCAAGCTGCGCCAAAGCAGAATTCCAGGTGGTGCTGTATCGAGCCCGGAAATGACCGTAGAGCCTGTTGTGGTGAGGCCGGACATGGCTTCAAAAAAGGCGTCGGCATAGGAGAGTTCGAGACCAGAGAAGGCAAAGGGCAGGGCCGCAAAGGCAGGCAAAATGGTCCAGGCGGCGACCACAAGGACAAAGGCCTCCCGGATGCTGAGACTGCCAGCATGCCCCCAGGTCATGAGCGCAAATGAGACGCCAGTAAAGAGGGTCAGCATGGCGGAGCTGGCAAAGACGACCCAGTCATCATTGCCAACCGCGATATCCGCCAGCGCAGGCAGAAACATCGCAGCACCTATCATCGCCAGGAAGATGCCGTTGACGAGAAATATGGGTCGTGTGTCGAACAAAGTGAAGCCGCTGCCCTGGTTGGCGCATCTCGTCGGAACGCAAAAGCCTTAGCCCATGTCCGTCAGAAATACTGAATGCCCCAAATTAGAGCAATTCCTGGATACAGCGAAGCTTTGAATGGTTTGCCCTGTTGGGCTTAGTGGATCATCCGGTCCGCATGAGGGCAATCGAGAGGGAACGGGGGGACAGCAGCGTCGAATGTTTCGCCATGGCGGGTCTCCATCCGGTAGGTCCCAACCATAATACCAGAGGGCGCAGCCAGCGGCGTGCCGCTCGTATATTCATAGACTTCGCCGGGAAGGATCACAGGCTGTTCGCCGACAACACCGGTCCCTTTGACCTCATGAACCTGGCCGTGGCTGTCGGAAATCTGCCAATGGCGCGCGCGAAGCTGCACAGCTTCTCGGCCCTCATTGTAAATGAGAACTGTATAGGCCCAGACATAGTAGCCCTGGTCCGGATCGGACTGATCAGCCAGATAAATTGGCTCCACTTCGATGCGGATAGACCGCGTCGTCTGCTTGTAGAGACCAACCGTTTCCGGAGACTGCGTGCCTGCGCTATTTACAAAATCGGATCTCATTGACGCTCTCCTGAGGGGACCCTCAGATTAGACGGATGCAACCTAACCAGGTGTTACCGAGACGTTGCCTTTCGTTCATATGCCTAACGAATTCGAAACAAACAAGCGCCGATTGATTAACTATGAGACACCCAGAGCGCGATGGATGTCATCCACCAGGTCAGCAGGGTCTTCCAGACCAACCGAAAGCCGCAGAAGCCCGTCAGTTATGCCAAGTTCAGCCCGCGCCGCGTCATCCAATCTTTGATGTGTCGTCGTTGTCGGATGAGTAATGAGGCTCTTCGAATCACCCAGATTGTTCGAGATTGAAACGATCTCTAGCGCATTTGCGAATCTAAACGCAGCATCCTTTCCACCGTCCAGTTCGAACGCCACAATGTTCCCACCCAGGTCCATCTGGTCCATCGCCAGCTTGTATTGCGGGTGGCTTTTAAGACCTGGATAGATCGTCCTCAGAACTTTCGAGCTGCCTTCCAGCGCCTGCGCAACGCAGCGAGCATTGCGGCAATGCTCGCGCACCCGCAGGTCCAACGTCTCCAGACTTTTGAGCATGACCCAGGCGTTAAATGGGCTGAGTGACGGGCCGGTTTGGCGCAGAAAGTTGGCCAAATAGTCATCGATAAAGGCCTGGTCAGCCAGCACAATGCCGCCAAGGCACCGGCCCTGACCATCAATATGCTTGGTTGCAGAATAGACCACGACATCCACGCCATACTCCATGGGTCTCTGCAGCACCGGGGTCGCAAACACGTTATCGACGACAACGCGCGCACCAGCTTTGTGAGCAATATCAGTGACCGCTTTAAGATCGATAATTTCCAAAGTCGGGTTTGAGGGTGTTTCGAGGAAAAAGACCTTTGTGTTTGGCCGTACAGCAGCTTCCCACTGAGAAAGGTCTGTTCCTTCAATCAACGTGGACTCAACGCCAAACCGTGGCAGCAGTTCCTCAACGATATAGCGGCAGGAGCCAAACAGCGCTTTGGCGGCCACAACATGGTCACCTGCTGACAATTGGCAGAGCATCGCGGCGGTAACCGCAGCCATGCCGGTTGCCGTGGCGCGCGCGTCTTCAGCGCCTTCCAGCGCAATCATCCGTTCTTCGAACATGCGCACGGTTGGGTTGGCAAAGCGGCTATAGATGAAGCCGTCATCCTCGCCCTTGAATCGGGCTTCGGCGGCCTCGGCGCTCTCGTAGACATAACCAGAGGTCAGAAACATGGCCTCGCTCGTCTCGCCGAACGGGCTGCGCATGGTGCCTCCATGAACCGCCTGAGTGCGAGGACGGAGCGATGATTTGGCGTCTGATTGGCTCATTTTCTTAACTTCCCAACAAAAAAACCCCGATCGGACGGATCGGGGCTCTGCCTCCCGACCTTTTAGCGAGTTATTTTACGTGGCCGCAAGCCGATCGGCTCAAATCACCACGGAAGTGGAGATCATATAATGACGTCGACGGCCTTCCGTCAAGTGCCCTTAACACTTGGTTCGTGGCCAAGCGCCGCCTATAACGGGGACCCAGCTTGAATTTATGACAGATTCCCGGACACAGATGACCAAATCCGCGAGCGATCTCTTTCCTGACCATGATGGTGCGACGCCAAATACGGCCCGCTCAGGCGCAGCTCATGCGACGGGCATCTTGCCTGCACACGCCATCCGCGCGCTGGTGAAAGATCAGCAGATCTGGGGCACCAGGGAGATTGAGGATAACCAGGTGCAGCCTGCAAGCCTCGACCTGCGCCTTGGTCCAACCGCTTATCGCTTACGTGCCAGTTTTCTACCGGGCCCCAACTCCAGCGTTATGGAAAAAGTGGAAGCATTCTCCTTCCACAAAATCGATCTGACCGAAGGTGCCGTTCTGGAGACGGGCTGCGTTTATCTCGTGCCTCTAATGGAAGCACTGGCCCTCTCGGAACGCACAAGCGCCAGCGCCAACCCAAAGAGCTCGACAGGTCGCTTAGATGTTTTTACGCGCCTGATTACAGATCATGGATCTGAGTTTGATCAGGTTGAAGCCGGGTACAAGGGCCATCTCTATCTTGAAATCAGCCCACGGACATTTTCTGTGCTGGTTCGGGCGGGCTCCAGGCTGTCGCAAATTAGATTCCGACGGGGACAACCCACCCACACGGATATTGAGCTGCGCACCTTGCATGAGCAGGAACGGCTCGTAGACGACACGGTCGCAGATATTGATGGTGGTCTGGGCTTAAGTGTTGATCTCAAAGGAGACGGGGAGACGGGGCTTATTGGATACCGGGCCAAGCGCCATTCAGGCCTGATCGATGTCGATCTTCGCGATGGATACGAGACGCTGGATTTCTGGGAACCGATTTATGCGCGCGCCGATGGTGCGCTGGTTCTTGATCCGAACGAGTTCTATATCCTGGCGTCCAGAGAAGCTGTCCACGTGCCCGCGACGCACGCGGCGGAAATGGTGCCCTATAACCCACTGGTTGGGGAGTTTCGTGTCCACTATGCGGGCTTTTTCGATCCTGGGTTTGGGTCCCGGGCAGCAGGTGGCGCCGGAAGCCGTGGTGTGCTGGAGGTCCGCAGCCACGATGTGCCCTTCATTCTCGAGCACGGGCAGACCATCGGGCGGCTTCTCTATGAACGCCTGACGGACACACCGACCGAGCTTTATGGTCAGGGGATTGGCTCCTCCTACCAGAAGCAGGGCCTGAAGCTCTCCAAGCATTTCAAAACCCCCTGATTGATCAGTTATCCCGTTGCTGCCCGAAAAGCGGGCACCGGATCTAAGGAACTCTCACATGAACCTGTCTCATTGCCACAACTTCCAGGATTTCCGGAAGCTTGCGAAGAAACGCCTGCCTGGGCCGATTTTTCACTATATCGATGGCGCTGCTGACGATGAGGTGACCTACCGGCGCAACACGTCTGCCTACGAGGCTTGTGACTTGGTGCCAAGCGTGCTGGCGGGCGTTGAGAATGTGGACCTGTCCGTCGAGATTTTCGGCAAGAAGCTCGGCATGCCGGTTTATTGCGCACCTACTGCCTTGCAACGGCTCTTCCATCACGACGGTGAACGCGCAGTGGCGCGGGCTGCCGAGAAGTATCAGACCATGTTTGGCGTATCGTCGCTGGGAACGGTCAGTGTTGAAGAGATTGCGGGCATGATCGATGCGCCCACCATGTTTCAGTTCTATTTCCATAAAGACCGTGGCCTGAACGACAGCATTTTGGAGCGCGCAAAGGCCGCGAAATTTGATGTCATGGCCCTGACCGTGGACACAATCACTGGTGGCAACCGGGAGCGGGATTTCCGAACGGGATTTACCTCGCCACCGCGCCTCACCCCGCGCAGCCTGCTCAGCTTTGCGACCCATCCCAGGTGGGCCATCAACTATTTTACCCACGCCAAGTTTGAGCTGCCCCATTTGCAGGAGCATGTGAGTGAGGGAACAGATATTGCGACATCGATCGGCGATTATTTCTCCACCATGCTGGATCAATCCATGAGCTGGAAAGATGCAGAGGCTCTTTGTGCCAAATGGGGCGGCCATTTCGCATTGAAAGGCATTATGAGTGTGGAAGATGCCCGCCGTGCTGTGGACATTGGCTGCACTGGCATCATGGTATCAAACCATGGGGGTCGCCAACTCGATGGCGGACGCAGCCCCTTCGACCAGCTGGCCGAGATCGTCGATGCGGTTGGCGACAAAATTGATGTGATCTGTGAGGGCGGGATTCAACGCGGAACCCACGTGCTCAAAGCACTATCTGCGGGGGCAAAAGCCTGTTCTGGCGGCAGACTTTACCTCTATGCCCTGTCGGCAGCGGGACAGCCAGGTGTCGAGCGCGCGCTGGGACTTCTGCGGGAAGAGATTGAACGCGATATGAAGCTGATGGGCTGTTCTTCAGTTGACCAGTTAAACCGTAACAATCTGCGATATCGCTAGAAAGAAATTGGAAGCAGCTCTATAGCCGCTTCCAAGATCTTGTGGGCATCCATCACAGATTGTTTGGGTTGCCGTCATAGATTTTGAAATTGGTGTTGCCGACGCCTGGCTCACCAACACGGGTAAGAGCACCGTCTTCACCTGCTTCATAGTCAAAGCAACCGCTAGATCGGTCAGAGCCCAAGTTCACACAGAACTTACCGTCTTCCACGGTCCAGGCGCCACCATATGCTGCCCAATCGCCGGTTTGGTTGCACGGGCGCTCTTCGCCCTTGATCTTTCCGTCAGCAGTGTAATGTTCACGGAAATCATTTCGGGCCGCACCACATTCGCGGTATTGACCTTCAATCGTGTTGCCGACGACAACAGCTGCGACTTCATGTCCAGGCATGAAAACGTCAGCCATCGCAGGCCCAGACGTCATAACGAAAGTTGCTGCAAGCGCAGCCAAAAGTGAGTTCTTCATGCGTTCATCCTTTCTTTGAGAGCCTCCCAGCGTTCTCAAGGAACATTATCGTGCAGTCTTGGCGCCGCCGCCTTGATCCGTATCAAGAGCGAATAGGGTTGGTCGTGGTCCCGTGTGGTCTGATTTGAATCAACTATGAATGCGCGATAGAACCAGTGTTGCGCACTCTCTCACTGCGGTTATTGAAATTAAGAATAGGATCGCCATATGCATCTGTTGATCCGAAACGCCAACCTGTTCGGCATATCCGTCAAAGGAGAAGCCTTGCGGGTTGCTGAAGGTAGTGTGGTGGTGTCACAAGCGGAGCCGAGCACTGCAGATATTGAGATCGACGCACGCGGTGCATTCGTGTTGCCGACAGAGGTAAATCCACTGGCCGGTATCACTGCGCCTGCAGAGCCCTTTGCGCAGAGCCGCGTCATCATGGGCGGGGAGGTAATTCGTCAGTCATGAAAGCCCGCTACCGCAGTCTCATCGAGTTTACAGTGAAGCCTGGCGCCGAGGAGGTATTTTTAAAAGCGTTCCGTGCCTCTGGCATGCTGACCCGTCCAAGGGATGTTGCGGGATTTGTCGATGCAGAAATTGTGAGGGACGGATCTGTTTTCGTTGTTATTGGCCGTTGGGAAACGGCTGAAGCCTACGCCTTCTGGCAAAGCGTGGCACAAAAGGAAGCGCCTTCTGATGCGCTCAGGGCGCTTTCAAAGACGATCGAAACGACGCGGCCTGGGAGACTGTACGAACTTGTATCCAACGACTGATCTTTGATCAGGCGCTGCATGACCCCCCACCCAAAACACAGAACTTCGCACAGTGACGATGATTGAGCGAGACGTCTTTCGATGCATCGGCAAGCGTCGCGCCAAGATCAAAATGCGAGTCATAGGGTAGCAGTGTACAGGCTGCGACGGTGGGGGCGCTGGCACCTTTGTGCTTCACGACCATGCGGCTGGTGGCGCACATCATGTCGTTCGGATCGACATTCAAGATCGACCAACAGGCTGTGGTGATCTCGGGTACATCAACTTTCTCGTCCATTTCAGGAAAGAGCGTGACAGCGAGCGGATCATTGGCATCGATGGAAAGAGACTGGTCGGCGAAGAGAGCGGCGTAGCCAGCTCGCGACCTCTTTTCATCTTCGCCCCAGCAGGTGCGCCCGGCGATGGTGATCTGGGCCCCCAGCAAATTGAGAAAGGCAAGGCCTTCCATCGCCTTTTGAAAGGCGCCAGGTCCCCGCTCTTCATCGTGCAGGTCGGCCGAGTAATGATCCAGGCTCACGCGGAAGGTAAGGCGTGTACCATACTTGCCTATCAGCTCTTTAACTCCGTTCTTTACAGTTGGACGAAGCAGTGGCTGCATTGCATTGGTCAGCACGAGTGCATCATACCCGCGTCCAAGAGTATCTTCTAAGATCGCGATCATGGCGGGGTTCATGAAGGGTTCGCCGCCGGTGAATCCTATCTCTCGCGTGCCAAGCTCGTCGCGCTCGATTTCGTCCAGGTAAGAGGCAACGTCTGCCTCTGTCAGATAGACAAGACGGTCATTCTTGGGGCTCGACTCGATATAGCAGCTGGCGCATTCGATATTGCAAAGTGTGCCGGTGTTGAACCAGAGTGTCGCGAGTTTGGTCAGGCTCACATGCGCGCGTGCCTGCCCTTTTGCTGTAAGCGAGGGGTCGGTAAAGGGCGCAAGGGCTTGCCCGGCAAGTGGTTGAGGCTGGTCGTTCATGGGCAGACCCTACCACTCGACGGATGGTTTGTGGCCCGCCCATTTCTCAGCTGACGGAAATTTGATCTGCTTTCAGGAAGCCGTCTCAACCACGTTTTCGATCGGGATTTGGATGCATTTGGCGAGGTTGTGGATCCCACTATAGATTGTATGCGCGACAAAATAGACGGCGTCTTCTGGTACTTCTGTCCCTTGAGGTATTTCCATCGTTATGGGCGTACCACCAGCATCGACCATTGACATAACCACATGCCCAGTATCGCGGAAACCTTTGCAATCTCCGTCATGGTCACCATTGCCGGCATCGTCCTGAACACCTGGTTCGCCGACTTCAAGACCCCAATGAACCATGTACATATCGACACCGGTCTCATCAATTGCGCGACCGAGCGTCACAGTGCCGCCTATCGTTTCACCCGGATCTGTATCTGTGAATGAGATTGATGACGGTCCGTAATTGACCCCGTCAACCATCGGATAGATCAGGTCCGGGCCGCCGATTTTGATCACGCCATATCCGACGACCGCGATCACGCCTACTCCGATAAGTCCTTTTGTCCACCAACGCATTGCTTTCTCCCCCCAAAAAAAGCGCGGCGGCTAGCGCAGCCACCACAGTCCAAACGTTCCAATTGATATCTTGCGCTGGAGGGGCCTGGAGCGCTAGTAAAAAGGGCCTGAGCGGGCGTAGCTCAATGGTAGAGCAGAAGCTTCCCAAGCTTAAGACGGGAGTTCGATTCTCCTCGCCCGCTCCAACAGCAAATGAGGGGGGAAACTCATGGGTGGAACTATTCTGACGCCAATTCTGGTTTTGGTTAGCTGGACACTGATTGTCTGGCTTTGGATGTATGCGCGGCGTCTTCCGGCAATGAGTGCAGCTAATGTTGATCCACAACAGGCACAGCATCCAGGTGCGCTTGCAGGTCTCTTACCTTCAGAAGCACAGCGGGTAGCAGACAACTACAACCATCTGCACGAACAGCCGACGATATTCTATGCGTTGATTGTCTACAGCCATCTGGCCGGTGTGGCCGATCCAATGAACATCGGCCTGGCGTGGGCCTATGTTGGCTTGCGGATTGTTCACTCGTTGGTACAAAACACAGTGAATATTGTGCTGGTCAGGTTCTCGCTCTTCGCTCTATCGACCCTTGCCCTGATCGTGATTGCTGTTCGCAATCTGTTGGCGCTCGGTTAGACTCGAACCGGATGGTCTCGGCGTTTTTCGCCATTGACGGGTTGGCCGTCTTTGTGTCTTCGCCGATCTGGCCCAACAAAACTGTCTGTCCGGACAAAATCGCGGCTGTTATTGATCACATGTTGAATGCGATCAAAAAGCAGCCGCGCCGAGACCGGCTTGCAAAGAACCTCAGTTGCACCTGCATCGCGCGCTGCGGCGATTGTTTCGATGCTGGGATGTGCGATAAGGACAATGACGGGTAGTTCGACGTTGGGAATGCCTTTCCCCGTGCGGACATGATGCGTGAAGGTTAGGCCGTCTACGGGCGTCATCCCGCTATCCACAATGGCGAAGTCGACTTCCGAGGCGTGCAGCAACTGAGCTGCATCATCGCCATCTCGCGCTTCAACGATTTCTTTGATTTCGAACGCTTTCAATTGCTGCCGAAGGACGGTCAGCATGTAGCGATTCCCTTCCGCGATGAGGAACCGCAGGGTTGAGAGGTCGACGTCTTCCATTGATGAGCTACTCATGTACGCCCGTCCTACTAAGACTTGAAGCGCAAGCGTAGGTGGAAAAAATTACCTATTTGTTAGGATTTTACCATAGAGCTGTTTGCTGCTTGTTAAGCATCCTTACGCCGGTCCGGCTCTGAATATGGCTTCGGTCGGAGGCGGCGCCTGTCAGGTCCAGTATATCGCGGCGTCTTGATGAACCGCCTGTTTACCTGAAGCAGAGCCTGTATCCTCTGATAGAGGCGTTCGGCGGAAATCGGTTTGCGAACGACATCGCTTGCCCCCGCGTCGCGTGCTTCCTGGATGCGGCCGCGTTCCGTATGAGCCGTAAGCAGCAGGATAGGCAGTTCAGGATCGTAGCTATCCTTTGCCGTACGGATGAGCCGAATGAAATCAAGTCCATCAAGCGGTTCCATCAAATAGTCCACGATCGCGAGATCGATCGGGGAGGAGCGAACAATCTCAAAAGCGTCTGCTGCGTCGCGGGCATCGTGCACGGTTCCCGCGCCAAGGGCCCGCAGCAATTCCCGGAGAATGGAGATCATATGGTGGTTGTCATCAACGACCAAAAACGAGAGAGGTGAAAGGTCGAAATCACGCATCGGACGGCCTTCTAGCAATACGTCTCCTCGCTACACGCGAAACATTTAGAGACGGAAAGCCACCCGTTATGCGAGTGTATGGTTTGACGCGTTAACTGAAGGTTTATGAGAAGCTACTGCCGAGCAGACAGCCTTCGCAGGGCTCGCGCCGCATAAGCGGGCATTTGGGCGCTGACACCGTGAACGGTCTTTTCCCAGTAATGGGGTCTGGCAAAAAGCTGATGGAGCGCCTTGTAGGCGCCAGTTGAGATGAGTAGCCAGTAGAGCGGCATTGTGAATACATGCCAACCGAGCCCTGTGAGCCCACGTGCCTGCGCGCCAACGAGACCTGCAAGGATCGCCGCGCCAAATCCGACAAGAAGGACGCCCAAATTGAGAAGCCCCATGATGA
>Ga0316204_10012764_pt1 | contig 10179 bp, 11 predicted proteins | sample 6monrhotite_MG_2_FD_205661 | JGI IMG/M metagenome (GOLD analysis project Ga0316204, IMG submission 205661) | Microbial mat bacterial communities from mineral coupon in-situ incubated in ocean water Damariscotta River, Maine, United States -... | ecosystem: Environmental > Aquatic > Marine >... | reverse complement strand
TGATCCCTGCCTGTCGGGCAGCAGCCGGTTAAACTTAAAGACAGAATAAGCATGTAGAGCTGATAGCGGAGAATTTGCGGACGCGGGTTCGATTCCCGCCGCCTCCACCAATCAAAAAAGGGCTGTATCTTTCGATACAGCCCTTTTTCTTTATCGGGTATAAAAACATATGAATATAAAACATTATCTGCGGTAAATGCCGCTTGTAATGACAATAAAGCATGATATTTTTATGCTTTGCATGCAAAAAAAAAGAACTTCGAAAAGAAGTATAAATGGTTCAAGTTATCTACCCCCTTGATCCAAGGATTTCAGCCATATTGCCATTTGTCGACCAGACTCTGAAACTGAAAGCCAATTTTTTCAATCAATGATTTTTTACTAACGTAACTAATTTCATAAATATCGGCGAGTTGAGAGTTTTCCAGCAGGTAGTCATCACTGGTTTTAAGTTCATCGACTAGTTTCTTTTCCAGCGCACGTGTACCTGGCCAGCTTTCACCTGTTGATACCTTGGCAATGTCGACTTCGGGGCGGTGTTGCACAATAAAATCTTTAAACAGCACATGAATATCTTCAATCTCTTCACGAAACTTTGATTTAGCTTCTTCAGTATTTTCACCAAACATGGTGACGGTGCGCTTGAATTCCCCCGCCGTAAACTGTTCGAAGTCAACATCATGTTTTTTTAACACGCGATGAAAATTGGGGACCTGAGCAATCACGCCAATCGAACCTATGATTGAAAATGGCGCGGCAATAATACGATTACCCACACAAGCCATCATGTACCCCCCGCTGGCGGCAACTTTATCCACTGAAACCGTGAGAGGAATATTTTTTTCCCGTATACGCATCAGCTGTGATGCCGCCAGACCATAACCATGAACAACTCCACCACCGCTCTCCAGTTGTATAAACACTTCATCATTCGCACTGGCCACCATTAAAATAGCGCTAATTTCCTCACGCAGTGAAGCAACGGCCGAGGCGCGTATATCACCGTGGAAATTCAATACATAGATGCGTTTTCGCTGGCTCTCATTCTTTTTGTTTTTATTAATAGCTTTGAGTTTGTCCTTTTCCTCTTTTAGGTATTTCTTTAAACCGTCTTTAGGCAACATGCTGGTATTCATTACCTTCGCAATGTCGTCATACTTCTTATTTAATTTTTTGATTTCAAACGAGTCTTTACTCTCGCCGTGCTTTTTGCTCGACATCGAAACAATAAACCCGACCACCAGTAAAATCGCCACCACAATCGTGCCTGTCTTCGCTAAAAATAGCCCATAGTTTAAAAAAAAGTCTGTCATTATTGATACATCTCTCTGTAAATTAAATATGTCATTTGACATCGCGATCAGTAAACGAACAACTACTGATAATGTCAGATCTCAGTGAAAGGTCAATCTTTGCAATGTTTTTACTTCGACCCCAAAAAGTTCAAAAAATTTCAACTGAACCAGACCAACACCAGACTCAACAACACAAAAATCAGTAAGCCTATATGCCAACGCGTTAGTTTTGTTTCAATTCGATCTAGCCTTTGCAATAGCAACAGTATGTTGGGCCAAGGCCTCTTTAGTTTGGCCAGCCAGATATCGCGCCAGCGCGGTAACTGCGTCATACACAAATAACGCGAAGCGTTAAACAGTCGCGTAGATACATAGCTAATGGGTATAAGTAGATCTCCCGGCGGAATATGCAACGACTTACCGAAAGCCATTGGCCCTTCATCTATTGGCGTAGCCGTTGAAGGACGGCGCTTAATGATCCATAGCGTGACTACGATTATTGCAACCGCTAATAGTACCGGCCACAGACTGCTCAGTATCATCGTTAGAGATAAAGTCATGAATGACGAAGGTGCCAACCACCAGGGCAACGCAATGGCCGTTATTATTAACATTGCCCAAGGTAGAATAAGTCCCATCGGCATAACATGCTCAGTTGTGCTGTGTTTGGATTTCGGTTTGGCGAGTAAAACTAAAAATCGCCCGAGTAATAATGCTGTCGCTATCGAACTGATGGAAAGCAATAGCGGCAACAGCGTAATCCAATGGTCTGGGGCATTGGTAATTTGCGCTTTGAACATAGTTTTGACTAACATGCCGCTGGTCAGTGGCGCACCCGCCAAAGCGAGTGCGGGTAACCATAACAACCACCAGACCCATTGCCTTAATCGACCATGGCAGGCGGCAATCACGCCCACGCCAAGAAACAAGGCCCCTTTGTTTAGACCATGATGCAATGCATATAAAGTGATGACGGTTAGGATCAGCGGATAAGCACTCGGTGCACTCAAGCCAAGCCCCACTGCAATAGTGATGATACCCATCTGGCTAATACTGGAATAAGCCAGTACGGTTTTGGGATTTCGTTGTGTCAGCCCCACCACCACACCATAAAAGGCAGCCGCTAATCCCAACAGCATAAACACCTCACCCCATTGTAGTAATGCCGTTTCACCCAGCGGTAATAAACGTAACCAACCGAGCAAACCGGCCTTGATCATCGCGCCAGACAATACGGCACTGGCCGGGGTAGGTGCAACAGGATGAGCCAAAGGTAACCACATGTGTAGTCCGAGTACACCGGCCTTGATGCCGAAACCAATCAGAGCCAAAAGGATAATCTGATCAAGAGATGCTGCCTGCGGCAAGCCAGCACGCACGGTTTCAAAGTCGATGGCATCAGTTTCAACCATGGCCATAACCATGGCCGCGAACAAGGCAAGCTCGCCAATAACGACTAAAATCATGTAAATACTGCTGGCACGCATGGCCTCGCGTGTACGTTCATGCGCCACTAAGCCATAGGAAGCAAAGCTCATCAAGGCGAAAAATACATAAAAACTCGCCATGTCTTGCGCCAGTATGAGGCCCAGGTTGCCGCACATAGCCAGTAAGAAATACAAATAGAAAGAAGGTCGTTGCGGGTTTTTTGCCATATAACTGCGAGCGAACACGCCAGCCAAAGACCACAGTAAAGATGTAAATAACAGAAATAGGCGACTCGTATCGTCGCCAATGCCGAGTGTGGTATCCAACAATAACCAGGGTAAGTGCAGCGAATCACTCGGTGGTGCAAACACCACCTGAACGAATACGGGTAGCGCCGCCCAGGGTGCAAGATGTATTGCCATGGCTCGAGTGCTACGAAACATTAAGGCAAATGACAACAACAATGGAAGCAGCACCAGCATTACCAGGCTTAGTATGGGGATCATCTCACTCATGGCTGATAAAACTCGCGTTGCGAAATAAGTTTTGCCCACTCCAGCGGACTAAACGGGACTGAAGCTAGCAGCCCTACTCCGACCGCAATTGCGGCAGTGACTAGTGGGGGTAGCAAGAGCGCCCAGGCTGTTTCTTTGCGGCCAAACTGACGATCTACTGGCCAACTCTTTGGTGGTTCAAGGAACCAGGCTCGGTGCAAAATAGGTAGGAAATACATCGCGTTGAGCAGACTACTGCCGATGAGTACGAGTATTATCCAATTTTGTCCGGTATTCACCGCGCCCATTCCCAAATACCATTTAGTAATGAAACCGGCAATGGGAGGGGCGCCGATCATACCAAAGGCACCAATGGTAAACGCGGCCATGGTCCAGGGCATACGTTTCCCCACGCCATTCATTTCGCTAATTTTATGGATTTCTAAGGTTTCGGCCAAATTACCTGCGCAAAAGAACAAGGTGATTTTCATTAAGCCCTGGTGAAACAAATGCACTACGCCACCAATAGTGGCAATGGGGCCGACGATCGCAATGCCTAAGATGATGTAGGCGACCTGACTGATGGTAGAAAAAGCCAGGCGACGTTTTAGATCATCCTGAAACAAGGCACGTATCGATCCGTAAATAATCGTGAATGCCGCTAGCCCAGCCAATGGTGTTGTTACCCCCAAAGCGGCGGCGGTGCCGATTCCGAATACCTCGTAAACCACACGTATGATACCAAAGGCGCCAGCCTTCACCACGGCAACCGCATGAAGCAAGGCGCTAACCGGGGCCGGCGCCACCATGGCTTGTGGCAACCACCCATGTAATGGAAACAGCGCTGCTTTGACTCCCAGGCCGGTGATGAGCAATATGAAAATCATAATGAGGGCCGACCGGTGCTCGTCGCCTAAGCCGGAAATAAACCCTCGCGGCGTAAACTCCAACGTACCTGTGATGCTATACAGCCAAACCGTACCTAATAGCAGACACGCGCCACCGAATACGGTGTAGATGAGATAGGTTTGTCCGGCACGACGCGCGGCGAGTGTGCCGCGATGCACCACCAGTGGATAGGTGGATAAAGTCAGCAGTTCGTAGAACAGCAGGAAGGTAATTAAGTTACCCGCCAACGCTACGCCTACAGTTGCTGTCACGCACAGACTAAAAAAGCCAAAGAAACGACTCCGATGGGGCGAGCCTTCCAGGTAACCGATGGCATAGATAGTTGTTAGCAGCCAAAGTCCGGCTGATAGAATGACAAACAAGAGTGAGAGTGGACCGGCCCGCAGCACTAACTCTAAATTCGGTAACAGCTCCAGTCTTGTTTCATAGTGATGTTCGTTATAGACGCCCCAAACCATCAGCGCAACCAGACCAAGTTTGGTTATCACGCCAAATAAATTGAGTGTGGTGCGCGTCCGTACACGTTGTTCCGCTAAACTAAAAATGATGAGCCCGGGCAACAAGGAGCTTAGCACCACGAGTAAGGGAACCCAGTTATCCCAGTTCATTGGCTGATCTCGCTGATGCCAACGACCTGTTCGAGTCCAAGCCATTCCAATAACGGTACAGCGATAAAGCCTAATACCATCGCCGCTATTGCGAGCGACAATGCCGCCCACTCCATGGTTTTAGTTACCTCGCCTGTTTCGTGTGAGATGTCGGCCTCGGTGAAAATATATCCCAATACCTTAAAAACATAAGCTGCCGCCAATAGGCCACCCAACATCATAACTAGTACGAGGTCCCATCGAGCTTGATCAAGCGCGGTTTCAAGCAGCAGCCATTTTCCGATAAACCCGCCACTCGGTGGCAGCCCCATAATGCTGACACCCGCAAGTGCGAAAGCCCAGGCAGTGAGTGGCAAACGCTGCACTACTCCACCCAGATCTCTGATGCGGTCATGGCCACCAAAACGTAACAAGTTACCGGCGGCTAAAAACATCGCCGCCTTTGCTAAGGCATGCGACAAGGCCAGATAGGCAACGGCGTTCCAGGTGGATAACGCGGCGAACGCAGCTAATGGAAAGGCCAAAAACAGGTAACCTATTTGCGCGACTGTAGAATAAGCAATTAACAATTTGAGCCTAACTTGGCGTAAGGCCTGAATAGAACCCCATAAAATCGCTACCGCGCCCAGCAGGCCGAGTAATTCAGCACCACTCTCACTTAATGGGCCAAATAGACTAAGCCACAAACGCAACAGAATATAGAAAGCGGCTTTAATTACCAAAGCTGAAAGAACAGCGCTTACCGGTGCGGGTGCACTGGCATGAGCGCGAGGCAACCAAAAATGCAAGGGAAATAAAGCGGCTTTAAGTAACATGCCAATACCTATTAAGCCCATAGCAGACCAGACTGCTGGCGTGGCCTCAACGCGTTGAGCAAGGGTCGCGATATCTACGCTGCCATAGCTATGATAAAGCAATGCCACACCAAGCAGATAACACAGTGAGCCCAGTAAAGTGGCCAATAAATAGCGCATTGCACCATCGAGTGCTGCTTTGCCACCGGCCAGTGCGGTAAGCGAGACCGCCGCCAGTCCCAGCAATTCAAGAGTCACGTAGAGATTAAAAATATCAGCCGAGAGAAATAGCGCATTTAGGGCGGCGAGCAAGAACAACCAGATCGGCCAAAATCGCAGGGCTTTTTCACGATCAAAATATGTCAGGGAATAAACGCTAACCCCCATTCCTACCAGTGCCGTAGCGGTCAGCATTAATAGACTTAAACCATCCGCGTGGAGAGCAATGCCCAGCGGAGCCCCCCAACCACCAACTGCATGATGGTATGTACCGTCATATAAATAGTGCAATTGCCAACCGAGTCCGGCGACCGCTATAACAAGGATTGCTGCGGTTGCCACACCTAGTGTTGCCGCTGACCTTGGCCACAAAAAGCTAGTCATGCCAGTCAGCAAGGGGAGCAGAATAAGAACTAAGGCCCAGGGAATATGACTAAACATGTCTTGCATTGATACTAAGCTTATTAATCATCGGAGAGCTTGGCGCTTCCACTTGCTGCGCTCAAGCTCAACATCAAAGTGAGAGCGAGCGCCGTGGCCGAAACCGCGACGACAATACCGGTAATCACCATGGCATGTGGTACAGGATCTGGCCCATCGGCGCCGCGTTTCGCTAAAGCCACCATAATCATGAACACGCCACTGCCCATGATGTTGATTGCTAAAATCTTGCGTAATAAATGTGCCTGCACAATAAGGGCATATAGTCCAAGACAAAATAGGCCTACGCCAACAAGGGCAAATGCGATGACATTACTCACTTGCTTTTCTCATTCTCATATTGCGGTTGGCCACCCAAAAACAATGCTGCCAGAGTAATGCCTATGGATAAGGTTGCTGCTGTCTCAAGAATTAAAATCAGTGTGCCGGCCTGATTAACAGGAAAAGTCAGTAACTGCCCTTCAATTATAAAAGTAATTGCTGCTATCGCGACGAACATCATCGGGCCAAGAATCAACGTCATTCTCAGTGGTAAAGCCATCAGTGGATAACGAGGTCGCCAGCCGCTCAACAGCAATAGCACACCTGCGGCGCCGAGTATTGAGCCAGCTTGAAATGCCCCACCAGGGGCATGGGCACCAACCCATAATAAGTAGACAGCGACCAGGATCAATATTGGTACTAATAAACGTGCAAAAGTATCCAGCACCGGCCCAGGTGCAATTTCCTGATAACGTGCCTCACCAATGGCCCACACTCCAAGTAGCGCAAGTAATAGAACAACCATCTCAAGCAATGTGTCATAACCGCGGAAGTTAAGCAGCACTGCGGTTACCGGATGACTGACACCACTTTGCGCCATTTGCGAGTTAACTATTTGTGTTAATCCAGCCGTGCTTGTTGATAAGGACAACACGGCATTGCCTAGTCCAATTGCAAGCAAAGTAATCAGCAGTGCAATCAACAGGCGCAACATCGGTGAAACTTGAGTAGGATCATCGATTATTCGTTGTTCTGATTGGTCTTGCATGCTGCATCCTAATTTGATTTCTTAATAATCCAGTAGCCAATGAACAAAGATAATATGATAGCGGCCATTCCGACCAGCGTCATCGGATCATATTCCTTGGGGTCCATGGTGATAATTTTGCGGCCAATGGCGATCAGGGAAACATTTATAATGACATCCAGTTCTATACGTCCTTCCGCATAATACTTTTTCATTGTTTCCAATAACTCGATACCAATCAGCACCAGTAGAAATAAGCTGAATAGGCCCAACAGTTCCCGAATTTCAAGAATAAGCACCGGTGGTGTGAGAATATCCGAGACTAGAACCCAGGCAAGCTCCACCACCGAGAGAAAAACCACCACAACCAACATCAGAATTAACGTTGCGATTACGATACGTTCAAATTTTTGCAGATGCTTAAGCATTACCCTTTACTCATTTTTAGGCGCGGTATAAATTGGCTTAACATTTTTTTCATGGTTTTATATCCTGTTGCTGTTTTTTATCTTCACCGACGGATTTCTTTAAACGCGCCAGTGCCGATAACAATAACGCCCCGGTTAACCCGGCGCCGATAGCCGCTTCTGCAAGTGCCACATCCGGTGCGTCCAAACGCACCCAGGCGATAGCCATCAACAGACCAAAGGCGATGAACAAAACGATTGCTTTGTATAGATTCGCGCACACTAATGTTTGCCAGGCAAGCCACAATAATAGCAATCCCAGCAGGCTGTCGAATAAGAGGTTAAGTAGTATTATTGTTTCCAAACACGAACTCCACGTCGCAAGGCTTCCTTAGCGATTAAGTTAGCCGTTGTGGATCCGGCGAGTATGACCAACAACCAGATTAATACCAATTTGCCTGCGCCCGCTAAGCTTTCTGACTGCAGAGCCAGCCCTGTAATGATGAGTCCCAATCCAACATTATCGGCTTTGGTTAACGCATGAAGCCGAGTGTATACATCTGGAAAGCGCAGTAAACCCAAGGTGCCGGCCAAAAAGAATATAGCTCCTACCAACAAAAGCAGGCTAGATAAATAATCAATCAGTGTCATGTTCTGCTTCTCGTTCTGGCCAGGCGCATCGCACGAAGGCCACCGCGGTGACCCCAGCTAATAAGGCAAACACTAGTGCCACGTCACGCAAAGCATTATAGATACCGGCTTCAGCCAACAGCAGTAAGATCGCAACAGCAGTAGTACCAAATAATTGTGTGGCTAACATGCGATCGGCCGTCGTCGGCCCCCGAAGCACTCGCCACATACCAGCAGCAAGGTTGAGTAGCAGAAAAACTGCCAAGGTCAGATAGAGTGTTTGCATGTCATACCACCTCGGTTGAATCATCGAAAGGTTGACCGAACATTCTGGAAATAAATTGTTCCACTGTTTTCAGTTCGGATAAAAAATCCAGACGTCCATCCAGTACATGCACGGTTAATTTATTGTCTTCAAGTTGTGCACTCAATGTGCCCGGCAATAACCCCACACTATTGGCCATCAGTACCTGAGGGAAACCCGGAGCTAGCCGCAATGGATATTCGTAGAGAACAGGTACGATAGACATATTTGGTTTAAAAACGCGTCTAGCGACATCCACCCCACCCAGAAAAGAATGACTCAAGAAAAATAATGAAAACTTGATGGCTTCGAACCACACAAATGTTACTGGCGGAATGAGTGCAGAACTAACAGTTAAAGCGATCAACACCGCTGGCACACCAAACCACCACGATGAATTATCTCCATCAGCAATAATCCACCAGAAAAAGAGTAACATTACCCCATGAACTACAGTGTTAATCCAAAATCTACTCATCGTATTCGTTTCCATTTGTCTCAATATAACGAAAGAGCCTCCGGTAATAAATGGACAAGTTCTCAAGATGAATATTGTACGCTACAGGTATGCCATATGGGTAGTTGTTGATGGGAAATAAAATCAACGACGTACTTCCGTGTTCAAACACATTAAGAAAACTCATAATGTTTTTGTCTGGATATTTGTCTTATACTTTTATAATTAAAAATTAATGGATACTTGTATTAAATATAATCTATGCAATGATAAGCCTGAGCGCGGAGCTAAAGAATAAAGTTTCTAACTGTATTCATCTCGATTTGACCTGTTATCTTTTTATGCCGATTAAATTAACCTTGAAGGTTTAATTATTTGTTCAAGCATGATTATTAATGTCACGCAAGTCAATAAACATTTTTGTATATAATCTTTTCTTCCAGGCCCTAAAACTTAATAAACCTATGCGCTCTTGTCATACTCGCCACATCACTAAATATTTTTCAGGCAACAGTTTAGGTGTTTCTGAAATTTATTTTCTTACTGGAACAACATACTAATAAAAGTATTCTTATGTACTTATAGTTAACCAAGATATTCCATAACAGGTATAAAGTATGAATTGTTGAAATATATTTATTGAAGATGGCTTAGCATAGGACTCTCGGTAACGAATATATCAGTCAAACCAATATTATGTGGGAATTAAGCCAGGATTAATCTTGTTGGGATATTCTGATTATTTAGATGATGTATTTATTTTGAATCTTGCGACTATTCTTGCAGCTATTAATATTTTTTTGAGTTGTGTGTATATATTATTGGCTAATCTTTTGTAACGATTTTATTCTGCGAACCCACGGTGTTTTTTTACGTAACTCTTCGGGTAAATCTTTTATTGCCTCATTTGCTGAAGCAACCGTTTTATAAGTACCATAAATAAGCGCGTAACGATTTACCCCTTCACGTTTATAATGATAGTAACCGCCCTTACCGCTTAATTGGTTTTGCTCATACATCTTTTCAATCGACTTTTCATAGCGACTGCTTGCAAGTTGAATGGTATAAAGATTTGGTTCTTGCTCACCGAGCCAATACATGGGGCCGGAATTAAACCTGAGCTGTAGACCGTTTGCTGAAGCAATCGCATTTTTATTAAGTTGTGTATAGGCTTCTACCAAGCC
>Ga0316204_10012763_pt1 | contig 10182 bp, 8 predicted proteins | sample 6monrhotite_MG_2_FD_205661 | JGI IMG/M metagenome (GOLD analysis project Ga0316204, IMG submission 205661) | Microbial mat bacterial communities from mineral coupon in-situ incubated in ocean water Damariscotta River, Maine, United States -... | ecosystem: Environmental > Aquatic > Marine >... | reverse complement strand
CTGGCATTATTGTAACACGTGTATCTAGTACACAAGATATGGGGCAGCAGGTATTAAGCCAGTTATTTCGTAATCCAAAATCACTTGCTGTTACTTCCGGTATTCTTTTTGTTATGGGCATCATTCCTGGTATGCCACATTTTGCATTTTTACTTTTATCTGTTTTAAGTGGCGCAGGTGCATATTACATACAGCAACAACTTACAAAAGCACCTGTAACACAAGAAATACCTTTGGAAACAATAGAGCAGCCTCCAGAGAGCCGAGAGTTAAGCTGGGATGATGTTACCCCGGTAGATACTATTGGGCTTGAAGTTGGCTATCGATTGATTCCAATGGTTGATAAAGAACAAGGCGGTCAACTCATGGCACGCATTAAAGGTGTGCGTAAAAAACTATCTCAAGAGTTAGGTTTTCTAGTACCTGCAGTACACATTAGAGATAATCTTGAGCTACCACCAAATGGATACCGCATTACTTTAATGGGTGTAAGTGTTGGTGAGGCTGATATACAACCAGATAAAGACATGGCAATTAATCCAGGTCAAGTTTATGGAACTGTGCAAGGAATTCAAACACAAGATCCTGCCTTTGGTTTAGAAGCATTTTGGATTGAAGGTTCACAACGTGATCAAGCTCAGACTTTAGGCTATACCGTAGTCGATTCAAATACCGTTATTGCTACTCACCTGAGCCAGTTACTACAAACTCATGCCAATGAATTACTCGGTCATGAAGAAGTACAACATTTACTTGATAAGCTAGCAGAATCAGCACCTAAACTTGTTGAAAACCTAGTACCTGATACTTTGAATCTGGGTACTATCGTGAAGGTTCTACAAAGCTTGTTGGCTGAAGGTATTCCGGTACGTGATATCCGTACGATCGCCGAAACATTGGCAGAACATGCAAGCAGAAGTCAGGATCCTGACGAATTAACCTCTGCTGTACGTACCTCATTAGGACGTATGATCGTCCAACAAATCAATGGTATGGCGGCTGAGCTCTCTGTTATAACGCTTGATCCAAATCTGGAACAGTTGTTGCATCAAGCAGTACAGGCAGACGGAGTAGGTGGAGTTGAGCCTGGTTTAGCAGAACGTTTATTTAGTGCATTACAAGAAAGCGTTCAAAAACAAGAAGCAATGGGACAGTCCGCAGTACTTCTTGTATCAGGCTTAATCAGAACCATGTTAGCGCGATTTGTGCGGCACACGATTCCTAACTTACACGTACTGTCATACAACGAGATTCCTAGTGATAAACAGATTCGCATAGTAGCAACTGTTGGTCAGTAGAGCATACAAGCTCGATAGGAATTAGAAAAATATGACATAGGCTTAGTCAGAACAACAGAGGCCGAGTAAGATGAAGATAAAACGTTTTGTAGCTGATGATATGCGTACCGCACTACGCAAAGTAACTGAGACTCTTGGACCTGATGCGGTTATTTTGTCAAATAACCGAATTGATGAAGGTATCGAAATAGTTGCAGCCATTGATTACGATGAATCATTAATTAATGAACCACCAAAAGCACAAACACCAAAAAAAGAAAATCCGTTCTTAAAAGATGACGAAGACTTGTCTCGTAAACATATTGAAGAACGTAATCGAGAGGCGGCATTAGATGATGTTCGTTATGCTAGAAATATTCCACCAGCTCCTAAATTTGATGCTAAAGAAATTGCTAAGCAGTTCCAATCTAATTCTTCTCCTAAAACATCTGTAAACCAACAAAACAACGAACATCTTTGGACAGAAGAACCCGCATTTATGGAAATGCAATCAGAGCTAAAATCTTTAAGAGGGTTACTTGTTAATCAGTTGTCTGGTTTAAGCTGGGGTAATGAAGTTCAATACCATCCCTTGCGCTCTCGTTTGTTACAACGCTTAATGTCTTTAGGTTTGAGCCCGAAGCTTGCAAAAGATATTGCTGCGCAAGTGAACGAAGAGAAAGATTTTGAACATAACTGGCGTTTGGCATTAGGTGAATTGTCACATCGAGTGCCAGTAGGTGAAAATGAAATAATTGAAAATGGTGGTGTCGTAGCTTTAGTCGGAGCTACTGGTGTTGGTAAAACCACTACGATTGCAAAACTTGCTGCAAGATATACATTAAAGCATGGACAACATCGTGTGGCATTAATTACTACGGACAATTATCGAGTAGCTGCTCAAGAACAACTAAGAAGCTATGCACGTATTATGGGCATTCCTATGCGTGTCACTGGAGATGCTGATAGCTTACGTGAAGCGTTAGATAGCCTACATGATAAAGAATTGATTCTGATTGATACTGCAGGCATGAGTCAACGTGACATGATGTTAAATAAACAGTTTGCTATGTTACAAGCCGAGGGTTTACCCGTAATTAAAACCTATCTTACTTTAGCAACAAATTGTCAGCGTGGAGTTTTAACAGAAACTGGCCAAAAATTTAAAGAAATGAATTTAGCTGGTTGTATATTGACCAAGGTAGATGAAACGACAAGCATGGGTGGAGCACTTACGGTTGCAATAGAAAATGATTTACCCATTTCATATTTCTGCGATGGTCAGCAAGTTCCCGAAGATATTCATCTAGCCAGAGCACATAGTATTGTGAGTAAGAGTGTTTCTGTAATGCAGCATATGGCTACAACGAACGCCTACGATGAGGCGACTTCATTAACTATAGGTGGTATGGTTGCGAATGGAAATGGTTGATATTTTAGATTTTCCACATCAACTCGATCAAGCCTCAGGATTAAGACGTATGGCAAACCCAAAGCCCGTTAGAGTTATAACAATAGCAAGTGGCAAAGGTGGTGTTGGTAAAACCAATGTCTCTGTAAACCTTGCACTTGCTCTCGCATCGACAGGAAAAGATGTCACTATATTAGATGCCGATTTAGGTTTAGCAAATATAGATGTCATGCTTGGACTTCATTCAGATAAAAATCTCTCAAATGTTATGAATGGTGAATGTGATTTAGAAGAAATTTTATTAGATGGTCCAAACGGTATAAAAGTAATACCGGCATCTTCTGGTGTAAAAGATATGGCAGAAATGAGCCCTGCTCAACATGCAGGTTTAGTTAGTGCATTTAGTGAGTTAAGTCATAATATAGATGTTTTATTGGTTGATACAGCTGCAGGTATCTCGGACAGTGTTGTTAGTTTTTCTCGCGCTGCCCAGGAAATTATTGTTGTTGTTTGTGATGAACCTGCATCAATAACAGATGCATATGCACTCATTAAACTATTAAATAAGGATCAAGGTATTTTCAAATTCCATATTTTGGCAAACATGGTCTCAGGACCACAACAAGGTCGGGAAGTGTATGACAAATTATCAAAAGTTTCTGATCGCTTTCTGGATGTTGCATTAGATTATCTCGGTCACGTTCCCTTTGATGAGCACTTGCAGAAGGCAATTAAGCGTCAAAAAGCCGTCGTTGAAGCATTTCCACGTAGTCGTTCAGCTCAAGCATTCCAAACATTGTCAAAAAAGGTAAACAATTGGCCTATACCTAGTGCATCTGGTGGACACCTTGAATTTTTTGTGGAAAGGTTGGTATCAGGAACAACATTGGAGGTTCTGCCATGAACGGCATAGCAGCGTACGCAGTACAACAACCAAATTATACAAACGACATGGTCGAGAAACATGCTCCTTTAGTTAAAAGAATTGCATGTCATTTAATTAACCGATTACCAGCCTGCGTTCAACTTGAAGACATGGTTCAAGCTGGCATGATTGGTTTGTTAGAAGCTTCTGGAAAATATGATGAAACACAAGGTGCAAGTTTTGAAACTTATGCCGGTATACGCATTCGCGGTTCAATGTTAGATGAAATTCGTAAAAATGATTGGGCTCCTCGCTCAGTTCACCGTAAAGCACGAGAAGTAGCAGAAGCTGTTCGTGAGATTGAAAATGTTCATGGCCGTGATGCTCGTGATGTAGAAATTGCAGAAACACTTGATATGAGCTTAGGTGAATATTACAAAATTCTTCAAGATAATAGTTACCACAAAGTTCTGAGTGTAGATGATACAAGTGCAATTACTGGTGAATCTATGCTTGATAGCATGTCAGATAATGCGCCTGGTATTCTCGATGGAATGCATAAAGACGACATGCAACGTTTGCTATCAGATGCTATCGCTGGTTTACCAGAGCGTGAACGTCTAGTGATGGCTCTCTACTACGATGAAGAGCTCAATTTACGTGAAATTGGGGCAGTTATGGGTGTTAGTGAATCTCGTGTAAGCCAAATTCATAGCCAAGCAATTATCCGTTTGCAATCTCGGATGTCAAACAAAGAAGATTAAACACTCTTACACATACTTTTATTCATATTTCTGCTGAATAATTGTTCAATGAACTCCAAATAGCACAGATAAGGTAGTTATTTAAAAAGATTTTATATCTTTTTAACTATTGTTCTGCGCTTTTCCTTAAGAAAATCATAAAACTGGCCGATAACTTCTATAACAATAGTGATGCTTATTGTTGTAATGGATGAATCATTACGAATAGGTTAATCAATTTAATTGTGTACTGCGGAGGATAACTTGTGGACACGGATATGAAAATTCTTGTTGTAGATGATTTTTCTACAATGCGTCGAATTATAAAAAACTTACTACGTGATCTCGGCTTCAATAACACAGATGAAGCAGATGATGGGCTAACTGCATTACCAATGTTAAAAAGTGGGAAGTATGATTTATTAGTTACAGATTGGAATATGCCTGGTATGCAGGGGATAGACCTTCTAAAAGCTGTTCGTGCTGATGACGATGAAAGTCTGAAAAACATACCTGTACTTATGGTGACTGCAGAGCAGAAAAAAGAACAAATTGTAGAGGCAGCTCAGGCTGGTGTTAATGGTTATATTGTAAAACCTTTCACTGCACTAATCTTAAAAGAAAAGTTAGAAAAGATTTTTGCTCGAATCGGTTAAAGCAGTTAGGGGTTTTTTAAAATGGTTGAAGAAAACGAACTAATTACCGATGACAATATTGCGCGCGTAAAAGATTTATTGGCGTGCATGGAAAAAGGTCATGAAGAAGATGCTATTGAAATAATAGATGAGTTAACAGCTATACGGGAAACAGAACTCTATCAAGACATGGGTAAATTGACTCGTGAACTTCACGATGCAATATCTAATTTCGGAATAGATGACTCTGTCAGCATAATGGCTGAAAAGAGTATTCCTGATGCAAGAGAGCGATTAAATTATGTTATTTCAAAAACAGATGAAGCAGCGAATAAAACCTTAGAAGCTGTCGAAGAGTCTATTCCCATCTGTAGTGATATCTATAATCAGGCATCAGAATTGCATAGTTCATGGAATAAGTTTATTCGTCGTGAGTTATCTGAAGATGAATTTAGAGGCCTAAGTAAAGAATTAAGTGGTTTTTTTAAAAAATCTGAAGGTTTAAGTACAGTAAAAGATCATTTAACTGCTGTTTTACTTGCACAAGAATATCAAGATTTAACAGGACAAATAATTAAGAAAGTTATTAATCTTGTAGGTGAAGTTGAAGATAAATTAATTGGCTTAATCAAAATTACAGGAGCACCTCAATATAAGAAGGGAGATTCATCATCTTCAGATGATGGTTCTTCACTTGATGGACCCGTTGTACCAGGTTTAGAGCACAAAGACACTGTTTCGGGACAAGATGAAGTGGATGATTTACTTTCGAGTCTAGGGTTTTAATAATAACGTTGGAAATTTATTGCTATGGATGATGAATTACTTGAGGATTTTTTAATTGAAGCAGGAGAGATTCTTGAGCAGTTGAATGAACAGCTGGTTGAACTTGAGAACAGTCCTGATGATTCAGATTTATTAAATGCTGTCTTTCGAGGTTTTCATACAATTAAGGGTGGTGCAGGCTTTCTTGCAATAGATGTCATGGTGGCAATTTGTCATCGCACAGAAGACATCTTCAATATGCTACGTAACGATGAAATAAAAATCGATAATCATTTAATGGATACGGTATTACCCGTTCTGGATGTTTTAAATGATCAATTTGATGCATTACGAAGCGGAGAAGAACCACAAGCTGCTGAACAATCACTTTTAACTGGATTAGAAGGTATTATCTCTGGTGATGCATCTGGAGCAGCAGAACCTCCTGTTGAAGATACAAGCTCAAATGAATCGGAAGATATTTCAGATGATGAATTTGAAGCAATGCTTGATGAAGCTGCTAGTAAAAAAGAAAAATCGGAATCATCCTCCGATGAAATAACCGACGAAGAATTTGAAGCATTGTTAGATGATTTACATGGTAAAGGACAATTTGCTGAAGATGCCGGTAATTTAACAGATACAAATAAAGGAAGTTACGAGCAAAGTAAAAAAGATGATGAAATAACTGAAGATGAGTTTGAAGCATTACTTGATGATATTCATGGTAAAGGATCATTTTCAGGAGAGACTACTCAAAAAAATGACAAACCAGAAAAAAACTCTGGAAGTTATGAAGAAAATAAAAAGAACGATGAAATTACCGAAGATGAATTTGAAGCATTGCTTGATGATATTCATGGCAAAGGATCTTTTACTGCCGCTTCTGAATCAGGTGAAGCTAAAGTAGCTAAACCAGCAAACGAATCAAAACCTGAACCGATAGCTAAGCCACCTGCAAAAAAAGAAACACCCATTGCAGCAACCAAAGAAGCTACACCAGCAAAAGAAACAAAAGCAAAAGCTCCAGCAAAAGATGCAAAACCTCCCGCAGAAACATCCGTACGTGTAGATACTAGTCGACTTGATGAAATTATGAACATGGTTGGAGAGTTAGTACTTGTTCGAAATAGAATAACAAGATTAGGTTCAGAAAGTGCTGATTCTTCTGGGGAAGAAATGTCTAAGGCAATAGCGAATTTAGATTTAGTTACTGCCGATTTACAATTATCTGTTATGAAAACACGTATGCAACCAATCAAAAAAGTATTCGGTCGGTTTCCTCGCGTTGTTAGAGATTTAGCTAGAAGTCTTAAAAAAGATATTAGTTTAAATATGATTGGTGAAGATACTGATCTCGATAAAAATCTGGTTGAAGCATTAGCCGATCCACTAGTGCATTTAGTTCGTAACTCAGTTGATCATGGTATTGAGATGCCAGACGATCGTGAGAAAGTTGGAAAACCTCGTCAAGGTACTGTAACACTAGCAGCATCTCAAGAAGGCGATCATATTTTACTGTCTATCACAGATGATGGTGGTGGTATGGATGCTAATAAATTAAGAGATATTGCTGTTAATAAAGGTATTCATGATAAAGAGTCTGCATCACGTTTAACAGATGTTGAATGTTATAATTTGATTTTTGCACCCGGCTTCTCAACTAAAGAACAGATTTCTGATATCTCTGGTCGTGGAGTAGGGATGGATGTAGTTAAGACCGGTATTACCTCATTAAATGGCTCCATTGAAATTGATTCTGAGTTAGGCAAAGGAACTGTTATTAATATTAAGGTTCCTTTGACATTAGCTATTATGTCTACATTAATGGTTCGTCTCAAAGATCAGTTATTCTCATTACCCCTGGTTAATGTAAATGAAATATTCCATTTAGACTTAACAAAAACAAACATCATGGATGGTAAACGAGTTGTTCTTGTTCGAGGAAAAACATTACCTTTGTATTATTTAAATAACTGGTTAGTTAACGGTGAAAGTAATGCACCATTACCAGATGCAGGTCACGTTGTTGTTGTCCACATAGGTACACAAAAAGTTGGCTTCATTGTAGATGAATTAATTGGGCAGGAAGAAGTTGTAATTAAACCTTTAGGCGCTATGTTGCACGGTATTTCTGGTCTAGCGGGTGCAACAATTACTGGGGACGGGGGTATTGCGCTTATATTAGATATTCCAGGACTCATGAAAATGTATGCTTAATGCATTTAATAATAATCATATAAATGACTAAAAAATATAAAGAGGAAATGTGAATGGCAACCCGAGTCTTAGTTGTAGATGATTCTGGTTTTTTTCGTCGTCGTGTAAAAGAAATTCTTGAAGAAGATCCAATGTTAACAGTCGTTGGTGATGCGGCCAATGGTCAAGAAGCAATAGATAAAGCGTTAGAACTTAAACCCGATGTCATTACAATGGATATTGAAATGCCTGTCATGGATGGTATTAAAGCAACGCAAAAGATTATGGCAACTAATCCTATACCTATTGTGATGTTTTCTTCTCTTACAACAGAAGGTGCTAAAGCGACATTAGATGCACTTGATGCTGGTGCTCTAGATTTTTTACCAAAACGTTTTGAAGATATATCTCAAGACAGAGATGAAGCAAAAAAACTACTATGTAAGCGTGTATTGGCAATTGCGCAAAAGAAACATACGTTAAGAAAAATAGCACCCGCTGTTACTACTCCAACATCAACAACAACACCAACAGCAATAAAAAGAACAGCAGTAAGCATAAAAAAATCAGGTGGTATTGATGTGGTAGCTATTGGTACATCAACAGGTGGACCACTTGCGTTACAAAATGTGCTTGTTAATTTGCCTGCTGATTTTTCAAAACCAATATTAATGATTCAGCATATGCCTGCAACTTTTACTCCAGCATTTGCTAAACGTTTGGATCAGTTATGTAAGATTTCTGTTAAAGAAGCTGAAACTGGAGATCAATTAAAACCTGGGCTCGCCTTATTAGCACCTGGTGGAAAACAAATGTTAATTGAAGGAAGAGCAGGGAACGCTGTCGTTAAAATAATAGATGGAGAGCCAAGCTTAACGTACAAACCTTCAGTAGATATTACGTTTCGCTCTATAAACAATATTTTTCCGGCGAAGACATTAGCAATTGTCTTAACTGGTATGGGAGCAGATGGTAGAGAAGGAGCCAGAACATTAAAAGCACAAGGATCTGAAATATGGGCTCAGAATGAGGAAAGTTGTGTCGTATATGGAATGCCCGCTGCAGTTGTTGATGCAGGAATTGCAGATAATATTTTAGATATTCATGATTTTTCTGAGGCAATTGTAAAACGAATATGAGAATAGACTTTTTAACAATCCTGGGATTAATAGTTGGCGTGTCTGCTATTTTAGTTGGTCAGCAATTAGAAGGTGGAGATATAACAACCTTAATCAATGGCCCCGCTGCACTTATTGTGATTGGTGGTACTGTTGGTGCTGTTATGTTGCAGTCACCAATGATGGTGTTTGTTCGAGCTATTAAAATGTTGTGGTGGACTATTAGTACTCCACAGTTTGATAGTGAAGCTGTAATTCAAAAAATTATAAGTTGGAGTAATATTGCGCGTCGTGAAGGATTACTCGGTCTCGAAAATTTAGAAGATTCAGAAACAGATCCTTTTGCTAAAAAGGGATTACAACTTCTGATTGATGGCAGTGAACCAGAAGCAATTAGAACAATAATGGAAGTAGATATTCATACTCGTGAAAGTTTTAATATGCAAGCTGCACGCGTTTATGAAAGTATGGGCGGATATAGCCCTACAATTGGTATTATTGGAGCGGTACTTGGTTTAATACAAGTAATGGGGAATCTCTCCGATCCCAGCAAACTAGGTGGAGGTATTGCTGTTGCTTTTGTTGCAACTATATATGGGGTTGCTTTAGCAAATCTTATTTTACTACCCATTGCTAATAAATTAAAAAGTATTGTTATAAGTGATGCACATTTTGACGAAATGATTGTCGAAGGTTTAGTTTCAATAGCCGAAGGTGAAAACCCTCGCAATATTGAAACAAAGCTTTTAGGTTTTTTACGCTGATTCATGTCAGGTATGTATTATGGCCAGAAGAAAATCCATTTCTCAAGAAACTGAAAACACCGATCGCTGGATGGTGTCTTATGCAGATTTCGTAACTCTTTTATTCGCATTCTTTGTTGTTATGTATGCAATATCTTCAGTTAACGAAGGTAAGTATCGAGTTCTATCTGATACGATGAATGAAGCATTTAAAGTAGCGCCAAAATCTCCAGATCCCATTCAAATTGGTAAAGAAAATAAAGTTGTTAGTAGTGCTGAATCAACAAAAGACATTATAAAGCCAATCAAAGTCTTACCCAAATCAGAACGTACTTATGAACGGGAAATGCAACAAATCGCAGAAACAGTTAGTTCTTCAGTTCAGCCATTAATTGATCAAGGTTTAATAAAAGTTACTAAACATGA
>Ga0316204_10012762_pt1 | contig 10182 bp, 8 predicted proteins | sample 6monrhotite_MG_2_FD_205661 | JGI IMG/M metagenome (GOLD analysis project Ga0316204, IMG submission 205661) | Microbial mat bacterial communities from mineral coupon in-situ incubated in ocean water Damariscotta River, Maine, United States -... | ecosystem: Environmental > Aquatic > Marine >... | reverse complement strand
ATGTAATTACAGATAATACTGCAACATATAAAGTTACCAAAAAAGTATTGGCTGGAACAGTAGTTGGTGCAAGCGCAACAACAGTAGATTTTGAGTTAGGTCGCTAGTAAATGACTTTTCAAGAGCAATCAGCAATAGATGCACAGGTGATTATCAAAGATATTGGTAGTCCTTGCGTTTATACAAAAGTAGATGCCACAACATTTAATGACTTTTGCATAAACGATCCTATTGTTATTAGCTCATTTTTGAAAGGCATTGATATAAAGCAGAATGAAACACTATTTTTTATGGCAATTACTCATACACCTGAACACGGTGAGACAATCACTCTAAATAGCGTTGATTGGAAAGTAGAAAGGCATGAAATGCACGGTGCTTTTACAGTAATAAAAGTGAATAATTCAAGAGTTTCTACTCCGTCAAGAAGTGGGTACAGATAATGGGTCAAATGGTAATTGATATAGCTTCACCAATGTTATCACAGTTAAAGCAATTTGCGCCTAATTTTGCCAATGAAGCACTCAGTAAAGCTGGGTCTGATTTACAAAAAGCAATGAAGCAAAGAGCTAAATCAATGGGTAGCCACAGATGGGGGAGAAAAGGGCAATCAATTACACATGGTAAGTCAAGTAAAAGAGTTTTCTCACGTCAAAGTCACGATGATGGTTCAAAACTTCATGGGTTAGAGAACTTCATTTATTCTAAACAGTATCCAAACGCTACTAAGGTAGTTGTGGGCTTTTTAGATACTAAAAGTTTTGCTCCTATTAAATTCAGAGACGGGATAGAAAAAGGGAAAATGGGTCGAGTTAAAGGCACTAAAACTAACGCTATAGGTCAAAGAATGGAAGTAGGAGGGAAGCAACAATTAACTAGTAAACAAAGAGGTTTGTTTTTTAATAGTGGCTTTAAAGGAATTGCTGGGCGTGGGTATGTAAATAGAAAGCCCCACGCTGTAGTAAGACCTACATTTGCAGCAAAGTCGGGTCAAGTTTCAAAGAGAATAGAAGAGGGCTTTAGGACAGCAGTTGATAGATTAACCGCAAATGGAACACTAAGGAAAGTATCTTGAAAATCAGTAATAGAGAGATTAAAAATTTCATTATTGCTAGCCTCGTTGCAGACACAGCTATTAATGATTACTGTAACTCAAAGTTTGCAAAAACCTTGATGATTTTGTCGGGAATAGATGTAACTAACCCGCCTAAAGAAACTGATTATCCAGTATTTTCTATTGATCCTTTACAAAAAGATATAGGTGAGAGTAACAGTGACTTTACATATCAACTATTAACTCACCTTGCTATAGCTGGTGATGACAAACCTCTTATAGCTGGTGATGTAGTTGAATTTACTGGCATTGATTTAGTAGAAGAATTAGCTGACCTCATTACAGATAATTTGAAGAAAAGTTTTAGCGAGGGTTCAAATTTAGAAATGTTTGACATAACTTTTTATCATGACGAGATAACAGCGTTCCCTACTTACAGCGGAGCGATAGCAATAACTTTTGAAGTGCCTAATGTAATTGGGTGCGACAAAATAACTTTTAACTAAAGGAACAAGTAATGGCAAGTCCAAAACCAACAAAAGTCGTAATTGGCTTTGAAACAACAGCAGGGGCAGACCCAACAGGTGGAAGTTTAATCCCTTACCACTTCACAGCTACAGAGTTTGGATTAACAGTAAATAGAGGCACTAAGACAGATGATGTTATTGGTGGCGATATAGATAGCGGTGGTGAGCCATACGGCACAATAAATACAGTAAATGGTGCTTTAACTGCTCCAATGTATTATGAGCAATTTGGTTTACTTCTTAAAATGACAATGGGCGTTCCTGTAACGGCCGCTGCTGGTACTTCATGGCTTGCTACAACTGCTTACCTGGTGGATGCAATTGTACAAAATACTACAAATGCAACACTTTCAATGAGAGTTACAGTAGCTGGAACAAGTGGAGCAACTGAGCCTGATATTTCAGCTTCTGTAGTAGGTGATACTGTAGTAGATGGAACAGTTACATATGTAGTGACTGCAAAAATGTACACACACACTTTTAACACAACTAAATGTTTACCAAATGCTTACGCACAAGCAACTTTAGCAAATGCTTGCGATGGTGGTTCTGACTTAATCGAAAGATACAACGGTATTAAAGGTGGGAAGCTTGATATAAGTGTATCTCCAGATGGTGATTACAATATTACTATGGACACTACAGGTATGAGTCAAAGAGATTCTATAGTTGATTCAATTACAGAGCTTGATGAAACAAACAAAGTTGTTTTAACTCAAACTCGTATTAAAAACGCTCACGCAACAATAACAATTGATGGTACTGCATACACGCTAGCAAAAGACTTTAGCTTGTCTCTTGATAGAGGGGTAGAAGCAACTCAAACATTAGGAACTGGTGCAAATGCTGGTCAAGTTGATGATACTAAAGTAATGCTTAGTGGTTCACTGTCAAGCTTATTTGATGGTGCAGTTTATACAAAAGCTAAAAATGAAACAGCAGTAGGATTTGTTATTGGTATGACTGATGGCTTAAACGCTTTAGATTTAACTGTAGCAGAAGCTAAATTTGGTTTCAAAACAGAGTCTAAAAAAGTTGGTGAAGTTTACCCTCTTAATCTTGAATGGACTGGTTACAAAACAACAGGTACTGAAAAATTAAAAGCGGTTCTAACAAACTCAATCGCAAACTATAACTAAAAAAAGGAAGATTATGTCTGATGAAAAAAGAGAGTTAAGAAAATTGCCATCGGCTTTGGAACGTGCAACTAATGCACTAACGTATAAAGAGATTAAGAATCTTAAAGAAGATGGTGTAAACCTACGAGAAATGAAAGGTGGGGAAGAAGAGGATGAGGCGATTATCGCTTTATTAAAGTTGAGAAATATCAACCCAGACGACCATGAAGATTTAGAATATGGGGTGATGTATGCGTTCTTGATGCGAATCATGCAAGCAACTTACAACCCACATGAGAATGAAGCAGTAAAGGACTAAGGCAATACCTCGAATGGGTTAATGACGAAAGTATCCAAAGCTACATAAAAATAGCTTCAGATATTGGAGAGACATTATCAGACGAGGTTTTGCCTCCTATTATCCATGAGTGTGTAGAAGAGGTTATTAACTTCTTCCAAAAAGTAAACACACAATGGCGAGCTGGTTCGATGAGTGTAATCGGATTAGATTATACAGCTTTAGAGAAAGTTGCAAATATCTTTGAGTTTGAATTAACACCGTATAGCATGGTATTAATTCAAGAGATAGAAAAATATTACTTACGAAAGGGAAATGATGGGGTCGAGCAAAGTAATAGTTGAGCTTGAAGCAAAAGATGGTTTAACGCCTGAACTTAAAAAATCACTCGATGCTACCCAAGCCCTTTCTAAAGAGCTATTAGATTTAAACGGTAAATTAGCAATACTAAAAGCTGATAAAAAAGGCATCATAAAAGGTGCATTAGAATCAGATATAAAAGGTGTAAAAGTTTTACAAGCTGAGCTTAAAGAGTTGCAAGCGACATACGCCAAATCAAAAGGCGCAGAGCGAGTAACAGCTAAAAAGAATGTTTCAGATAAAGAAGCTCAGATTGCAAGCCTTTTAACAAGGGAAATGGTTAAACAAAAGCGTGTTATAGATGAGAAAAACATATCACGTAAGGCAGAAATAGCATTATCAAATAAAATTAGAAAAGGCTACGATAAAGAGCGAGCAGCAATAGAAAAAAATACAGGCTCACGTCAAAAAGAGAACGCTGTAAGAAGAAGTGCTGGAACAATTATTATCAGGCACATTAGACAATTAGAGTCATTGATAGTCGCTTACTACGCTGTATCATCTGCAACAGATATTCTAATCGGTCAAGGTGTAGAGTTAAATAAAAAGATAGAAGATTCCACAACAGGAATAGGTGCGTTAATATCTGCAAACACACAGGGCGCAAGTAGCGTACAAAAGTTCACCGCTTCAATGGCACTATCTTCACAAACAGTAAGAGACATTAAAAAAGCATCAGTAGAAACCGCTGCAACATTTCCACAATTAACAGAAGCTTTCCAGCAAGCGATAGGTTCTGCTTTATCTGCTGGGCAAAGCATGGGTGCAACAACTCAAGAAGCTATAGATAACACGATCTATATGGCAAAACAAATGACCAACATAGCTGCATCAATTGGTATGCCTATGGTTCAACTAAACGAAGAGATACGTTCACTAATGGAGGGAACAGCAGACCAAAATAGCCGTATTGCAAAGATGATATTTGGTTCAGCTAAAAATGCTAATCAGCAAGTACGAGAAGCTAAGGAAACTGCTGGTGGGCTAAATGAGTTAATGCGTGGAGTAATGGAACCATTTGAGCAACTTTCAGCGCAAAGGACTTTTTCAAGACTTAAAGCAAGAATGACTGATGCTTTCGACACGATAAAAATAGAAGCTACAAAGCCACTATTTGAAGATTTTAAAGACCAAATAGAGAAAACTACTAAGTATGTTAATGCTCATTCTGAGCAATGGATTAAGGCTTACCATAATGTTTATTATGGGGCTACTGATACATTTACAGCATTGTCACAAAGCGCAAAAACATTTTCAAATATTTTTGCTACAGCGAAAGGCGATATATTCGGTGTAACATCTTCACTGTTTGACTTTCAAGAAACAGTAGTAGGGGCTACATTTGTAATCCAATACATGGGCGGAATGGCAAGCAATGCTTGGCAGATGGTAAGAAATGTAGGAATCTACTTTGAAAGTTTCTTTAAAGATATAACAAGCTCGTTTAATGGTTTTATTCTCAATATTAAATTACTAGGCAAAGAAATACAGCTTGCTTTATATAAAGCACTTGACGTTCTTCCAGTAGTAGATAATACTAAATATATAGCCCAAACAGAAAAGATAATAGAAAAGCTAAAAATAAAGAAAAACATAAATAGCCTTAGCCATGAAGACTTTTTATTACAGGCAGAAGAAAGAGTCCGTGAGAACAGAGAACAGATAAAAAGTTTAGGACAAATTACGTTAGAGGCAAAAAAAGCTGGTTACGCAACTAGGCAAATATTTGCAGTAGGTGAAGATAGTAGAGATACTTTTTTAGGTTTCTCAATAGATAAAAGTATGAGTACAAGCACTATTGAAAAAACATTTACAGCATACTCAAACGCATATGATAACCTTGTAGAAAGATACAAAGGCAATACTAAAGCATTAGAAACAATCAACACAACATACACAAGAAACTTAAAAGTCATGGCAGAAGATTACATGGCGATAGAGTACGGAAAACTTGAAGCAAAAATAAAAGAAGTTGTTGCTGATAAAGTACTATACAAAAAACTTCTAGGTTTTAGACAAGAATACTTTGAAGCAATGGGTAATCAAGAAGAAGCTTGGAAAATTGAAAAAGAGAAGTTTGCAGCAGAACGCGTTGGGCTAGAGCCTAAAATGTACAAAAAACTTTTAGCTGACCATAAAATTGAATACTTAGGAAAACTCACAAAAGAAATCAAAACAACTTGGGATAATATAGCTCAATCAATGGCAAATTCATTCGAAGATAATTTCTTTAATTTTATGAAAGATGGATTTAAAGATATTGGAAGTTTTGCCAAGAATACTTTTAAAGATTTGGGTGCAAATATTTACACGCCTTTATTGCAACAAGCAAGCGCAGTATTCACGCCTTTAACTGGTAATGTTGACGTTTCTACACTTACTGAACAGGGTTTTACTTTTAATAAGGCTACTGGTATTTATAGCGGTAGTGGTGAAATGGAAGGTGTTACTGTAAATAGTGCAGGTAATGTTTTAAGTGGTGGCGATATTCTTTCGGGAATTTCATTAGCAACGGCAGGAATTAGTAGCACAATAACAACAGGATTTGCAAGTATAGCAACAGGTTTACAAAATATTGGCGCGGTTGGTGCTACTGGAGCCGCGAATATTGCACAGTTTGGTTATGGGGTTGCTAACCCTTTTACTGTTGGCGGTACTGGTGCAACTTCCGCAACTATGGCAGGTGCTTACGCAGGTGGCGGGTTCGCAGGTAGTGCGGTTGGTTATGGAATTGGTTCTATTGGTGATAGCCTTTTTGGGGCTGATACTTATGCGGGTGAATTAGGTGCTATTGGTGGTGCTATTGGAGGAATGGTAGCCGTTGGAACTGCTAATATTTGGAACCCTGTAGGCTGGGCAATTCTTGGGGCTTCTGTTCTTCTTGGTGGAATGATAGGCAAAACAAAACAAACAAATGCGGGTATGGCACTTACCGGTGATAATAAATTTGCAAACTGGACTGAGAATACTACAAAAAGCTGGTTCAATAAAGACGTTGACGATAATTACAGCACTTTATCAACAGCAGTTTCAAACCAATTAGACAATATGCTAAACGCATTTGAAGTTACACTAGATGAATTCCAAATATTTAACAATGATATTAATTTAACAATAGAAGAATGGGGAAGAAACTTTTCAGGCAATTTGCTTATTGATCTAGGAATGGTTACAGAACTTATTGCTGGGTTTATGAATAAATCAGTTATTGATGAAGCAGTTGTTGGTGTTCGTAAAGAGTGGGAAGGTCTAGCGCAAGTATTAGACACAAGTGTTTCAGAGTTAATACTTACTACTTTTGCTTCACTTGAAGAAACTACAAAAGCAATTGAAGTAGTGCAGATGAAAAAGCTAGGTATAGCAAACCCACAAGCTTATTTGAGTGTTCAACAGGCTTTAGTAATTGCTAATTCTACACAATTAAAAGATAGTAGTTTTAAGAACTATGCGTTTGAACAAGGAAAACAAGCATTACTTGCTGAACGCGTAAGTGGTGCAAGCGCAGAAGCACAATTGAAAGCTTTTGCTAATGCAATGGATAATGTAAATGTTTCTTTTGAGAAAGTAACTTTAGATAATTTTGGTGAGTATTCAAAAGCTATTCTTTCGACAAGGCCGTCATTCGACACAATAGAAAACCTAAATAAGCTAGGACAATCACTATTACAATTGGACGAATACGCAAGCCTAACACAAAACGCTTTAACTGAATACGGTATTAAAATTGGTAAAACAACACGTGTAAATGAAGCGCAGTTAAACTTTGAAAAATTAAGAGAAAAAGCAGTTGAAACAACTGGAATAAAAGAGTTTACTGACAAAAGTGCTTCGGAAATTCTTAGTGGGTATTATGGAATTAAAGACGAACTTAGTACGGAAGCGAATACCGCGCTTGCACCTGTAATTAACAGTGCTTTGGAAGTTTACAACTTGCAAGTTGATACTAATAACCTTGAAATGAACAGGTTGCTTTCGCTTAAAGCACTTTACACTTATGTTAAAGATTTAAGGCTTGATAAATCACTTTCACCTTATTCATTAAATGAACAATTTTCGCTTTCAGGTAGTTATTTTAAAAATGCACTAAGTGGTTATAAAAATGCTTTAGCAAATGGTGATGATGTTGCACCTTATGCTAATGATGCTATTAATTATTCAAAAGAGTACCTTGCAAATTCGAAAAAATATTTACGTGATAGTGGAACTTATGCACTTGAATTTAGTAAAACAACGCAAGCAATTGAAGAACTTTCAGGCTATGAAAATACTACACTTGCTGATATTGATGAAGCTATTAAGAATTTAAACGCTGGTGTTGCTGGTGCAAGTGTTGGGGTTATTGGCGCGGTTAATAACATTAGCTTTAAACCTATTACTACTACACTTGATGATAACGGGTTAATTTCTTCAATAAGTAGTTTAGTAAGTTCCATGTCAAGCACAGTAAGCGCGCCTATAGAAACAAGTGTAAGTTCAGTTTCAAACATTCCAAATATTTCACCTATTACATATACACAAAGCGATTATGCTAAGACTTGGGATATGTATAACGAGGGTGGTATTTCTTCGGGTGAAGCTTTACTGCTTCGTGGGCAAATTGCCACTATGAGTGGTGGAACAGACACAGAAGAATACAAACTTGCTGACAATGCTTTAATGGCTTATGGTTTTGCAAATGGTGGAATGGTAAATGCGCCAACTTTAGGTGTAATTGGTGAAGCTGGTTACCCTGAGATGGTAGTGCCTTTTAAAGACCCAAACAACCCAATACACACTAAAGAAATGCTTGAAGAACTTAAAGCAATAAAAGAAGAATCTAAAAATTTAAAAGAGATTGTGAAACTTTTAATCTCTTTGGTTGATGATACTGACACTATTAAAAATAACAGTGCGTACCAAAAGAGAGAAGGTGTGAGGGTTAATAATGCTAGTGAATGCGGGGTTGCAGTATGAAAATAATAGTTCCTAATTTACTTAAAGATAACGAAGATTTAATTGTTAGTGATGTTTTTACGGCTAATTTAGAACACACTAACTTTTTACCTACTTGGAATGGTACTAACTTTATGTACCAAGGTGATTTTTTTGTGCATAGCGGACATTTATACCGTGCTATGGAAAATAGCGTTAATAAACAGCCTGATTTATATGTTGGTGATTTTTGGTATGACTTTGGGGTTTGGAATAATACTACTGCTGATGCTTATAACCCACTTACCCCTTATGCAGTTGGTGGGTTATGTTATCACGAAATAGGCTATAAACATTATATTTATTCAAGTAGGGAAGCAAATAATACAGGGAATAAACCTTCTTCTACTGTTGGGGATAAGTGGACGAAAATAGGTGCAATAAATCTTTATAGATGCCTTGATGATAAAACCAACAATAAAACAGAACGTGCGGAGAGTTTATGGCTACGTGTTAAGGCTTATAAGGCTGATACCGTTGCACTTATTGGTATGAGGGGTAAAAGTGCAACTGTTACAGTTTATGATTCAGCAGGAACAGTATTAACAACAGACAATAGAGCATCTTTACAATACAAGGGTGCTAGTACATGGTTGAGCTTCTTCTTTGGTGATTTTAAATACAAAACAGACATAACTTCACCTGTTAGTTTAGGCTTTAACAATGAAATAAAAGTAGAAGTTACAAACACTGGAAACATTGCAAGACTTGGAAGATTGGTTATTGGAAAAAGTTTTACAATTGGTAATACTAAATATGGGGCTGATAGTGGGATTTTAGATTTTTCGCTTAAAGAACGTGATGAAGTTTTTGGCGATGAAAGTCTTAAGCAGGGGAATTACGCAGATACTCACAGCATCAAGGTAAGCATATTAACTGCCCGTATAAGTGAAATAAAACAGTTTCTTACATCTATCCGCGGGAAAGAAGTTCTACTTAATGCAAACAATGTAGGCGACTACTACGACTACTTAATTACATACGGCTTTATAGAAAGTTTTAAAGTACTACATGAAGGAGCAGTAATGTCTGTTCTATCTATTAAATTTGAAGGATTAATATAATGGCAATAACACCACTAACCGCAGTTGTGCGCGATATACCACAAGCACCAAGCCTTGCTGACCCTGATACATTTGAAGCAAAAGCAGAGGCACTTGTAGAGCATCTTGATTCAAACTTAGAACCTGATTTAACGGGGTTAAAGAATGATATTAATTTGCGTGCTGCTGAAATGAACATAGATATTGCGCAAGCTAATACTGATGCAAATACGGCTACAACTAAAGCTGGTGAAGCTAGTGCTTCGGCTGGTTCTGCTTCAACTAGTGCAACAACTGCAACAAATGCAAAAGACTTAGCGGTTGCTGCAAAAGACGATACAACACTAATGCGTGATGAAATAGTAGCAGAAGCTATTGCATGGGTAAGTGGAAGCAGTTATCTGCAATATTCAAAAGTTAATTCTCCTATTAACTCATTAGCGTATAGAGCAAAAACAACAGCATTTGTTTCACCACTTACTTCAACAGTTGACCCTAGCCTTGATAGTGCTAATTGGGTTTTAGCAGATGCTTCTGCTGCTGGGCATGTAGTTAAAAATGCAACAACAACATTCAATCAACGTGCAAACCTGCAAATAACTGGCGACAATGTAACAATAACAGATAATGGAACAGACACAACAATCATAAATATCAAAGTAAAAACAGACACACCAATACTAACAGTCGTTTCGACTGCAGCAGAGCAAGCAGTTTACTCATTTCCAATTTTAAACTATTCAGCAACTGCAACATACACTGTTGTCTTGACACCAACTGGTGACGCTGACACGTCTGCATCTTTTGAAAT
>Ga0316204_10012761_pt1 | contig 10183 bp, 6 predicted proteins | sample 6monrhotite_MG_2_FD_205661 | JGI IMG/M metagenome (GOLD analysis project Ga0316204, IMG submission 205661) | Microbial mat bacterial communities from mineral coupon in-situ incubated in ocean water Damariscotta River, Maine, United States -... | ecosystem: Environmental > Aquatic > Marine >... | reverse complement strand
GGTGAACGGTTGTTACGCCCCGCGCAAGTGGGTGTTTCATCTACGCCAGCCGAAGGTTAATCCTTCAAGGCATCACGCAATTCGTAGACCAGTTTCAGGGCATCAATCGGGGTGAGTTCATCCGGGTGGATGCCCTTTAATTTTTCCTCGACCGCAGAAGCGGAAGCGCGTTTAACCGGAGGCGCCGATTGCGGCACAGAAAACAACGGCAAATCGTCAATCAAAGCCTTGGCCTTGCCACCGCCTTCCTGCTCACTTTTTTCCAAAGCCTCAAGAACACCGCGCGCGCGTTCAACAACCGCTTCGGGTAGTCCGGCCAATTTCGCGACCTGCACCCCGTAAGAACGATCGGCGGCACCCTTGTGAACCTCGTGCAGGAAGATGACGTCGCCTTCCCATTCCCGCACTGAAACGGTTGCATTTTCAATTCCGGTAAGTTTCGAAGACAACGCCGTAAGCTCATGATAATGCGTCGCAAAAAGTGTTCTGCATTTATTGACATCGTGAAGGTGCTCAAGTGTGGCCCACGCAATTGACAAGCCGTCATAAGTAGCCGTTCCCCGGCCGATTTCGTCAAGGATCACCAATGCACCGGGGCCAGCCTGATTAAGGATCGCGGCGGTCTCTACCATCTCAACCATAAACGTTGACCGGCCGCGCGCGAGATCGTCAGACGCGCCAACACGAGAAAACAGTTGTGTGACCAACCCAATGGTCGCGCTGTCCGCAGGCACATAGCTTCCCATTTGGGCCAGCAAAGCGATCAAAGCATTTTGGCGCAGGAACGTGGATTTACCCGCCATATTGGGGCCGGTCAAAAGCCAGATACTCGCACTTTGCGGCTCATTGGGCGTCAAATCGCAGTCGTTGGCGATGAATGGCCCACTGCCTGCACGTTTTAACGCCATTTCCACGACAGGGTGCCGCCCGCCGCTGATTTCAAAAGTCTGGTCTTTTTTAATCGACGGCCTGGTCCATTCCTCGGACAAGGCAATATCCGCGAGCGAGGATGACAGATCAATTTCGGCCAGGGCTTTTGATGCCAAACTAATTTTCGAAGCTTGATCCATCACTGCGAGGCGCAAGTCCTCAAACACGGATTTTTCGATTTCAAGCGCGCGCCCACCAGCGTTCAGAATCTTCGTTTCAAGTCCGGACAGATCGACCGTTGTGAACCTGACTGCGTTGGCAGTTGTCTGGCGATGGATAAAGGTTTCGGACAGCGGCGGGTTTAACATCCGCTCGGCATGTGTAGCCGGAGTCTCAATAAAGTACCCCAACACGTTGTTATGTTTGATTTTAAGGGACGTTATGCCTGTAGTCTTAGCATAGTCTGATTGCATGCCAGCGACGACACCACGCCCTTCATCCCTGAGGGTGCGCATCTCGTCCAGTTCGGGGTTATAGCTGCCCGCGACATAACCACCATCCCTCGCAAGCAGCGGAAGTTCGGCCTGAAGAGCGCGGTCAAGCAGGGCGGCCAAATCATCAAACCCAATCAGGTCGTTACTGGCACTCTCCAAATTTTCCGAAAGGGTCGCTGTCGACAGAATTTGCGCAAACCGAGCAGACTGCGACAGCCCGGTTCGGATTGCGCCAAGATCCCTGGGCCCCCCGCGTTCAAGCGAGAGGCGCGATAGGGCGCGATCCATATCCGGCGTTTTTCGCAATTCTGTCCGGATGTCAGCACAAAGGTTTGGGTCGTCCAGAAAAACCTCGATGGAATCAAGGCGTCTGGTAATGGTTTCGACCTTCGTGGACGGGCTGTTCAGGCGGTTTGACAGCAATCGCGCACCGGGTCCGGTGACAGTTCTGTCAATAACTGACAAAAGAGAGCCTTCTCGACCACCGGAAAGGCTTGAAGACAACTCGAGATTTCGACGTGTGGCGGCGTCGATTTGCATGACCTGATCTTGTGCTTCACGAACAGGCGGTTGCAGAAGGGGAAGTTTGCCTTTTTGAGTTAACTCAAGATAATCAACAATGGCCCCCAGTGCTGAAACCTCAGCGCGCCCAAACTGGCCAAATCCCTCAAGCGACGAGACGTTGTAAAGTGCACATAAACGTTTTTCCGCCCCGGCACTGTCAAAGCTTGCGCGGGCTAATGGGGTAATTGCAGCGGCATTTTCCTCGATCACATCACATAGTTCATGTTCAAGCGACTGCGATACTAAAACCTCGCGTGGTGTCAGCCGGGCTAGTTGGGGAGGAAAAGCGACGCGCGGGCAGGACTGCACGCTGATCTCGCCGGTCGAGACGTCGACCCACGCAATCGCTGCTTCATCTCTTACCTCAGAAAAGGCAGCTAAGTAATTGTGTTTCCTTGCATCTAACAACGTGTCTTCGGTCAGAGTGCCGGGGGTTACCAGTCGAACCACTTCTCTTTTCACAACAGACTTGGCACCGCGTTTTTTGGCCTCAGCAGGGTTTTCCATCTGCTCGCAAACCGCGACACGGAAACCTTTGCGGATCAACGACAGCAGATAATTTTCAGAGGAATGCGCTGGCACGCCACACATCGGGATATCCTGCCCCAGATGCTTACCGCGTTTGGTCAGCGCGATATCAAGCGCCGCTGCGGCCTGAACCGCATCGTCAAAAAACATCTCGTAAAAATCGCCCATGCGATAGAACAGCAACGCGTCCTTATAGCCTTCCTTGATTTCAAGGAATTGTGCCATCATCGGCGTGACATTTGCGTTCGCGATATTCACCGAGCCCCCCACTGGTCTGTAGGGCGGAAATCTACACGCGCACCGGTCTGGGTTAAAGCGGAAATCAAGCTGCGTGGTTGTAGTGATTTCCCGTCCCCTGTAAGACAGTTGCGATCAATCAAAGGGCTGACCAAACTAATGGCAAACAACTCAAAAACCACCGCAGAAGAGGCGCTTGCCTATCATTTGGACCCCAAGCCCGGAAAACTGGAAATAAACGCTTCGGTGCCAATGGCGACTCAGCGGGATTTGTCGCTGGCCTATTCACCCGGTGTCGCCGTACCCGTACAGGCCATCGCCGACAATCCAGAGTCGGCCTATGACTATACCACCAAGGGTAACATGGTCGCGGTGATAACCAACGGCACGGCGATTCTAGGCATGGGCAATCTGGGCGCACTGGCCTCTAAACCTGTGATGGAGGGGAAATCGGTTCTGTTCAAACGGTTTGCGGATGTGAACTCGATTGATCTGGAGCTGGACACCGAGGACGCGGATGAATTCATCAACGCTGTCAGGATCATGGGGCCGTCGTTTGGCGGTATTAACCTTGAGGACATCAAGGCGCCGGAATGTTTTATCATTGAACAGCGTCTGAAAGAAGAGATGGATATCCCCGTCTTTCATGACGACCAACACGGCACCGCCGTGATTTGTGCAGCGGGATTGATCAATGCACTGCATTTGAACGGTAAAAAAATCGAGGATTGTAAGATCGTGCTGAATGGCGCGGGGGCGGCTGGAATTGCTTGCGTCGAACTGATCAAAACGATGGGTGCGAAACATGACAACTGCATCGCATGTGATACCAAGGGCGTGATTTACCAAGGTCGGACCGAAGGGATGAACCAGTGGAAATCGGCTCATGCGGCGAAAACTGATGCGCGCACGCTGGAAGAGGCGATGGTTGATGCGGACGTGTTCCTTGGTGTTTCGGTCAAAGGTGCTGTGACGCAGGGCATGATTGCCTCGATGGCACCGAACCCGGTGATTTTCGCGATGGCGAACCCAGACCCCGAAATCACCCCGGAAGAAGCGCACGCCGTTCGTGAGGACGCAATTGTTGCTACAGGCCGGTCGGATTATCCAAATCAGGTGAATAACGTTTTGGGTTTCCCTTATCTGTTCCGGGGCGCGCTTGATATCCACGCCCGGGCAATCAACGATCAAATGAAGCTTGCCTGTGCCGAGGCGCTTGCCGAACTAGCCCGCCTTGATGTGCCGGACGAGGTTGCGATGGCCTATGGCACGCAACTGTCGTTTGGGCGGGATTACATCATTCCGACACCTTTCGACCCACGGCTGATTTATGTTGTGCCGCCAGCGGTCGCCAAGGCGGGGATGGACACCGGCGTTGCACGCCGCCCGATCATTGACATGGAAGCATATGAACTGTCGTTGAAGGCACGGCTTGATCCAACGGCGTCGATCCTGCAATCGCTTTATATACGTGCGAAAAACGCGCAGGCGCGGATGTTGTTTGCGGAAGGCGACGACCTCCGGGTACTGCGCGCGGCAGTTAACTATACGCGTTCCGGGCTGGGGCAAGCGGTTGTCATTGATCGCGAGGCCAATGTGAAACAACGTCTCGAAGACGCGGGACTTGGCGATGCCTTTGACGAACTGGAAGTGGTAAACGCCGCAAACACTCCACACCTTGAGACGTATAAAACATTTCTTTACAACCGTTTGCAGCGTAAAGGTTACGATCAACATGACTGCCACAGATTGGCGTCTCGCGATCGACACGTGTTCGCAGCACTTATGGTTGAGCATGGGCATGTTGACGGGATGGTCACCGGGGCGACGCGGAAGTCGGCGCATGTACTGGAACTGATCAATCATGTGTTTGACGCCCGACCATCCGACGGGGCAGTTGGTGTGACAGCGGTTTTACTGCGCGGACGACTGGTTCTGATTTCCGACACACTGGTCCATGAATGGCCAGAAGAGGAAGATCTGGCGGACATCGCCGAGCGTGCGGCTCACGTCGCCCGCAGCCTGGGGCTGGAGCCTCGAGTGGCCTTTGTCAGCTTTTCAAACTTTGGCTATCCAGTGTCTGAGCGTGCGGAAAAGATGCATACCGCAGTTTCCGTATTGGACCGGCGCGGCGTTGATTTCGAATATGACGGCGAGATGACTGCCGATGTAGCGTTGAACCCAGACGTGATGGCACAATACCCATTCTGTCGCCTGACCGGGCCTGCGAATATCCTTGTGGTCCCAGCGCGTCACTCGGCCTCGATCTCGGTCAAGCTGTTGCAGGAAATGGGTGGTGCGACGGTGATTGGGCCGATCTTAACGGGTCTGGAAAAATCAGTGCAACTTTGCGCGACCACGTCAACCGAGACCGACATTCTGCATATGGCGGTTATGGCGGCCTGTAAGGTGGCATAAATGGCGATTTATAACCTGGGATCAATCAACGCGGACTATTTCTATCAGGTTCCGCACTTACCAAAGCCCGGAGAGACGCTTGCCGCGACAGATTATGCCTTTGGTTTGGGCGGCAAGGGCGCAAATCAGTCGATTGCAGCGGCATGCGGTGGCGCCAAGGTCGTTCATATTGGGGCGATAGGTCCGGACGGCGGCTGGGCGGTCGAGAAACTGGCGGGTTATGGGATTGACGTTTCACATATCGCAGCGCTCGATATCCCGACCGGTCATGCGATTATTAATGTGGATGAAGAGGGTGAAAACGCGATCGTCATCTACAGTTCTGCCAATATAGCGCAATCCGAGGACAGTCTTCGCGAGGCTCTGAACGGTGCGAACGAAGGCGATGTTTGCTTGCTGCAGAACGAAACAAATCTGGTCGTGTTCGCAGCAGAGTTGGCGCAGGAAAAAAACATGCGGGTGGTTTACTCGGCAGCGCCGTTTGACGCGGCGCATGCGCAAGAGGTTCTGCCCTGCACCAATTTACTGGTGGTGAACGAGGTTGAGGCCAAACAATTATCTGACGCGCTTGGGGTCTCGCCAACGCATCTGCCGGTTCCTGAGGTTTTGATCACGCGCGGTTCATCCGGGGCAGTTTATCGGTCGGGCGGCCAAGAGATTGAGGTTCCTGCATTCAAAGTTGACCCTGTCGATACGACGGGGGCCGGGGACACGTATCTTGGGTTTTTTGTAGCCGGCCTTGATGCTGGAATGGACGTGAAGGGGGCCATGACATTTGCGTCAGCCGGGTCGGCCCTTCAGGTGACAAAACCCGGAACGGCAGATGCTATTCCGGGCCTTGGTGAAGTTAAAGCATTCCTTGAAGAGAGGCTTGGTGGATAACCTAAGGTTATCCAGTCATTCCATCCCAGAACGTTTTGACTTTGCCGAAGAAATTCGAACCCTCGGGGTGGTTGTCTTTCCCGAGTTCTTCAAATTCACGCAGCAGATCTTTTTGTTTGGACGTTAGGTTCACCGGTGTCTCAATCGCAAGCTCAAGGTAAAGATCCCCGGCTGGTCCGCCCCTTAGGGCTGGCATGCCTTTGCTGCGCAGGCGCATCTGCTTGCCAGACTGGCTGCCTGCCGGGATTTTCACACGGCTGCGACCACCGTCGATGGTCGGTGCTTCGATCTCGCCACCAAGGGCAGCGGTCGCAAAGCTGACGGGGATACGGCAAAACAGGTTCTGGGCTTCACGTTCGAAAATCTGGTGATCGCGAACCTCGATAAAGATATAGAGGTCGCCAGATGGTCCGCCGCGTAATCCTGCCTCACCTTCGCCAGTAAGTCGAATGCGAGTTCCGGTTTCAACGCCCGCCGGGATGTTGACCGACAACGACCGTTCTTTTTGCTTGCGACCTGCGCCCGCACAAGAGCCGCACGGATTGTTGATGATCTGGCCGCGGCCTGAACAAGTTGGGCAGGTGCGCTCAACCGTAAAAAACCCTTGCTGGGCGCGAACCTTACCCATGCCAGAGCATGTCGGGCAATTTGTTGGCTCTGCGCCACCTTCGGCACCGGTGCCGCTGCACGAGTCACACGCGACCGAGCTTTGGACCGAGACCGATTTCTGTTTGCCAGAAAACGCCTCTTCCAGAGATACATTCAAATTATATCGCAGGTCAGAGCCGCGCGAGGCACGTTGGCCGCCGCCACGTCCGCCACCCATGAAGTCACCGAAGAGGTCTTCGAAAACATCAGAGAACGCAGATGAGAAGTCTCCGCTGCCGCCGCCGCCAAATCCGGGGTGGCCTTGTGGGCCATTGCTGCCACCTTCGAAAGCTGCGTGACCATAGCGGTCATAGGCGGCTTTCTTTTCGGCATTTTTCAGAACTTCATAGGCTTCGTTCACTTCTTTGAACTGGCCTTCGGCTTCTGGTTTGTCTTTATTGCGGTCGGGGTGAAGCTCCATCGCCTTCTTGCGATAGGCTTTCTTTAGCTCCGCCTCGGACGCCCCTTTGGACACCCCCAGAACATCATAGAAATCGCGTTTGGACATTGGAATTTCACCTGCCGTACCTGCTGCCGGCCCGCGAGGGGCCGACAGGGTGTTTCAGTAAACGACGTTAGCCGCGGCGATCGTCGTCGAGGTCTTCGAAGTCGGCATCAACAATATCTTCGTCAACTGCGCTTGGGCCTTCGTCAACTTCCGACTCGCCATCGGCTTCTTCAGCCGCTGACTTGTAGATCGCTTCGCCAAGTTTCATCGCGGCTTCGGTCAGATCCTGGCTCAGGTTTTTGATCTTGCCAGGGTCTTCGCTTTCAAGCGCTTCTTCCAGAACCTTGATCGACAGTTCAATCACTTCGACGGTCGATGGATCAACCTTGTCAGAGTGATCTTCCAGCGATTTCTTGGTGCTGTGGATCAGCGATTCAGCGTGGTTTTTGGCCTCAACAAGTTCCTTGCGATCCTTATCCGCTTCGGCATTTTCTTCAGCGTCTTTCACCATTGCGTCGATGTCGTCATCAGACAGACCACCGCTGGCTTGGATGGTGATTTTATGCTCTTTGTTCGTGCCTTTGTCTTTCGCAGACACAGAAACGATACCGTTCGCGTCGATGTCAAACGTGACTTCGATTTGCGGCAGACCACGCGGCGCTGGTGGGATTTCTTCCAGATTGAACTGGCCCAGCATCTTGTTGTCGGCAGCCATTTCACGTTCGCCCTGGAAACACCGGATCGTCACAGCGTTCTGGTTATCCTCGGCGGTCGAAAAGACCTGCGATTTCTTGGTTGGGATCGTCGTGTTGCGGTCGATCAAGCGGGTGAAAACACCACCCAACGTTTCGATGCCAAGGCTCAGTGGTGTCACGTCCAGAAGTACAACGTCTTTAACATCGCCCTGCAGAACACCGGCCTGAATAGCGGCGCCAAGGGCGACCACTTCATCCGGGTTCACACCCTTATGAGGTTCTTTGCCAAAGAAGCTGGTAACTTCTTCAAGAACTTTAGGCATACGGGACATCCCGCCAACCATAACGATCTCGTCAATGTCGCCTTTGGCAAGACCAGCGTCTTTCAACGCAGCCGCGCAAGGTTTCATTGTGCGTTTAATCAGGTCAGCAACCAGGCTTTCCAGTTTCGCACGGGTCAGTTTCAGAACCATGTGCAAAGGCTGGCCGCCGTTTGGATCCATCGAGATGAACGGTTGGTTGATTTCGGTCTGAGCTGCGGAAGACAGTTCGATCTTGGCTTTTTCAGCAGCTTCTTTCAGCCGTTGCAACGCCATCTTGTCTTTGGTCAGGTCAACGCCGTTTTCTTTTTTGAATTCGGCTGCAAGATACTCAACGATCCGCATGTCGAAATCTTCACCGCCAAGGAACGTGTCGCCGTTGGTGGATTTAACTTCAAACAGGCCGTCGTCAATCTCAAGGATCGAGACGTCGAATGTGCCGCCGCCAAGGTCGTAAACGACGATGGTTTTGCCACCTTCTTTATCAAGGCCATAGGCAAGTGCCGCCGCTGTTGGCTCGTTGATGATGCGCAGCACGTCGAGACCGGCGATTTTCCCGGCGTCTTTGGTTGCCTGACGCTGGGCGTCGTTAAAGTATGCAGGAACCGTGATGACAGCTTCGGTGACGGTTTCACCAAGATAGCTTTCAGCGGTTTCCTTCATTTTACCAAGGATAAAGGCCGAGACTTGCGATGGCGAATATTTCTCGCCATTGGCCTCAAGCCAAGCGTCGCCATTCTGACCTTCGACGATCTTGAACGGCACCATCTTTTTATCTTTTTCGACGGTTTTATCTGAATACCGGCGACCGATCAGGCGCTTGACGGCAAACAGAGTGTTTTCGGGGTTCGTTACAGCCTGACGTTTCGCAGCCTGGCCAACCAGACGTTCGTTATCAGTGAATCCAACGATTGACGGTGTGGTCCGGGCACCTTCGGCGTTCTCAACTACTTTCGGCTGAGAGCCGTCCATGATTGCTACGCACGAGTTCGTGGTCCCGAGGTCAATACCAATTACTTTAGCCATTCCTAAAGTCCTTTCCTAGCGGCGATGTAAAAGACGACAGACCCACATTCGGCCCCTGCCATCATATCCCAATGACCGGACCAGATCGGTGCCGACCATGATTTGAGGGGTATATAGGTTCGTGCCATTGGGCCTGCAAGCACTTGGAGACGTAAAAAGACATGTTTTCGAGTCTAAAATCAGTGAAACTGCGAGTGATTTTGCGCTAAGTAAGGACTTGTTAAGAATTGGCTTTGTTATGGATGATGCAAAAACACCACTGGGAACCCCATTTCGTATCAGGGGCTTTGATCTCTATCAGGGTTTTTTAAGCGCTGATCAACAAGCGATGATCGTTGATGACCTGCGGAAAACCACGCGCCAAGCGCCCTTGTTTTCGCCCGAAACACCGTACGGAAAACGGATGACTGTTCGAATGACATCGGCTGGGAAATACGGTTGGTTTTCGGATCAGAGGGGTTATCGTTATGTTGATCGGCATCCGGCCGGGCAGCGGTGGCCGCACATACCGCAATCGGTTCTTCAGATTTGGCAGGCGCTGGGCCCTGCGGGTCGTTTGCCCGATTGCTGTCTTATTAATTATTACGGCGAAGGTGCGCGAATGGGCATGCATCAGGACAAGGACGAGGCTGATTTCAGCTGGCCGGTAATTTCGATCTCGCTTGGGGACGAGGGGTTGTTTCGGATTGGCAATACCGCGCGCGGCGGCAAAACCGAGTCCGTTTGGTTGAAATCCGGTGATGCGGTCGTGATGGGTGGAGGTGCGCGCCTGCAACATCATGGAGTCGACCGAATACGGTTTCAAAGCTCAACGCTGTTGCCCAAAGGCGGGCGGATCAACCTGACGCTTAGGGTGGTGGATTAATCCGCGATCAGCGAGCAGCAGCCGGAAACGAGCGAACGCTGGCCCCCATCATTGACCAATCTGCCTCACCTATCGTCGACTGTTCCAACTGGCCGAGGCGTACTGCCGGGTAAAGAACTCACCCATCATGCCGACGACCAGCAATGCGAGACTGAAATAAATAGGATACATGATCGACGTCACATGTG
>Ga0316204_10012760_pt1 | contig 10184 bp, 9 predicted proteins | sample 6monrhotite_MG_2_FD_205661 | JGI IMG/M metagenome (GOLD analysis project Ga0316204, IMG submission 205661) | Microbial mat bacterial communities from mineral coupon in-situ incubated in ocean water Damariscotta River, Maine, United States -... | ecosystem: Environmental > Aquatic > Marine >... | reverse complement strand
AAGCACCCGTAGCTCAGCTGGATAGAGCGCTGCCCTCCGAAGGCAGAGGCCAGAGGTTCGAATCCTCTCGGGTGCGCCAATAATATCAGACACTTAGTCTGTTCACCCAAAAAGTTTTGTCTCCTTTTTGTCTCGCAATTGCATCGAGCGGGAAATTGCCTACGGAAGACGGCGTCTCGAATCCATGAAGACCCATTCTTTTTTTTAAAGGATGAGTATTAGTCTCTTCCTGTTTTTAGCTGGGTATTCTTAGTGTCGCTTATTTTGACATCCAGTCGTCCAAATTGCCGACATCTAGATGTCCAAAATTTTGACATCTGCATTCGGCTATGGCCGCTTTAGGACCTTGGCTTTTAGGTTAACCTCGTAGAGGTTGGCGCGTCCTTGTCCCAGACGCTTGATCTTGATGTATCCCTTCTTCTCAAGTTCTTTGACGTGGGTGTTCACGCTCTGGCGCGAGATGCCGATATCCTTGGCTAATGTGTCCTGACCAGGAAAGCAGAAGTCGTTATGCCAGGCATAGGACAGCAAGAGAGAGTAGACGAGCTTGGCTCCGGACGAGATGTCGTCGCTTTTTAGCACCGCGTTTGGCACTTGCGTGAACCCGTTCATCGAAAGCGCGTCACCACCCTTGATGATGATGTTGCGTTCCTGAACTAGAGTTCCCAAATTTTTCATAATCCCTTGAGCAAATTATACACTATTCGGGTGCGTGTTCGTCGTCGTTGTGGACAATATCGTGGCGCGGCTTCCCTGCCCAAATTGGCCGCTCCGGCCCAGATTGAACCTCAAGCATCTCGGCCTGCGTTGTCTCGGAATTCAGCCGAAATGCCTCAATGACGCTGCCCAAGGCCTCGTCGGTCTTGCGCCGATGTTTGAGCTCATCGCGAAGGAACAAAACCTCCTCTTGTGTGTGCTTCAGTTGCGCCCGCAATTCCTCTTCAACGCCGCCAACGAGCACGGTCTTGTGGTCACCGGTCTGCACCGGTCCGGTCGTGTTTGGTTCTGGTTCCGATAATATCTGCGCCATATCTTGCGCGGGTACCGGTTCGGAGACGTGTGCACCCGTGCTATCCGGTTCGCCAGATCTACGCGCTTCAAATTCAAGCTCTTCATCAATCTTGCGATCCAATGAGGTAGACTCAATCGACCAGCGAAAGCCGTTCTCAGTGTCTTCTCGTCTAACGGAGATATCCGCATTGTCGGGGGAGAGATGAGATCGCGCCGCCCATTTGCGGATGGTCTTGGGTGTACGGGGAAGGCCGCGCTCCGTGCAGCGAATGACAGCGTCGGAGACGGTCAGCCAGGTGCTGGTGTCGTCCGCTTGCTGGCGCACATGTTGGAACGGGTGCGCACCGGTCTGGTCCGGTTCCATATGGGACTATCATACCATGGCTAAGGTCGAACAGCGGTTCACGAAAGGGAATGACGGGGAAGATGCGGGCGCGTCGAATTTGAGGTAAAATAATCGGCAGACGTTCCTCAACATCGGATAAATCTCATGACCTTCTCAATCACTTGGGAGGGCATCACGATTGCCGTCTCCCACAAAGCCAATTGGCTGAACACAGAGTACGATCACATCGAACTTCGCGCCGACGAAAAACTGCCAGTGACAGAAACCGGATATCGATCCCACTTTATTGCAAACACGGAACTCGCGCTGTTCGACAGCCTCGAGGATTTCGTGATTCAGTTGCTGGACACGGCTGCCACGTCCAGTGAATGGCAGAAGTATCTCAAGGACAGCCAACAGCTCTCGCTCTTTTGAATGTCGTCGCTGCGACCGATGCGCCCGAATTGTCGGACGTGTCGAGACAGCGAGGACAAGCGATGACTGAAGTCAAAACCAAAACAGTTGAGCACGGCGATACCACCAAGCCAATCTGCCCCAAGTGCAAGAGCGATCAAGTGGTCAGAGACGCCTGGGCCGAGTGGTGCTCCGCCACTGGAGGATGGGTACTGAGAACCACCTTCGATCATTTCGTCTGCGACGCCTGTGGCGAAGATATCGGCGAGCCAAAATGGATCGATCTCAGCAGAACAGAGATCATTCGCAATCAAAACGATCGGTTTCGAAAAGGCGACCACGCGATCCCTGGACGCCACCTGCTGACCAGCGGCATTCAGGAATTGGCTCAAACAAGTGGAGCCGAGTTGTCAGACGTCATCGAAACGGTCGCAGCATTCGACGTTTTCACCGAGGACAACGATCCGCACAAAGAGCACGATTTCGGGCAGTTCACCTACCGCAGCAAAAACTGCTTCTGGAAGATCGACTACTACAACATCGATCTCAGCGGCGGATCAGAAGATCCCAGCGATCTGTCGCGGACGCATCGCGTGCTCACAATCATGCTTGCGGAAGAATACTGACTAAGACCCCAGCCAAAAAGCTGGGGTTCATTTCTGCAAGAATGACAGGATCGGCCCAAAGCCGACCTTGGACACGGCCCCCGAGTACTGCGGGTGCAGCCCGCTAAGCTGACATTCAATCACTAAGATTTGCGTTTCCGCGTACGGCGTCGAACGCGGGGGGTAGTTTCGGCGTCGGAGACAGAGATTAATGCGGCCGAACCGTAGTGGATCGCGTCAACCAGTGACTGAAGGTCCGCCTCATTTTCGGCATAGAGGCTTCGGTCTCCCGAGCGACAAATGAAGAAATCGTAGTAGAAGTCGTCTGTACGTTGGGTTTTCAGTTTGGTCAGCGAGTTATCTCCAGCCTCTAGCACGCTGCGGGCGCTTAGGATTTTTGTATCTTGTTCTCCGTAGGCAAAAACAAATGAACTATCGCTATTCGATAGCATCGTCCTACACTGCCCAAGCAGACGAGGTTTAGAGTCGACAGTCAGGCCAAACTTCTTGTTCTTATTGACCTTGGCTTGCGCTTGAAATCCCTTCTGAACATACATGCCTCTGAAATCCATCGTCACACTAACGAACAAGTCGGCTCCTGTGGCGCTCTCTTGTCCCGACTGTTTGTCACTTACATGGGTCACGACATTCCACGACAAGCCACCGTCTGAGAAACCGTCCAGTCTCTCATCCAAAAGAGTGACGAATTTCTCTGAGTAACGTTCTTCTCGGCCAGTTACTCTAACCAGCTTCTTTCTGACATCTCTGTCAACGTTTGCCACAAGTTCAGCAGCGGAACGCATTGCGTCTTCAAATTCTTTGAGCATCAATCAAATCTTCCCACACGGTCAGCGTTACCTCTCAGGACTGCATTGCGATATCAACCGGGGCGGCCCTGAGCGGCTACTCGGATGAGTGTTGGGGTGCTGCGGTGGAGCTGTTTCAAGAGCGGTCATCTATTGCAACCCTTGGTGAGATAGCACGGATTCTCCGGTGTAGACCGAATTGTCATTTCATTGCAGCCAGCGACTTCGCGATCGCATTCAATGGGTCCTGCTTCTCTGAAGGATAGAGAGCTTTGGGACCAACCGCTTGAAACTGTCCACTCTTCGTCCAGAATTTCTGTGGATCGAACCGAAGTTTGGCAACAAGCCGCTTACCAAAATCGGTTTCGTGCAGCGCGTAGTTTTGTTTCTGATCGATATCACCAATTTCGGGATATTCTCCCAATAGGTAACCTTCCTGAATATGTGGTCGCATGGCAGATGGCGGACAAACACTGGAGAGGCGTATCGTCTGAAGACCCGCCTCAGCACTTGCGGTGATTGCCCCGCTGACGTTTGGCACTCCCAGAACATAAACAAAGGCGTCTTGGGTGTCGTTTTTGTCACTGGCAAACGACGCCGCAATCCTTAACGAATGTGTCACATCAAGCAGTGGTGTTGCACAAATCTCGTAGTGCTGGATGATAGCCCATCGCAAAATCCGATATCGTTCAATCTCATCAGTACCTACAACGCCTAGGCTCTGGAAGTGACGAACCAGGTCAAGTTCAGCCTCTTTCAATCGATCGAAACGAGCTGACAGCCAAAACCTATCGCTCTTAGGATTCGGTGGACGAAATATCGTCGGCCTAAGAGTTGACCCAACATGAGATTGTCCCTTTGAAGACCAATCTTGTCGCTGACCTCTAAAAAAAAGCACGTAGTCCCTATTTCGGAACTGCAGTTCAGCGATCTTCGCCGCCAGTTCAAGGTAGTTGGAAACAAAATGGCCTTTCGAGCGACGTACGGAGCGGCAATCAGATACCACTGCATGACCACCGCTATCTTCAAATGTCCAAAGATCAGTTGTGCCTATTGTATCCATGTTCTTAAACTCATTGAAATCGCTCGCATTGTACAGCTTTGGACGAGCGAAAGGGGAAGCACAAGAAATCCGTACTTGTTGCAAAGGTGGGCAGAGCTCTTATTTACTTGGCCCATAGCTGCCCTTGGCTGGCACACTAAGATGATGCGGCAGCAGCCCGCTTTCCGGACATTCGCTGCAGCCCCGAAAGTGGCTCATTGATCAAACAGCCGTTACCAAGTCACGTGCCAATTCACCATCTAGTAAAAAAAGGTCTCGTCGAATGTTTGCGCAACTGTCTGCGGAGCTTACATGCATACATGCAAAACTCTCCAGATCAGCGGGTTAATATAATTTGAAAGGGACAGAATTGATGATCAGCGAGGTTGCTCCATTGGGCGGTAAGGCGATCGGAAAAGCCACAAGTCGGGAAGAAGCGTGGTGGCTTTGTCAACGCTATGGACTGAAGCCATTTCCTTTGAATGATGTCTCAGCTGAGAGTTTCGAAGAGGACGCTGAGAGTGGAGCAAAGGTGTGGACGGTACCCTGCGAGCATACCGAATACCCGTATGATCGTGGAGCCTTCGAAAATCGGCGCCGTGATGGTTTGGCTACATTGGAGAACGGCCTACCGGCTTGGCCGGTTGCAGAAGAAAATGGGATTGCATTCCAGACTTTCAGGCAACGGCTCAAACGAGGTTGGTCGGGTGAAAGGGCAGCAACTGAAGGTGTGCGGGAAGTAGCTCATGATCCGGATGATGAATGGGAAGTCATCGCGCTGGAAAACGGTCTATCTGTTCGCGCTTACCGCAGTCGTGTTCAGGCAGGTTGTCCCGAGTACATCGCTGCAACTATGGGGCTGAGTTGGCGAAATTGGTGAGTAGCCGAATCCGACAGTGCAGCTGTTCGCTGCACCCGCGTTGTTTCGAACTCAGCTGAGCTCTGGAGAGCGGGACTGACTACCCGTTCGACTGTGCAGTCCGGATATTCAGGCTCGCACCTCATCAAGTGATTAGTGTTGCATGGCCAAATAGACTATATAGCGCATTTAAGCCTCTTGCCTCGTCTAAATAAGGTATCGATTTGCCAACGCCCTCAACTATCGATCTTCCGCCACCATCCAGCTGGGACGAGTTTGAGGTCATCTGTGCCGATCTCTGGAGTGAGATATGGGGGGATCGCGATACCCAGCTATACGGGCGCAGAGGGCAACGGCAAAACGGCGTGGATATCAAAGGGGTCGACCGTCAAAACAAGCAATGCGGTGCCCAGTGCAAAGGAAAAAGGAACTGGCCTCTCTCAAAGCTCACAACGGATGAAATTGATAGCGAAATAGCGAAGGCGAAGAAATTTCATCCAAAGCTAGACGAATTCATCTTACTTACCACTGCGCCGAACGATGTAGCTGTACAAGACCATGTTGCGGTACTGAACAAATCCAAATCCAGCGACATTGATTTTCGTGTCGAGGTCTACTCGTGGGACGAGATCCGAAGACGACTTTCGGACTACCCAAACCTACTCCAAAAGCATTATCCAGGGATTTTTAGGACACCAGTTTCAGCTGAAGTTTTTGACAAAGAGGTAGAAACCCACCTCAGCAGGATCATCAGCGCGCGCTTTTTTGGTGGCTTCGATACAGAGCAGAATGCGCTGCAGCTTAGCGAGCGATTAACACACGGAGACCTCGTAGATGCATCTCCGACAACAAGAATGGTGGGCCTTGCTTGGTGCGCTCGGCTGTTGTCTGTCTCCAATAGAAACGCTGCTCGATCAGCTTTGAAGTCTGCTAAATCTCTCGGACATTGTGAGGAAATCACAATTGCTGAAGGATTCCTTGATGCAGCGGAGGACAGAGTGAACGATGTACTCGCCTCCCTGAATGAGATCGGTACTTCAGAAGCACGATCAGCGGCATTGATTGTCCAGCTCAACCATGTCGGCCCAAGCGACGCAATCCGTTGGAGCGCTGACGCTGGATATGGTTGGAACGACTATGACAATGGAGGAAGAACACGGCTAATACTTGCCGCCTCAGAAACAGGCAACTGGGGCCTTCTAGAAACGTGTCTGGAGGCACTGGCCAGGGCAAATGAGTCTCTAACACCGGCCCTGGCCTCGGTCAGTGCACGAGCAAGCCTTCAACTCGCACTGCCAGAAGAAATGAGGGCAACTCTGGATCATTCGCCGCCATTCTTCGCAAGAGAATTCCGACTGTCGTCTACGGTTCGCGCCGATGGCTATCGCGATCAAGCCATCAAATTGTACCAGATCGCTTCCAGGAAACTGCGCGACATTGGCCTAGAAGGCTCTGCGTTGATCCAAGAAGACTTTGAACTCTGGCTCAAGCTGTCGGCGACAAGCACCCGAGAAGACGCGAAGACAGAGCTCAGGGCGCAATTAAAGGACAGAGCACTCAGGATGCGCCGTGCAAATTTGGCTCTCCAGTTCGGCGTCGAAATTGATCGTGATCAATTGCTGAAAGAGCTCGATCAGGAGATTGCACGAAGTGGTGGGGGCAGTATCGACACCGGGTGCACCGCTCTTGCGATCGCATTGACGGCCGGTTCCCCGAAGACAGCTCTGTTTGAGTTCAGAAAGCGACGCTCTACAGTTGAAAAAGCCATTGCCGAAGAGAATTTGCTTGGCATCGAAATCGAGCTGCTTGCTCGATCTGAAATGGGTGTAGAAGCAAGGTACCTGCTCAATAGCAAACACGAGCTGCTTGGCGATGGAAAGATCGATGACCTCGATCGAATGATCAGAGTTGCTGAGGGTGCCGACCCGTCAGCGTTGCTCAGAGCTCAATACGAAGAAGATAACAACTTGCAAACACTCGCCCATCTGGTGGACGAGTTGTTTGATAGCCAAGCATGGGAAACGTGCCACCGCTACAGTGCAGAACTATTCGAAAGGACAGAGAGCTTTGTAGATGCAAAGCGGCACATACGGGTTTTGACCGAAACGAAGCGGTTTTCGGATGCAGTTAGAGTATTAGACGCACATCCTCACCTCTTGGAAGATCGGGAACTCGGGAAGGTCTTCTCTTGGTCCCTCTACGAGATAGGCGACGTGGTCCGAAGTATCAAAGTTGCGGAAGAAATGTTGTCTAAAGAGCATGACTCTGAGCTGTCTAGAATGTTGACCAATGCATATGTTGCGAAGGGTGACTGGGAAAAGCTGCCACAACAGATCGAAAACACTTGGGACAGTCGCGTCCAGCTTTCTGCCCAAGAGCTTCTGCAAGCCGCTCAACTGGCACAAGTGACAGGACATAGTCGTGAAAAGGAGCTTGTCAGGGCCGCCGTCGCCAAATCCGAAACGGATGGCTTTGCGTTTGCAGGTGCCTACTTCTTGGCATCCAAGGGCGGTTGGGAGGAAAGTGAAGAAGTCGCGTCATGGCTGCACAAGGCGATTTCGTTGTCCGACGACAATGGTCCGATGTATCGAGCTGACTTACGAGAAATCGTAGACAAACAGCTAGGCTGGAATGAGCACGCCTCTCGTACTGTAGACACTTTTCGCGCCTCTCAATGCCCAATCTTTATGGCTGCAGAAGCGCTCAATCGGCACCTAGTCGACTTCACCCTCAGTCGATCGGAAGCAAATCAAAGCGAGGACAAGCGGTCGAATGTTATAGCTATTCCTAGCTTTAGCGGAAAGAGACAACCACTCTCCGTCGACGAAACTGACGTCGGTCTTGACGCCACATCGCTGATGACACTGCAAAGCCTACATATGCTTGACGCGGTCTTTGAGCATTTTGAACAAGTGAAACTTCCTCATTCAACTATGGGCTGGTTATTGGAGGAGATTTCAGAAGTAAGATATCATCAACCGAGCAGGATCGAACGCGCCGAGGCCCTGTGCCAACTTATCTTGGATAGCAAGGTCACGGTTCGCTCCGCACACCCATTTCGCGCAACCAAACTCGAACAAGAGATTGGCAACGAATTGGCAGCTTTGGTGGGGAATGCTGACAGTGATCGCTCAAAAGGTGGGCAGGCGTTCGTAGTTCGAGGGTTTCCGATTTCAAAGGTAGGCAGTTTGGGCGATGAAACCGCCAACTTGTCAGGTTGGGATCATCTCTTCGTATCAACTTCTTCTGCAGTCGAGTTTCTTCACGAAGAAGGTCGGATCTCCACCACCACACGCAATGCCGCTCTCGAGTATTTGGCCCTTCAAGAAGCGTCTTGGCCCGAGGAAACTGCCATCAGTGGTGGTAGTAATTGCTATTTGGACGATTTGACCATCTCCCATTTGCAGCATCTCGATTTGCTCGACCTCTTCTGTGGTTGTGGAGTGAGCGTGATAATTGACGAGACAACTCAAGCTGACGCAATGGCGCTACGAAAACACAAGCAGCATTTGTCGAAGGTTGAGACTTCTCTTGTAGAACTTCGCCAGACGGTGTCTCGCGAAGTATCTGCGGGTCGAGCTACTGTCCTCGCGAACGACAGTGGCGAAGATGAATTCGACGATAATCGACGGTTGTGGTCCCATCCAACAATGTCGGTTTTTGGCTCCCTGACTTCACCTGATGCCATCGTAGTAGACGATAGATACCTAAACAGACATGCAACGGTGGACAGAAGCAATGGTCGCAGCAAGGTCTATTCGACCTTAGACATCCTCAAAACACTTCTAGAAAGCAAAGAAATCAGCAACGACGATTACTTTCGAGCTTTGAACAACTTGAGGCAACGCGGGCACCTTTTTGTTCCGCTAGAGATAGAAGAATTACGTACTTATGTAGGCGAGGTAACGGTCAAGGAAGGGCAGTTGCGGGTCGGCAGGAACCTACTTCAGATCCAGGCATATTACCTCTTTGTCAGATTTTCCGAGTGTCTCACCGTTCCAGACGATATGCACTGGCTCCTACGGTCAAACCGGGTTGTGAACGATATCATTAGAGAACAATGGAAAGGCGCCAAGGACCTCCAACTCAGTAGGGCTCTTTCTAGCTGGCTGTTTGACCTTGTTGATCTGAGGCTTTGGGCAGGTGACAACAGTTCGGATGGTCAAAATAGCGGCGTCGAAGGTCTTTTGATCGCGAATATAGTAGGCTTGTTGGCGACGCCTGAAGGTGCATCCAAGAAAGAGCGAGAAGCCTATCTCGCTTGGGTAGAAGAGGACATTGTTCAGCCTTTGAAAAACCGGCATCCACAAGTCTTTCAGAAGATCGTCAGCTATTCGAAAGAGTTAATGGAGAATATGTTAACAGCGCAAAAGAGAGCGGCTGACGTATGACGAATCGAGAGGTCTCCTTGTCAGCAGCGGTTACATTAGAGCTGTTTCCAGAGTCGATCCGTCAAGCGATTATTGCGGAGCACAGTTTCATGGGCCGGTTTGGACTGCCGGTCTCAACAACAGTGACATTTCTTCCAGACGGCAACAAATTCGTGGTCGAAGACCTGTATGATTGTGCCCAGTCTGTGTTCGACGGCGCAAAAAACGTCGAGCTTAAGGAGGCCGACACTGATGCTGTTTGGATTGCGGACGGATATGACCCGGAGCAAGCAACTTTCCTTCTAAAAAATGGAAAGTCCGAAATCTGTATTGACGGGTACTGGCCACTGCAAGTGGATCCAGACAAGCGCATAAGAAGTTTTGAAAAACTCGCCTCCAAGGTTCGACTTCCGCGCAGTCCTGTCGAGCACTGGTCTGCAAGAGTCAAAGCAAGCAAGTTGAGCTGCCCAGAGCTTGTTTTGCTAGAACAGGATGTTGAAAGATCGTTTGTAGCCGCTACTTCGCGGATCCGCCGAGAGATCGAGAATGGAAGCAGTAACTTGCAAACGCTGGTACCGAACGATCCATTGTTTTGGCGATTAGCATATCCAACTACAACTGACGTTCTGAACCGCCCCTTGTTTGCCGGAGACCCAGAAGTAAGGATACTGGGTTATGGAAAAGAACAAATGTGGAAACAGATATTCACCTGAGGTGCGCGAGCGTGCCGTGCGGATGGTGTTTGAGCATCA
>Ga0316204_10012759_pt1 | contig 10185 bp, 10 predicted proteins | sample 6monrhotite_MG_2_FD_205661 | JGI IMG/M metagenome (GOLD analysis project Ga0316204, IMG submission 205661) | Microbial mat bacterial communities from mineral coupon in-situ incubated in ocean water Damariscotta River, Maine, United States -... | ecosystem: Environmental > Aquatic > Marine >... | reverse complement strand
CCCAAGCGAGTGTCAATGCACCTGATACCATCAGAGAATTAGCGCGGCGCATGAAAGATCGCGGCATTAAACCTGAATTGGAAGTATTTGATTTGGGCATGCTTAATTTTGCAAAAGTTCTTATTCGGGAAGGCTTAATAGAGGCCCCGTATTACTTCAATATTCTACTAGGAAATATTGGTACCGCCCAGGCTACATTATCGCATTTGGCCGTTTTGGTGAACGACCTTCCAGAAGGATCCATCTGGTCTGCCGCCGGCATAGGCCGCTTTCAGAAAACTATGAGCACAATCGGCGTTGCCATGGCAAACGGCGTCCGCATAGGCCTGGAAGATAACCTATGGGCGAGCTTTGAACCAAGTAAAATACCTGCAACAAATATTGGCCTTGTCCAGGGTGTCTTGGATATTGCAACTGCCGTGAGAAGGCCGCTAATGAGTGTGCAAGAAACCAGAAAGCTACTCGCTGTTGGTTAAAGCACCATACAAATTAAAGAAAGGCCGCCTAGTTCAACGCCGGGCGGCCTTTTTTTTCCTGAGCAATAAATCTAGTTCAGAGATTTGTTAATCTCTTCCACCATTTTCTTGGCGTCGGAAAACAGCATCATCGTGTTGTCGCGGAAGAACAGTTCGTTATCCACCCCGGCATAACCACTGCTCATCGAACGCTTGATGAACAAAACGGTGCCCGCTTTTTCAACATCCAAAATCGGCATGCCGTATATAGCGCTTGTCTTATCGGTCTTGGCGGCCGGGTTAGTGACATCATTGGCGCCAATCACAAAGGCAACGTCTGCCCCGGCAAACTCACTGTTGATATCTTCAAGTTCAAACACTTCGTCGTAAGGCACTGATGCTTCTGCCAGCAGCACATTCATATGCCCCGGCATTCGGCCAGCCACAGGGTGAATAGCGTAGGCAACGTCAACACCCTCCTCCTTTAGAATATCAGCCATTTCTTTCAACGCGTGCTGCGCCTGCGCCACCGCCATGCCGTAACCGGGCACAATGATCACTTTGCCTGCATTCTTCATTATGAAGGCCGCATCCTCAGCCGAGCCCTGCTTAACTGGTCGGGTTTCTGCGCCCAACGGACCTGCCGCAGCAGCGTCTTCGCCGCCGAAACCACCAAGGATTACCGAAATAAAGCCGCGGTTCATTGCTTTGCACATGATGTAGGACAGGATTGCGCCCGAGGAACCCACCAGCGCGCCAGTAACAATGAGCGCCGTGTTTTGTAGGGTAAACCCGATGCCCGCCGCAGCCCAACCGGAATAGCTGTTAAGCATGGAAACAACCACTGGCATGTCAGCACCGCCAATGGGAATGATCAACAAGAAGCCAATGACGAAACTCAGGATCGTTACAACCCAGAAAACACTCAGGCCGCCAACCATCGCGCCTTGGTCAACCGCAAACCAAGCGATACCGCCGACAATGCCCGCAGCAAGAACAAGGTTAATCAAATGGCGTGCAGGTAGCATAATCGGCGCACCAGACATAGTGCCGTTGAGCTTAGCAAAGGCGATAACCGAACCAGAGAAAGTGATCGCACCAATGGCTATTCCCAGCGACATCTCTATTTTAGAGGCCATGAACATCTGGCCGGCCTCAGCAATGCCGAACGCGTCGGGATTCAGGAAAGCACTGCCTGCAACCAATACAGCTGCCAAACCCACAAGGCTGTGGAATGCGGCCACCAGCTGCGGCATATCGGTCATGGCAATGCGACGGGCAGTGATGAAACCAATGGCACCGCCAACCACTATCGCACCGATAATCCAGTCGTAGCTAACAATCTCAGGATTGAGAACCGTGGTTACAACCGCGATGGCCATGCCCAGCATACCGAACATATTACCGGTGCGGCTGGTTTCAGGGCTGGAAAGCCCCCGCAAGCTCATAATGAAGAAAACAGCAGCGACCATGTAGGCGACAGCCGTCATATCGACGAAAAACTGATCCATTATCGGTGCTCCCTATTTCTTTTTCTTATACATGGCGAGCATACGTGCCGTGACGGCAAACCCCCCGAATATATTGATCGCAGCGAGGCCGATTGCGATGGTGCCGAGAATTTTGGAAATACTCGCGCCTTCTGGGCCAACTGCGATAAGCGCACCAACAATGATTACACTGGAAATGGCATTTGTTACGCTCATTAACGGTGTGTGCAGCGCCGGGGTTACCGACCAGACCACATAATATCCGACGAAAATCGCCATGATAAAAATACTAAATTGCTGGATGAATGGGCTAATCACTAATTCTGTCATTTGTCGCCTCCTGTCAGGCGTGGGTGAATGATTGCGCCGTCCTTGGTAACAAGGCTTTCGGTAACAATCTCGTCTTCAAAATCTATCGCAAGCGCGCCATCACTAACGTGCGGCGTAATGAAATGCATCAGGTTGCGGGCATAGAGCGCTGATGCATCCGCCGCCAAGCGCGATGGTACATTTCGGTGACCCACGATAGTAACGCCGTCAACGTCTACCACTTCACCGGCCTTCGCCAGCGCGCAGTTACCGCCCATCTCAACTGCTAGATCAACGATCACGCTGCCGGGCTTCATTGACCTAACCATTTCTTCGGTGATCAACACAGGTGCTGGGCGTCCTGGAATAAGCGCGGTTGTGATGGCAATATCCTGCTTAGCTAAGGTTTCGGCGATCAGCTTGGCTTGCTTGGCTTTATATTCGTCGCTCATCTCCTTGGCGTATCCACCCGAGGTCTCAGCGTCTGCAGTTTCTTCGTCTTCTACCATCACGAATTTGCCGCCCAGGCTTTCAACCTGTTCCTTGGTCGATGGACGAACATCGGTTGCGCTGACAACAGCACCCAGCCGTTTGGCTGTTGCGATTGCTTGCAGACCGGCTACACCAACACCCATAACCATAACCTTGGCCGGGGCAACGGTGCCCGCAGCAGTCATCATCATCGGGAAGGCACGACCGTATGCCTCTGCGGCGTCGATCACCGCCTTATAGCCTGCCAAATTACTTTGACTGGACAGCACGTCCATGGATTGCGCTCGAGTAATCCGCGGCACGAACTCCATCGCAACGGCCATCAAGCCAGCTTCTGCATAGGCCTTCAAGCGGCCACTATCGACAAATGGGTTCAGGGTCGCCAGCTGCAGTGCACCCTTTTTGGCCTTTGCAGCATCGTCCCCTTCAAGCCCTTGCACTGAAAAAATCACATCGGCGTCGCCGACAGTGGCTGTAAGGTCAGCGGTGATCGTCGCACCCGCCGCCTCGAACGCGGCGTCTGTAATAGATGCCGCTATACCTGCCCCTGCCTCGACGCAGACGTCAAACCCAAGGCCGACTAGTTTTTTAACCGTATCCGGGGAAGCTGCTACGCGTTTTTCCGCTTCGCGGCGCTCCCGTATAACTCCAAGTTTCATGAACATTCTCCGTGAAACTGTTAATTCAAAATCGAACAACGTCAGACTATTTTGAGCACCGAATGCAAACAGCCATTAACGCGCTGTTTATAACATTGCCCCAAAGATCGCCTTCGCTGTGATCGAAAAGGTAACGAAAATGGCGCTCGGCGCAAGTTTCTTTCTTTCAATCCTGAAAAATGATGGTTTTCGAGGATAAAAATAGGGAAAATTTTATCTTTACCATTTTGTTAACCGCTGTCCTGAAATGATACAGCCTGCGCCCCGATTTCGGGCGGGGTATTAACGAACAGGTAACAGACGCGAACAAAGGTCATGACACAAAAATCCGTTCTCATTATCGAAGATGAATTTACTCAGAGCGCCCTGCTAGAAGGCATTGTCAAGCGGTCGGGCCACATACCCCATATTGCCTACAGCGGCAGCGAAGCGCTGACCTTCATGGCTGACAAGCAAAGTGGTGATATCGACATTGTCCTCTTGGATCTTGTTATGCCAGGCATGGACGGCATCGAAGTTCTGCAAAAACTGCGCCCACGCTGGCCTAGCCTGCCGGTAATCATGCTCACGTCCCAATCGTCCATCACGACGGTTGTGGATGCCATGCGCGCTGGAGCCAATGATTTTATCGTCAAACCCGCCAGTGCGGAACGCATTCGGTCCGCAATTAATGCCGGGTTAGAGACAGCGTCTTTCGTCGGCGAAATCGAACCCATGCGCATCGGCATGGCCGCCGCCGAATTTTCAAGCCTGATCGGGGAAAGTGATGCTATGCGACGGGCGGTCAGGCTGGCCGAACGCGCGGCTGGTGCCAGCATCCCTGTGCTTATTGACGGCGAATCGGGCGTTGGCAAGGAGGTGTTCGCGCAGGCAATTCACGCTGCCAGCGATCGGGCAGACCGACCATTTGTGGCGGTAAACTGTGGTGCTATCCCTGAAAACCTGGTCGAAAGCATTCTTTTTGGCCACGAAAAAGGGGCTTTTACCGGTGCCACAGAAAAACGTGTCGGTAAATTTGCGGAAGCCAATGGCGGCACATTGTTTCTCGATGAAGTCGGAGAATTGCCGGCAGACATACAAGTAAAATTGCTGCGCGCCTTGCAAGAAAAGGAAATCGACCCCGTTGGTGGACGGTCCAGCTTGCCAGTTGATATCCGAGTAATCTCTGCAACAAACAGAAATTTGGGCGAGTTGGTTTCAGAGGGCGGCTTTCGTGAAGACTTGTTTTACCGCCTGAATGTTTACCCGATCACCCTGCCGCCCCTGCGCGATCGCAAAGAAGATATTCCTGCCTTGGTGTCACACTTTCTAAAACTAATTCCTGAAATGGAAGACCTTCCAGCCAGAACAATCTCGCCCTTTGCCCTACCTGCATTGGCGGCGTATCACTGGCCCGGCAATATCCGCCAATTGCAAAATGCTCTGTTCAGGGCTGTCATTTTGTCCGATCATGAGCGGTTGGAAATCCAGGATTTCCCGCATCTGGAAACGGCGGACACGGCCACTCGCCATACGTTCGAACACCCGGTTGTCCCTCATGGCGATCACCCCTCTGCACCCTCAACCGGTTTTTCCGCTGGCATGCCAGCCAGTGATACCGTAATTAGCTTGATAGCTGGCGGCGGGCATTTTCGCTCACTCGCAGACATCGAAGCGGAAATTATTCGTCGTACCATCACTCATTATGATGGAAAAATGGCGGAAGTTGCCCGGCGTTTGGGTATCGGGCGATCAACCTTATACCGCAAACTGGACGATTATGGATTAAAACGATAGGAGCTCAATTTGATTGGTGTTTTTGATTCTGGGTCAGGAGGGCTGACCATATTAAAAGCACTGACCGAGCGGCTTCCAGATCAAGATTTTCTTTATTACGGCGATCACGGCAACGCACCTTACGGCCACCGCAGCAACGAGCAAATTGTGGACCTCACCAAAGCAGGCGTTGCCCAGCTTATGAACGCCGGATGCAATCTTGTAATACTTGCCTGCAACACGGCGGCTGCAGTTGCACTTCGCAGCCTACAGGAAAACTGGTTGCCTTCGCATTTTCCCGAAAACAGAATTCTCGGCGTACTTGTCCCGATGGTAGAGGCAATTACCGGTGTTCCGTGGTCGCAGCAAAACAGCTCACAGAAAAATACTAGTGAACGTATTCTTTTGCTGGCCACCCAAAAAACTGTCGCTAGCAACGCTTACCCACAAGAAGTCGCCAAGCGAGCACCTCAGGTTGAGTTGATCCAAAAAGCCTGTCCCGGACTGGTAGATGCCATCGAAGGCGGGGCTGGGCCAGCGCCGTTGCGAGGCTTGATCGGCGGCTTTGTGCGCGAAATTGACACAGGAGGCATCACAAAGGTTGTTCTTGGCTGCACACATTTCCCGCTGGTCGAAGACTATTTTCGAACAATTCTTCCGATCGATCTAACTATCCTGTCGCAGCCTGATATTGTCTCCGAGGCTTTGGCCAACTATCTTAAAAATCATAGTCAGTACACCGCTAAAGCTTCAGGAACCGTCAGCTTACTCACAACCGGCGATCCTGAAACTGTCAATAAAGTGTCGCACCGATTTGTCGACGAAAAACTGAAATTCATGCCCGCCAACCAATAGTCGACTCTGATCTGGGTTGGCCGCAAATTCTGCTACAGCAAAGTGCGGCAGTTTGGCACCCGCTAAGTTACCAATTTTTGACTTTGGTCAAGCTGCACATTTGTGCTGTACTGTATGCGTACGCCTATAGCTTTAGGGGCAACGAAACATGGACTATATTATAGTGCAGTGTCAGGCAGCATTTGCAGGCAACAGCGGCATATTAATGTCATTGTTTCTGGCTGGGCTGGTGGGCAGTGTCCATCATTGCACCGGTATGTGCGGCCCGTTTGTTGTCGCTCAGATAAAGGATCCAGGAACAGCCGGCTTCAGTCGTTTGCGCGGCAGTGCTTTGTTACCGTATCACATGGGGCGCATCACCACATATATGGTACTGGGCATTATCGCCGCTGGCCTCTCCAACTATATTATCGGCACACCTATGCAACGCGGGATCGCAGTTAGTTTGCTGACAATTGCCGGGTTGCTGTTTTTGTCCAGCGCGGTGCCGCAAATAAAAGCATTGATCACACCGGGGGCCACTCGGGGGTTTGCTGGTTCTATCGGTAAATATGTTGGCTTGGCCGCACGTCCGTTTTCCAATGGTAGCGGCTCACTGCGGCAATATTTTCTAGGCACTATGCTTGGATTTCTGCCCTGCACTCTAGTGATGGCGGCTGTGATGGCTGTTGCATCAACCGGACAACCGGCAACTGCATTATTTGGTATGCTGTTTTTCGGGCTTGGTACTGTTCCAGCCCTGTTTATGGTTGGTAGCGGCGCACAAGCGGCCATACAACGCTGGCCAGGTCACATGCAGAAAATAACTTCAGGAATGATGGCACTAAACGGCGCCGGCTTGATAGCTCTTGCTGGCGGCATGGCCTTTTGAGGAAATGGGAATGAACAAACTCAACGAAAATCCTATCTACAATAACGATATCGTAAAGCTTTTCACGATTGCCACAGTCTTCTGGGGCATCGTCGGTTTTGCTGTCGGCGTTTTCATTGCGCTTCAAATGGCGTTTCCGGTGCTTAATTTCGGCGAATATCTTACATTTGGCCGGCTGCGGCCCCTGCATACCTCCGCCGTTGTTTTTGCCTTCGGCGGCAACGCATTGTTTGCCACCAGTTATTTTTCGGTGCAGCGAACCTGTCGAACCCGGCTATGGGGTGACAATTGGGCAAAATTCACTTTCTGGGGTTATCAGTTTTTCATTGTGATGGCCGCTATTGGCTATGTCACCGGCGTGACCCAAGCCAAAGAATATGCTGAACCCGAATGGTACGCTGACTTGTGGCTTACCTTTGTATGGGTTGCCTATTTAATCGTTTTCATGATGACCCTGAAAAATCGCCGCGAACCCCACATTTATGTTGGCAACTGGTTCTTCCTGGCCTTCATCGTCACGGTGGCGGTTCTGCATTTGGCCAACAATGTTGCGGTTCCTGTTTCGTTCCTTGGGGCAAAAAGCTATCCGGCCTGGGGCGGCGTGCAATCTGCGATGATCCAATGGTGGTATGCTCATAACGCGGTAGGCTTCTTCCTGACAGCAGGCTTCCTTGGCATTATGTATTATTTCGTGCCCAAGCGTGCTGGGCGACCAGTATACAGCTACAGACTATCAATTCTGCACTTCTGGTCACTGATATTTATGTATATCTGGGCTGGCCCCCACCATTTGCATTACACCGCCTTGCCCGATTGGGCACAGACGCTCGGCATGACCTTTTCGATCATGCTTTGGATGCCCTCATGGGGTGGTATGATCAACGGCATGATGACCTTGTCAGGCGCTTGGCACAAACTGCGCGAGGATCCGGTACTGCGCTTTATGATCATCTCATTGGCTTTCTACGGTATGAGCACATTTGAAGGTCCTCTGATGTCGATCAAAACTGTCAACGCGCTTAGTCATTATACAGACTGGACCATCGGGCACGTGCATTCAGGTGCGCTTGGATGGGTTGCTTTCATAACCTTCGGGGCACTTTACCATCTTGTTCCCATACTTTGGAAACGAAGCGGTCTTTACTCCATGAAGTTGGTCAACCTGCATCTGTGGATCGCGACCCTTGGCATTGTATTATACATCACTGCCATGTGGGTTTCCGGCATTATGCAAGGCCTGATGTGGCGTTCATACGACAGCATGGGCTTTCTGGAATATAGCTTTGTTGAAACTGTTATGGCGATGCACCCCTTCTATGTAATCCGAGCAGCAGGCGGCAGCCTGTTCCTGATCGGTTCCCTTATTATGGCTTACAATCTTTACCGAACCGCTCGGGGCGACAAATCACCTGAGATGATCGCAGCGGAGGAGGCAGCTCATGCTTAAACATCATGCAAAAATCGAAAAAAACTCAGTTCTGCTGCTGATCTTCACGGTAATTGTTGTTTCCATCGGCGGAATCGTTGAGATTTTACCACTGTTTCGTAAGGAAACGACCATCGAGCCAGTGCAGGGCATTCGTCCCTACACGCCGCTCGAGCTGGCTGGTCAAAACGTCTATATCCGAGAGGGTTGCTATAATTGCCACAGCCAACAGATCAGGGCGCTCAGAGACGAGGTGGAGCGCTACGGCCATTACTCACTGGCAGCAGAAAGCATGTATGACCACCCTTTTCAATGGGGCTCGAAACGTACAGGACCTGACTTGGCACGCGTAGGCGGAAAATACTCTGACGACTGGCATGTTCAACATATGAGCAACCCACAAGCACTGGTCCCTGAAAGCATCATGCCACCCTACCCGCATCTATCCGAGCGCGTGGTCAATCTGGACGATATTGCGGATGATCTAAAGGCACTGCGCGCCGTCGGAGTTCCCTACAGCGACGAAATGGTCAGCAACGCTTCGCGCGACGCTTATGCGCAAGCAACACAGGACAGTGATTATCTGGATGGCCTTTTTGAGCGCTACGGTGACAAGGTAAATGCCCGGAACTTTGACAGCCAGAACCACACATCTGAGATGGACGCGTTGATTGCTTACCTTCAGGTGCTCGGCACGATGGCAGAACTAAAAGACTATAAGGCTGCGCCTCCCAGATCCACGCCGGCAAGAGGAGGCAACCAATGATTGACTGGCTTTCCAACAATGCTGGCATGTCTGGCCTGATATTTTTCTTCCTCGTGTTTCTGATTGTTGTCGGCTGGGCATACCGACCGAAAGCCAAAGAAAGCTTGGAAGCGCACAAATATATTCCGCTCGAAGAGGATGAGTGATGACCCAGAATGAAAAAAAGATTGATGAGATCACAGGTACTGAAACCACCGGTCATGAATGGGACGGGATTACCGAACTTGATACCCCTATGCCCCGATGGTGGTTGATCGTTTTTTACGTCTGCATCATTTGGTCGGTTGGTTATTGGTTTTGGTACCCCACATGGCCAACATTTTCTGGCGACGGCGAACGCGGCGGAACCGTTGGGTCTGCCCAGTGGACACAGTATAAACAGCTTGAAGAATCGCAGGCAGAAATTAACGCACTTCGCGCAGAATATGAAAGCCGTTTTGAAACCACGTCCTTCGAGGGCATTCAGGCTGATCCAACTTTATACGCCTTTGCACTTGCGGGCGGGAAATCTGCCTTCGGCGACAATTGTGCCACTTGTCATGGCACCGGCGGCGCAGGGGCCAGTGGTTACCCAAACCTGAATGACGATGACTGGCTGTGGGGTGGCACCGTTGACGATATTTATCAGACGGTTAGCTACGGCATTCGCTCGCCCCACGAAGAAACCCGTTTTTCTGAAATGCCTGCATTCGCCGACATCTTGTCAGATAGTGAAGTTTCAGATTTGGCCGGTTTTGTAACGGCCAAGGGGGCGGGCGTTGACATGCCCGACATTGGCGCGGCCTTGTACGCCGACAATTGCGCGGTTTGCCACGCCGATAATGCAAGTGGTGACAAAACCCAAGGCGCGCCTAACCTCGTTGATGCCATTTGGTTTTACGGCGGCACCCAAGGCGAGATTGAAGCCCAGATTAAAAAGCCAAAGCACGGCATGATGCCAGCGTGGCAAGACCGGCTCAGTGAAAACACACTTCGCCAACTTGCCATTTATGTTCACTCGTTGGGCGGCGGCGAATAAAGCGACTAAGAAAGTCTGAGTTATGAGTGACGCTGTTGAACCACTAAAGCTGTTTGAAAAGAAGGAACGAATTTTCCCCAAACGGGTTT
>Ga0316204_10012758_pt1 | contig 10185 bp, 7 predicted proteins | sample 6monrhotite_MG_2_FD_205661 | JGI IMG/M metagenome (GOLD analysis project Ga0316204, IMG submission 205661) | Microbial mat bacterial communities from mineral coupon in-situ incubated in ocean water Damariscotta River, Maine, United States -... | ecosystem: Environmental > Aquatic > Marine >... | reverse complement strand
TACAACCCATAGGGCAGTCTTCCTGCACGCGGCATGGCTGGATCAGAGTTGCCTCCATTGTCCAATATTCCTCACTGCTGCCTCCCGTAGGAGTCTGGTCCGTGTCTCAGTACCAGTGTGGGGGATCCCCCTCTCAGGGCCCCTACCTATCGTTGCCATGGTGTGCCGTTACCACACCATCTAGCTAATAGGACGCATAGCCATCTTTTACCAATAAATCTTTAATGTATAAACTATGCAACTTATACATACTATGGAGTATTAGTCAGAATTTCTCCTGGTTATTCTCCAGTAAAAGGTAGGTTCTATACGCGTTACTCACCCGTGCGCCGGTCGTCAGCAGAGTGCAAGCACTCTCTGTTACCCCTCGACTTGCATGTGTTAGGCCTGCCGCTAGCGTTCATCCTGAGCCAGGATCAAACTCTTCATCGTTAAATTTTAAGTCTTACGACTATTTCTTAACAACCAAAGGAAATTAATTTTGTACTCAAAATGGTTTATTCTCTGTAATGAACTAAATCGTTTCCAACTTAATTCTTACGCTGTCAATCAATATGTTTAATGAACTTTTTTTCTTCTTTACTTAAAGATTTTCCTCCTTAAGCGGGTGCAAATATAAAACCCTTTTTTTATTCCCACAATGCTTTTTGATTTTTTTTTGAAATTATTTTCTCAACTCCAACAATACTCAAAAAACAACCCGAGAACTCACTCAAACCATTGCCGATTTTTGCGGCTGCAAACATACAACTCTATTCCTTTTTACCAAACCTTTTCTTAACTCTTTTTTACAAAATATAAAACACAACACCACAACACCTAATAACCAAACATTTATCACATGAAAAAATCCCATACCAATCCAAATCGAATACTCAAATCCCGATGAATACTATTAGGTGAAGTGTAAAAATTGTAACCTGTAAATGGAGCATTGAAATGCTCTAACTTAAAAAAGATACGTGTTTGCTTAACTTTAGCATTTATAAAGAAGTCTAATCTAGGAAAACCACCTAGTTGTTTTTCGTTTTGAACATAGAATTCTGCTAAAACTGGATCGTACGAATCCATATTATATTTGGAGAAGTAATTAAAAGTTATTCCTGTTTGAAGAAATAAGGCTTTATCGAAAAAATGATTAGCGTAATAAAAGGTATTCCTTGTAATAATATCTGGAACATTTAAAACATCGTCACCATCTATAACTGTTTGGTAAAGCAACGTGTTATTAAGGGCGAATTTTCCAAACTTCACCTCTTTTTCTAATCTTACTCTAAAATAATTAACCGAACCATTATATTGATTCGCATTCAAAAGCGGTTCGATTCCAGATTTATCAAAATAAGTATAGTTATTAATTGTAGTATAGTCCAAATCAACATTAATCAACTTATTTGATTCGAATTTAAAACCTAGTTGCTTTGTTTGGACATTATCAAACGAGTTTTGCCAATTGTAATTTATATAATCACTTTGATATAATAGATAGTTATAATTTGGTGCTTTGGAACTCATATTAATTGTGGCACTAACTTTAGAATCCTGATTAATACTATACTTTGCTTTTCCATTTAAAAAATTTCCGTCAAAATCTCCTGAAACATTCAAACCAAAATCTCCCTGAATTAGAAATTTACCAATGGTATTTTTATAGCCTCCACCAACTGAAACTACATTTCCTTTTAAACGGTTAGTAATATCATTACCATTTATAGATACCAAGGTGTTATAACCATAATTATATTGATTATAGCCGACATTAAACTTTAATTCTCCAAGTGTATTGCTTCTATATCTTGTATTGGCTTCAACATACACATTCTCTAAAGTAGTTTTATCATTTAAATTGGAGCTTGGAAAAGCATCACCAAAGTAATCGGTATAAGGCGAAGTTTGTTCGTATTGATAATACTTGCTTTCGTAAGACACTATATTTCCAAGGCTTAATGTATTTTGACCTGATGAGTCTTTTTGCTGGATAAGATTATAATAATGGTCAAAATGGAATCTTTTTCCTTTTAAAACATTTTCGGCATCTTCAAAAGCTGGATCAAAAACCGAACGATCCAAAAATCTAGGATTTCCTGATTCGAATTCAACAAGATCCTTATCTAAAATACCTCCATTTTCTTCATTCATTAGGTCTTGAATTACAGAATGTGCCCTAATATTATATCTACCATTTTTTGTTATATAATTAGTTGTAAACCTAAAATTTCCAGTACTTGTTAATATATGCTGATACTTGCCTAACGACCTAAGTCCTTTATAAGCTATTGAAAAGTTAAATTGCGGCGTCGTATTTACAGTAAAAAAAGCATCCAATAACTGACCTTGCTCAAAAGCTGTTTTAAACATTAGCTCGGTAAAAGGTGTAGGTACATAATAATAATTAACATCCTCTATCTCCATAAAATTGAAATGTCTTGCACGAGCTCCAAAAACTGGCATTAATGAATTGTTTTCAAAATTATAACTTAAAGTGTTATAGGTTTGGCCAATATTTGAAAACGGTAAGACATTAAAATTATCTCTTCTTAAATAGTTGAATTTATAGTCTTTGTATATTGTAAGAGTTGTATCTACAAAAGTTGTATCATGCTCTTTAGAAATAATTTTGTAAAGGTCAATGGTTGCGTTTTTGTTTTTACTATTACCACCAGAATTATTTCTATTTAACGAGTCATTTTCTTGAATACTAAATCTAGTTCTTCCCTCCGATTGTTTTAAAGGTGGATTAACTTGAGCAGTTAAAGCTTCAATAGCAAAAAAAGAAAACAACAATAAAACTATACGATTCATAAATATTTTATAATCTTGTAAATACAAGTTTTGTGACGTAAAACTTCGTGCAAAAATAGTAATTATCAAATGTAATCACTTTTTTTATACGAGAAAGAAAATAACTAAATACCATAACGGTTTTAACAATGATTTATTAAAATGCTTGGACTAAAATATTCGGAATTTGAATTTGAATGTGGCACAGACGAAGCTGGTCGAGGATGTCTCGCTGGTCCAGTTACTGCTGCTGCTGTAATTTTACCAATAGATTTTGAGAATGATATATTGAACGATTCCAAGCAACTATCACATAAAAAAAGAGAGGCTTTAAAACCCTTTATTGAAAGCGCAGCAGTAAGTTTTGGAGTTACACATATTTTTGAAAAAGAAATAGATATTATCAACATATTGAATGCTTCTATTTTGGCGATGCATCAATCAATTGAAAAACTATCAACTATAACCGAATTTATTGCTGTGGATGGCAACCGGTTTAAGCCTTTTAAAGACATACCTCATAAAACTATTGTTAAAGGTGATGGTAAATATTTAAATATTGCTGCAGCTTCAGTTTTAGCAAAAACGTATCGTGATGCTTATATGCTAAAAATTCACGAAGAATTTCCAATGTATAATTGGAAACAAAACAAAGGTTATCCTACTGTGGAACATCGCGAAGCTATAAAAAAATATGGCATAACTAAATATCATCGAAAATCCTTCAAGCTCTTGCCAGAGCAATTAACTTTTGAATTTTAAGTTATACCTTTGCATGAAATTGCATTAATTAGTCCTAATGAAAAAGTTTTTTGTTTCCCTTATTATTCTATCAATATGCTTTAGTTGTAATAATTCTAGAGGAAACAAAACCATTATTACTCAGCTTATTCCAGATTCAACTTCGGTTATTCTAAAAATAAATACGCTCGAAACATTTAAAAGCGACCTTAAAAACAGTGCCTTCATAAAAGGACTATCATCAACAGATTTTTACGAAAACTTCAACTCTTCTTTAGAAAGCTTGGAAAGTTTTAATACAAATAATGAAATATTAGTTTGCTATAATAATTCAGGTGATTCTTTAAACTATACTTTCATCACTAAATATCATGATAGTTTATTACAAAAAAGCGATTCGCTTAAACTATATAACGCCATATTAGATAGTATTTTTGTAGCCTCAAACTCAAATAGTATTATTACTAATTTAAGTGTTCAAAAAAGCAATAGCTTTAATACTTTTAGTAAAGCTTTAAGTACCCATAAGTCCTTCTCATTGTTAATTAATAACAAGAGCGTTAACAACTTTGGCAAAGGTGCTTTTGGCCTTTCAAGTGATGATTTTGCAAATACCATAGCTTTTGATGCCGAAATTACTCCAGACCAACTTATACTTAACGGCGTAAGTATTAATAATGATTCAGTTAGCAAATTTATTGACATTTTTAAAAACACTATACCTCAAGAAAACACCATCCAAAATATCACCCCTTTAACAAGTGATGGCTTTTTAAGTTTTACTTATAACGATTTTCAAACACTGCATCAAAATTTAGCGACTTACAAGCAACAAATAGTAGACAGCACTCAACATTTTGAACTTTTAGAAACGCTAACCGAAGTTGGATTAATTTATTTAGACGATAAAAAAGTCTTAGCACTTAAATCTATAGATGCTTTTAGTACAAACGACATTTTAAATAGCGAAGAAAACAAAACAGGAAGTTTTAGAAATACAGACATCTTCTCTTTTAATAATCCAAGCTACTTCGAAAACATCTTTGCTCCTATTGTTTCATTTAAAGATGCTTTAAAATACATTAACATCGATGACTTTTTTGTGTTTGCCAATGACGAAGAGCTACTCAAGACTATTATAACCAATATCCAAAACGGAAGCACTTACAACACCGATACTAATTACTCGAACTTACAAAAATCATTAAGTGACGAGGCATCACTATTAGTAGTAGCAAATTCTAAACAATTAGAATCCATTTTAGAAAGCACTTTTAATGAAACAGTAACAAGCCTCAATTTAAGCAATCATAAATTTTCTGGATTTCAAATAGTGCAAGATGATGGTTTTGTGCATATTAATACCGCTATAAAAAAGAACAAATCTAGGAGACAACAAAATACCATAAGCGAAGAGTCTAATTTGTCTTTAGAATCTGATATTCTAACCAATCCGCAATTTGTAATTAACCATCGCACCAAACAAAAAGACATTGTTGTACAAGATATAAACAACAACTTATATTTAATTTCTAATAAAGGAAAAGTCCTTTGGAAAAAACAATTACAAGGCACAATTCTTGGTAGCATTGAGCAAGTAGACCTTTATAAAAATGGACGCTTGCAACTTGCTTTTGCAACACCTAATCGTGTTTATATTTTAGATAGAAACGGAAGAGACGTGAGTCCTTTTCCATTAAAATTCAATAATGAAATCACCCAACCTTTAAGCGTTTTCGATTATGACAACAACAAAAATTATCGCTTTGTTGTAGCACAAAACAATGTGCTTATTATGTACGATAAAAGCGGCAAACGTGTTAATGGCTTTAAATATCAAAATACTTCAAACGATATTCTAACCCAACCAAAACATTTTAGAATAAACAATAGAGATTATATTGTATTTGCTTCTGGAAAGACATTAAAAGTTTTAAACCGTCGTGGACAATCTAGAATAAACGTTAACGAGAGCATCGATTTTTCAGGCAACGATATTTACAAGTATAATGACGTATTTACAACCACTACCAAAAGTGGCGAGTTAGTACAAATAAACCTTAGTGGTGCTGTTAGTAAACAAGCGTTAAACCTAAGCAGCAATCATTATATTACAACTACAAGCAAAACTTTAGCTTCTGTCGATGAGAATAAATTAACTATTAAGCAACGTACTCAAGAATTGGATTTTGGTAATTACACAGCACCAAAAATATTTTACATAAACGATAAAATTTATATCACGCTTACCGATTTACAAGCTCAAAAAATCTATATGTTCGACAGTCAATCTAAACCCATTAATAATTTCCCCGTCTATGGTACTTCAATAATTGACTTTGCGAATATTGATGGAGACAGTAACTTAGAGTTTGTAACAAAGGGTGAATCTAACTCAATAATAATTTATCAAAAAAATTAAGCTAATTATTTAATTTATAACGGTTTAATTTTGTAGATTTGACCTATTCCCAAGAGAATATTTTTTATTAGCACATTTAGCCATTAGTTTTTGGCTTTTGCCCCACATTTTTAATTTATAAAATTTACAACTAGCAACGATAACCAAATCGAAAGCCGAATCTATTATGAGGTGCCAAGGTAGAAATATCTTGGCATTTTTTTGTTTCATATATAACGGTAAAGCTTGATTTAAATAAATTCCATTAACTTACCTTGGCAAACAATATACAATGGAATTTATTAGCAATCCAATTTATGTTTTAACAGTATTATGCTTAATGGTAATTTTATCTGTTTATGCTGGAAAAACCAAATTCGGAAAACAGTTTGGAGCCGCTTTACTGGTTATACTGTTCACAGCAGTTTTGGCGAATCTTAAATTAATTCCTTCGGCATCTAATAGTATTCCATTATACGATGGGATCTTTACATATGTTGCGCCAATCTCCATTTTTTATTTGTTGTTAAATGTAAATCTAACATCTATTAAAAAAGCTGGATTACCTATGATTGGGTTGTTTTTATTAGGTTCGTTGGCAACCACTTTAGGCATTCTAATTTCATGGTATATTATTTCTCCTGAAAGTGTTTTAGGAGATGACGGGAAAATTATTGCTGGCATGCTCACAGGGACTTACACAGGCGGAAGTGTTAATTTTAATGCAGTCGCCTTGGAATACGGTTTTCAAGAAAAAGGTGTGTTGTATGCAGGCACTATTGCAGTAGATAATGTGGTAACCACCTTATGGATTATTGTTACTTTATCTATTCCAGCAGTATTGAGACGCTTTTGGAAAGGTAAATTGAATATAAAATCGACCACAAACAACAAAAACGACACACATCCAGAAGACGAAAGCATAGATTTAACCTCGCTTATGTGGTTACTGTTTTTAGGTGTTGCTGCCTATTATGTGTCTGATGTTATTGCAGACTTCTTACCACAAATCCCATCTATACTCACGCTCTCCACAATTGGTATTTTATTGGCACAAACTAAGTTTATTGCAAATTTAAAAGGCAGCCATAATTTAGGCTTGTATTTAGTTTTTATCTTTTTAGCAGTTATTGGTGCCTATTGCGAACTAAGTGCTGTTGCCGAACTTAAAAATGTCGGTATTACCTTATTAGGGTTTGCAGGATTAGCTGTGTTTTTACATGGTGTTATAGTGATAATAATTGGTGGTTTGTTATATCGTGATTGGGAAATGATTGCCATAGTAAGTCAAGCAAATGTTGGTGGTGGCACCACTGCAATTGCACTTGCAGAGTCCTTTAACCGAAAAGACCTCTTATTACCTGCTATTTTGGTTGGCACTTTAGGGATTGCTTTAGGATCGTATTTAGGATTTTTAGTAGTTTATATCTTATAGATTTTTATAGGAAAAACCTTTAACTCCTTTTAACTACTGATATTGAAAATTAAAAAAGTTATATGATAAATATTTTAAACGGTAGACAACTATTTATGCATTAGTACCCACAGTTCTACTTCTTCTAAAGAACGCCAATGTTGATCACGTTTTGTTTTATTAGAAGCAACCTTTACTGATTTTTTAAAACATCTTTTCAATTGAAACCTGTTGCCTTCAGCTAATTCTATTTCTATAGGGTGTTCTGTTGTTACATTAGTTATTTGCGCTAAGTTTGAGAAAATGAGTACCAGCTTTCCTTCAGGTAAAAGTCTTTTTTTTGCGGCAGCAAAAAAATCAGAGAATAAGGTCTTATTGTAATAAATAGCTTCATCAATACTACTCAAAACATGAGTCTCTGGAAGCCAAGGCGGATTAAATACAATCAATTCGGTCTGTTTTTTCCACTTACCAAAGAGATATCCAAAATCCAGTTCAATCTTTCTAGACAACTTTGTTGTTCCCATAAACTCTTTTAATCCAATAATAGCATTTGGATTTATATCAGTTGCATAGACCTTTTGAAAACCATGCTGTACCATTTGCAAAGACAACACTCCACAACCAACTCCAACATCTATGGCTGTCTTTTTTGACCCACGGTAATACTTTAACCAATTGTCAAAAAGTACTAAATGCTCAAAACGAGTAGGAAAGTATGTTCCGTAATAAGGATGTATTTTGTTTCGAACTACAGGTATAGAAATGCCATTTTTATACCATTGCCAAGCACTATTTAATCCTTGTACTTGAGGAAAGGTCAAAAAGAAATGATTATTTTCTGGATAAAATTTTTCTAACCAGCCAATATTAGGGCACTTCTTAACACATAGTTTTTGATCGACAATTTCTAATAAAATGAGGTTTGAAAGTCTGTGGTACTCAGAGCGATATTTTTGTTGTTCCTGAAAAGATTTTTTAGGTAATTTTAGTTTCAGGTATTTGTGTAAGTTCTCAAGAAGGGATATTCCACCATTATAAAACTGCTTGATTAGTATAGGTTCGCCTCGCTCCAATGCCTCAATCGTAGTCCCAACCTCAGTACCATGTTCAAACGATTTTAATTTATTACCAATTGTAATAGGTTCTGGCTTGATTACCTCCATATAAGGGATTATAAGGTTCTTTACTTTTTTTATAAGGTAGGCAATCCGATATGGCTATTGCTGTGATTTACGGATAAATATTTAAATAACGTTAGATAACAAAATGCATAACATATTATTCGCTTTACATGTGCTCATAAAATCCAAAATATATTTATTCCATAATCCTCTTAAATTTACTAGTATTGCACTTCTAAATTAAACCCATGATTAAACGTACAAAAGCCTCGATTTCAAAATGTATTTTACATAAAGTTGGTAACAAATTTAACAATACCAAAAACGCTTTTTCGGAGCAACCTATAGATTTTGATGAAGCTAGTTACGATATAATATTACCGTATTTGTTACGTGCTTTTGGTAGCGTTGCAGAGAGTTACAGATTTAACCATCACGCAAACATAGATCTTAATGAAATTAATAGTTATGCTAGTCAATTATTTGACGACGATACCAATTTTGTTGATGTTTCAAAGCACATAGTGATGCATTTATTTGAGCAATCTAATTCTGCACAAATAAAAACTGGTGATGTTATTGTGTGTATGTTTCATGATATTCAATACGAAGATTACCTTACTGATGCCATTGGTATTTTTAAAATTGAAAACAAGTCACATTTCTTCCAAACACATTTAGAAAATAATAGCTACGATTTATATGTGCAAAAAAGGATTCAGACCAAAAAAGTAGATAAAGGTTGTTTGATTTTAAATGCTGCGGATGGAGAAGGCAAAATTGTACTCAGTGTCGATAACAACAATTACGATGCACAATATTGGATTAAAAGTTTTTTAAACATAAAATATCCTGACGACTCCAACCAACACACCAAAAATTATATTGAAATGTGTAGAGAGTTTTCAAAAGAAATCATGCAACCACAATTTGGTATGCAAGAGCAAAGTAGTTTTTTGGCTAAAACAGTAGATTTTTTCAAGGAAAACGAGGTAGTAAATATTGAAACCTTTAAAGACGATGTTTTTGAAGAGGAAGACCACATACAACTATTTGAGGACTACAAAAAAACGTTTGAAAGCGATAACAACGTCCTTATTAGAAATCAGTTTGATGTTTCTGAAGTTGTGCTGAAAAAGCAAAAACAGAAAATTAAAACGGAAATAAAACTCGACACTAATATTCAAATAAAACTCGATGTGGATGCTCCTGATGCCTCTGCCGAATATCTGGAACGCGGTTACGACGAGGATAAGAAAATGCACTTTTATAAAGTGTATTTTAATGCCGAAGGGTAATTTATGTTATTTAAACAATTAAACCTTCTTCTTTTTTCTCATAAACAATAACGGTAAGCCCATCAAAGCAGCTATTAGGAATGTTTTAACATATACCATCATAAGACCAAAAAATCCAGTATCATGAGTGTGTTTAAAAATTGTAAATATGCGATATAATACAAACAGGAATAATAAAAGCACAACCAGAAATCCAATGGCCAAAATATTATCATCTAAAGCACCTGAAATAGCAATAAATGGCACGTAAACACAAAATATTATCATCCCCAAACCATACATAAACACAAATACAGTTTCTCGTGAAGTTCTTTTAGTGGTTTTAAAAACGCGATGTGCTATAAGCCAATACAACATACACCATAAAACAAATACGTTTAAAATAATGACTTGAGTTATTTCCCCAATTTCCATCTCTTTCTGTGC
>Ga0316204_10012757_pt1 | contig 10186 bp, 8 predicted proteins | sample 6monrhotite_MG_2_FD_205661 | JGI IMG/M metagenome (GOLD analysis project Ga0316204, IMG submission 205661) | Microbial mat bacterial communities from mineral coupon in-situ incubated in ocean water Damariscotta River, Maine, United States -... | ecosystem: Environmental > Aquatic > Marine >... | reverse complement strand
TGGCGGCGATCCTCAAGATTAAAGTGTTGGCAAACCGCTCCATAAACGCCAAGGAATCTGTCTAAAATATCCAAGCGCTCACCCAAAAGCGGCAATTCGACTGTGTTTACGGGAATATGAGCCGCCCGTCAAGACTCAGCGCTATAATAATATCGTTTATTTTCAATGTATTAGAAACTTTTTCGCGATTGCATTTAAATGCGTTTTCGGCTAGTCTCCTGCCTTTCTTTGTAATCGGCCTTGGGATGTTCCCAAGTTTTTAAGATTTCAATGGAGGTTTTATGCTTCGAGATCAAATTACTGAGACCATGAAAGATGCCATGCGATCGAAAGATACGTTGGCTTTGACCACCGTTCGGTTGATTCGGGCAGCTTTGAAAGATCGTGATATTGCGGCACGGTCAAAAGGCAACCAAGACGGTATTGGCGAAGACGAAATTTTATCCATGTTGCAATCCATGATTAAACAACGTCGCGACAGCATTGATATGTATGAAAAGGGTGGTCGCCCAGAATTGGCCAAACAAGAAGCCGATGAAATTGTTGTTATTGAAAATTTTTTGCCGGAACAAATGGACGAAAGTGCCGTCAATGAAGCAATTGACGTCATCATTGCAGAATTTGAGGCTTCGGCTATGAAAGATATGGGCCGGGTTATGGCGGCTTTAAAAGAACGGTTTGCTGGTTCTATGGATTTTGGCAAGGCCAGTGCTTTGGTTAAAAATAAGCTGTGCGGTCAATAATATATTTACAGATCAATTAAAGGGGTCTTATGGCGATTTCATCTCGCTTTTTGGATGACCTACGCGAACGTACGGGGCTTGCCGACGTTGTGGGCAAACGCGTACGTTTGACCAAAAAAGGCCGCGAACACCAAGGGCTTTGTCCTTTTCACAAAGAAAAAACACCATCCTTTACCGTGAATGAAGAAAAAGGCTTTTATCATTGCTTTGGCTGCGGAGCTCATGGTTCGGCTTATGACTTTGTGATGGAAACCGAAGGCTTGAATTTCCGCGAAGCGGTGGAAAAGTTGGCGGGCGATGTGGGCCTGCAAGTCCCCCAAGACACCCCCGAAGAACGCCAACGGGCCGAACGCAAAAAAACATTGTACGACGTCGTCGAAGCCGCGTGCTGTTATTTTGAACACCACCTGCGACAAAGGGTTGGTACCCAAGCATTAAATTATTTGACGAAACGGGGACTGTCCCAACAAACCATTCAAAAATTCCGTTTAGGGTTTGCCCCAGATCACCGCGAAGGCATGACCACGGCGCTTAAAAAACAAGGCATATCCGACACAGATTTGGTCGCCGCAGGGCTGATTATAAAACGCGATGATGGGTCTAGTTATGAGCGGTTTCGCGGCCGGGTTATTTTCCCCATCAAAGACCGCCGAGGTCGAGTTGTCGCCTTTGGTGGGCGCATTTTGGATGAAACTGTCAAGGCGGCTAAGTATTTAAACAGTCCGGAAACAGACTTGTTTCACAAAGGTCGTTTGCTGTACGCCATGGATTCGGCTCAAGTTGCGGCCCGCGCCGGACAGTCTTTGATCGTTGCCGAAGGCTATATGGACGTGATCGCGTTAAACCAAGCTGGTTTCGAAGGAGCAGTGGCTCCACTTGGCACCGCGTTGAGCGAAGACCAAATACACGAATTGTGGAAAATTACGCCCGAAGCCGTGTTGTGTTTCGATGGCGATAATGCGGGAGCCCGTGCCGCCACGCGTGCGGCTGAACGGGTATTGCCGTTGTTAAAAGCCGGCGTGGGGCTAAGGTTTGCATCCTTGCCCCAAGGCGAAGACCCGGACAGTTTGGTGCAAAACCATGGGGTGCCCGCATTCCAAGCCTTGATCGACGGTGCCAAGCCATTGTCGCAATTATTATGGGATATGGAAGTTGCCAACGGTCCCACCGACACGCCCGAAGGCCGCGCAGCGTTGCAAAAACGTCTAGATGACCATGTCCGGCGAATCGATGATGCGACCGTACGCAGTCATTTTTTATCCACATTTAAAGATCGCGTATGGAATATCGGTCGGGAAACAAAAACGTGGACGGGAAAATCAGGACAAAGAGGCAAAAGCTCTAAATCAAGCGTATTTGAAGGCAAAGACAAACAACATGCAGTGCAAGCAGCGAGATTGGACATGGCTCAGGCTCGTGAAGAGATATTGTTATGCACCTTAATTACACATCCTGAACTGTTTGATGATGTCGGTGAAAGACTCGGAAGTCTTGCTTTTGGGGCGGTTTCACTTGACAACCTTCGTCAGGAAGCTCTAAAGACACTGACCGGGGAACCGGGTCTTGATACCGATGCCTTTCAATGCCATATGAGGGAAAGTGGCTTTGCGGAAATTCTAAATCAGCTATTAAGCTCGCGCGTTTTTGAGCATGCTTTTTTTGCCCGTGAAAAAACGACATATGAAACAGCGTTAAAAGGTTGGAACGAGACATACGAATTATATTGCCGGCGTGACTTGCAGACCGAATACCTAGAAGCCCAGCGGCGCTTAGCCGTAGATGCATCACAGGAAAACTTTGATAGATTCCTAGCATTACAAAAACAGGTACAGATGGTCCAAGAATAACACGCCAAATAAGCCCCATATGCGGGGCTTTCGGCGTTTGATGCGAACGCCAGCGCGAACAAGCCACCATAAGGTGAGCTTGTGGGTGAAATTTGATCTTTGGATGTCCATTTAAGAATGGCGCCGAAGACACGGGAAAGAACGAACGCATAAAATGGCAGGTACGAAGAAAGCGCAAACGGGAAACGCGGCACAATCAGAAACGCAAGATAGACCGTTGCTTGATACGCTGGGTGCAAACGTCAAAAAAATGATCAAAAAGGGTAAGGAACGTGGGTTCGTAACATACGACGAACTGAACGCAGCCTTGCCGCCAGATCAGGTGTCGTCTGAACAAATTGAAGACACCATGAGCCAGCTTTCGGAAATGGGTATCAATGTCATCGAAAACGATGATGCCGAGGAAGCCGCGACAACGGCCGACCCAGATACCAGCGAACAAACTGAAAAACCATCTTCTGGCGCGGCAGGTAACGTAACCGAAAGTGATGTTGGCCGCACGGATGATCCCGTGCGTATGTATTTGCGCGAAATGGGTTCGGTGGAATTGTTATCCCGCGAAGGCGAAATTGCCATTGCTAAACGGATCGAAGCTGGTCGGGAAATGATGATTGGCGGCATTTGCGAAAGCCCGTTGACCATTCGCGCCATAGTGGCGTGGCACGATGCTTTGGTTTCCGAACAAATTTTATTGCGCGACATTATTGATTTGGATGCGACTTATGGCGGTGGCCCTAAAAATGCTGTTGACAACTCAGCCCCCAAAGTCGATGAAACAGAAGCCGAAAAAGACAAAAATACAGATGAAAAAGTCGACCTTGATTCAGATGATCAATCAAATGATGACGACGACTTAACGGAAAAATCAGACGACGACAATGAAGAAGGTGAAGAAGGCGCAAACAAAGACGAAGACGATGAAGACGACGAAGATGCGGACGCTGAAAACAACCTGTCTTTGGCAGCGATGGAAGCCAAGCTGACGCCTGTTGTTATTGAAACCTTTGAAGTTATTGCCAAAACATACAAGAAAATGCACCGTTTGCAGGTAAAACGTTTGGCCGCCATGCAGGGCGGTGAAGAATTTAAATCCGCCCAAGAAAAACGGTTCTTGAAATTGCGCAGTGAACTGATTGAACTGATGGAAAATGTACATCTCAATAATGCGCGGATTGAACAACTGGTGGATCAGCTTTATGGCATCAATCGCGCGTTAATGAGCCTTGAAGGGAAGCTTTTGCGTTTGGCGACAAAATGTCGAATTAAACGTGAAGATTTCATCAAACATTATCAAGGCCAAGAGCTTGCCCCTGATTGGGTTGAAAATGTACAAAAGCTTCCTGGCAAAGCGTGGGAAAAATTCACCACTAAACACATTGACGATATCCATGCTATTCGCAGCGGCATGAAGGGGCACATTGAAGAAATGGGTCTGCCTGTTGGCGAATTTAAACGTATTGTGTCCACCGTACAAAAAGGCGAACGTGAAGCGGCCAAAGCCAAAAAAGAAATGATTGAAGCCAACTTGCGTTTGGTGATTTCCATTGCCAAAAAATACACAAACCGTGGTTTGCAATTCTTGGACTTGATCCAAGAAGGCAACATCGGCTTGATGAAAGCGGTGGATAAGTTTGAATACCGGCGTGGTTACAAATTTTCGACGTATGCAACGTGGTGGATTAGACAGGCGATTACGCGATCCATCGCGGATCAGGCGCGCACCATCCGTATCCCCGTGCATATGATTGAAACCATCAACAAGTTGGTGCGCACTTCACGCCAAATGTTGCATGAAATTGGACGCGAACCGACACCAGAAGAATTGGCTGTGCGGTTGTCCATGCCATTGGAAAAAGTCCGCAAGGTTTTGAAAATTGCCAAAGAACCGATCAGCCTTGAAACGCCGATTGGCGATGAGGAAGATTCGCACCTTGGTGATTTCATCGAAGATAAAAATGCAGTACAGCCGTTGGATGCCGCGATTAATGGCAATTTACGAGAAACCACAACGCGGGTGTTGGCAAGCCTAACGCCACGGGAAGAACGGGTGTTGCGGATGCGCTTTGGTATCGGTATGAACACCGATCACACATTGGAAGAAGTCGGACAGCAGTTCTCGGTCACCCGCGAACGTATCCGCCAAATCGAAGCCAAAGCATTGCGTAAACTGAAACACCCAAGCCGTTCGCGCAAACTGCGCAGCTTCTTGGATTATTAAGGATTTATAGCCTGATGACATAAAAAAAGGTCGGGGTGCGACCCTTCGGCCTTTTTCATTTGTAAAATCATTGCTATAAGCACACCGAGCGTATCACCATCGCGCCTAGCGAAGATGGGCCTGTAGCTCAATTGGTTAGAGCCGACCGCTCATAACGGTCTGGTTGCAGGTTCGAGTCCTGCCGGGCCCACCACTCCATATCAAAACTGGGCACCTCCACATTTCCCCCGGGGGTGTCCGGTTTTGTGCTTTTAGAGATAGCGTTCGCTAGGGCCGATTTTGGCCCTTTAATGGTGATTTGATCATCATTGACCTCAATCTTATCAACGAATAATCGAATATACTTTTTGCGAAATTGGCTATCTGAATCTTCCAACTTTGCTTTGGCAACCTTTGCAAACTCAGCAATATTTTTATGCGAAAGAATATTCGTTGGTATTTCGCGCCGCTGCTTTCGCGTGGTGACTTGTTTGATAAGTTGATCCTTGCGTTGTTCAAGCTTGGATAGGTTTCGCTTAAAGCCATCCGTATTGCCGACCACCCCTTGCGTTAAGGCATCATAGAGGCGATCAATTTTTTCTTCCGTATCGCGCAGTTCCTTTCGGGTTTGTTTTTCCTCATTTTGAGAATCATTTGATTTTTTAGCATTTCGGCTAATAAGTTCATTAAGGATAACTTTCAAACGATCATGTTTGAAAAGTTGCTCGCTTAGATGTTCAATGACCAGATCATCCAGCTTTGCCATAGGGACGTTGCGGCCCTTACAGGCCGTCTTGCCCTCTGACATGCGCGAGTTACACGAATAGTAGCGGTAACGCCCGCCCTTGCCCGTGCGAAGCGTCATGCCCCCGCCGCACGTCCCGCATTTTGCTATGCCCGTTAATAAAGTTGGTCCATTAACAATGCGTGGTGCTGTAATTTTTGGGCTGCGCTGTTTCAACAAGTGTTGAACGGCATCGAATTTTTCAGCACTGATGATAACAGGCGTTTCAAATGCTACCCACTCAGCCTGATCTTTTATCTTTCGAGTTTTGCTGCTTTTTTTGTTGAAGTGATGAAGTCCTTTATAGGCTGTGCGCGTCAATACTTGATGGACAAGGCTACCATTAAATAGACGGTCTTTACGGTGGCGAAGTCCTTTAGAGTTCAAGCTATCAGCAATAGCCCTAATGCCATTTCCTGCTTGGCATAGATCAAAGATTTGCTTAACGATTACTTGTTCTGCCTCATCAGCGTCAAGCTTCTTTTTGACAATATCGCCCCGTTGCTCTGCCGGGATGGTTTTATAGCCATAGGGCGGCACGGAGCCATTCCAAAAGCCCTGCCGGGCATTTTCTTTCATGCTTCGTAAAACGTGCTTGGCAGTTTCCTTGCTTTGATATTCATCAAATAAATTTAAGATTTGGCGAACCATGTCACCCATTGGGTCTTGCCCAATTTCTTGCGTGATCGAAAAAATCTCTACGCCATGCTTTGCTAATTTCCGACGGTAAAACTCAAATTGATAGGCATCTCGAAAGAACCGAGAAAAGCTATGCACGATGACAACATCGAAGGGGTTATCAATCCTTGTGGCTTGATCAATTAATTTTTGAAATTGAATGCGCTTATCATCCGTTGCAGATGCACCGGGTTCAATAAATACCCCTGCGACTTCCCAATCTTTGGCCTTGCAATAGTTTTCGGCTTGAAGACGTTGGTCTGGAATAGACAGGTCTTTTTCCGCCTGTCGGGTTGTCGATACCCTAAGATATAATGCTGCCCTTTTAACCATGCCAACGTCTCCTTACCCATTTTAGTTACGCTGTATCATCGCCGTGATGACGTCGAGCATATACGCTTCTAACAAATCCATTTCCGATTCAAGGATTGGTAATTCTTTTGACCAATCGTCTTTAACGCAAATGGTTGGTGTTTCCATTTTTTTAGATGTCTGACCCGGCACGCATGATAAACCTCCTTCCATGCCTGATTTTTTCCGGCCCTTACCTATCCAATCCGTGAACTACGATGCTTATTGATGAGATCACATACTTCCGTTTCCAATCCATTCCGACCAAACTCATCAAGCACCAACTTCCTAAAGGCTTTAAACTGCGACTCGGGCAAAGCGGCTTCTGCCACTGTCAGTACTTTACTGACGTGGAGATTAACCAAACCAACGATGTCGCGTGGATCAATCATGATCTTTGTTCATAAGCCTTTATCCAATTTAGTAATTTTTTTTATAAGCCATGGGGGTGTTTTCATAAGACATTGGCTATTTGCGCCAATTTTTATAAACCCTGCTCATAACCGCCGTAATGTTTATTAAAATTGAGCTGGTTGAATCTTGGTCTAAAGGGACAGAACCTTTGGCGGCATATGCAACAAGTTCATATTCATCAAAGAATTCGACATTTGCGCCTATAAATTTCCCGGTGGTACTGTCCGCTTTCCATGACACTTGAGCAAATGCGATAATTTCATCCGTTTGGGCGGCACTGATTGCCATATACCCTTCGTCGGTATCCATTAGCTCTTTAGTAAGGTGCGCCATAACATCAACCGTTGCGCCATACCGGCTGAGTTCTTGAAGTATGGCTGCTATTTCAATAGTCGGCTCATCTTGATAAAGGCGGGGAATACCCTTTCCCGTTTCCTTGCCGCTAAATGTTGGCAACAAATCATTCTGTGTCCAATGGCGAACTTGCCGCATGGTGCGGGCAATTCCTTCATCGGATTGGTCAAAAGATATAGCTTTCGCGATATCCTTAAGGGTTAAAAGCTTTTCACTTGGCGACCAGTTCATAAGACACTGCTTCCTATCAATACGTTAGACATATACATACTTATAAGACATTCGTCGTCTTTATCAATGATAAAATATTATTTGTCTTATAAATTCGTGGTACGTTTAAAACTGGCTCATAGGTAAACCGTCTATTTTTTGTAGTATATAGGCGAATATATTGAAACTTTTAGATGAAAATATCAGAGGTGTAGACATAGTTGTACGAATCGTGGACGATGTGTTTTAAGCTCCTAATTCTTCCAATTATGATGCAATCGAAAAATAAGGTTATTAATCAAGTGCCGATTCTAAACTGGCTAACTCGAGATGACGATATTCAGGCCACCAAGAAAGTGCCGTATCGGTTGCTGGAAGAAGTCCCAGACTTGTCCTATGGCGACAAAGACGCCGGGAATATGCTTATTCAGGGGGATAACCTTGAGGCCTTAAAAGCGTTGCTTCCGTTTTATGCGGGGCAGGTGAAGTGCATATACATAGACCCACCTTACAACACCAAATCTGCTTTTGAGCATTACGACGATAATTTAGAGCATACTCAATGGCTGGCAATGATGTGGCCACGTTTGGAAGTGTTACGAGAATTGTTGTCTGAAGATGGGTCAATATGGGTGTCGATTGATGATAATGAAGCTCATTACCTTAAAGTGATTATGGATGAGGTCTTTGGACGAGATAATTTTGTCAGGAATATCGTTTGGCAAAAAAAATATACGGTAGCGAGTGACTCTAATGGGATTCCTGATTCTCATGATCATATTCTTGTTTTTAGAAGGTCAAATAAAATGAAAAGGGGTTTGTTCCCTCGTTCAGAAAAACAGAACTCCCTTTATAAGTATGACGATAATGATGGAAAAGGAAGATACCGTACTGACAACCTAAGTGTAAAAACATACAGCGCCGACTATGATTACAAGATAACAAACCCGAATACTGGGAAAAAATATGATCCACCAAACGGCAGGTGTTGGATGACAAGTCCAGCTAGGATGGAAATTTTACTAAAAGATAATAGTGTTTTTTTTGGTAAGAATGGAACAGGTGGCCCACAATTAAAAAGGTACCTAAATAAAGTTCAACAAGGTGTAGTGCCGACGTCTTGGTGGTCTCATGAAGAATCTGGTCATAACGATGAGTCAAGAAAAGAGATCAAGAAACTAAGTGATGGTGATTTCTTTGCAACCCCAAAACCAGAACGTTTGATCTCTCGGATATTACAAATTGCAACAGATAAAAATGATTTAATACTAGACTCATTTTTAGGGTCAGGAACTGCGACTGCCATTGCTCAAAAAATGGAGCGTCGTTATATCGGTGTCGAAATGGGAGACCACGCAGTTACCCATTGCCAACCCCGGCAAGTTAAAGTCGTAGATGGAGAACAGGGCGGTATTTCTGAAGCTCAAAACTGGAAAGGCGGTGGGGGGTTCCGCTTTTATCGCCTTGGAGCCAATGCCTTCGACGAGGATGGTCGTATATGTTCCGACATTCGTTTTTCGGTCCTAGCCGCTCACGTTTGGTTTAGTGAAACGAATACACCATGGAGTGGCAAAGGGGATAGTCCCGCACTTGGCATTGATGACGGCAAAGGGTATGCGCTTCTCTATAATGGTATCCTTGGTGATAAACGTCCAGATGGCGGGAATGTATTAACCAGTCAGACCCTTAAAATTATTCGAGATGAATTATCCAAAATAGATGAGGGTTTTACAGGATCCATCGTTATTTATGGCGAAAGTAGCCGTATGGGGGGTGCGCGCCTAAAACGTGAAAACGTCATATTCAAACAAACACCATATGACGTGAAAGCGCGATAGGGGCATAGGGGGAAACCATGATTTTAAAAGGTTATCAAAAAGATACACTTAGCATCCTGCGCGAATATATGGAGTTAAGCCGTCTGTCTGGCCCGGCAGCGGCGTATAAGCAGACCATTGAAGAGCCAGAACAGATAAAACGATTAGGCCGCTACGCCCAAGATTATAGAGCATTAGAGGGGCTTCCCAATGTTCCCTATGTTTGTTTGCGCCTACCGACAGGCGGCGGGAAAACTATCCTTGCGGCGCGTTCTATTGGTATTGCCAAAGATGCTTGGGTTGAGAAAGATTTTCCCACGGTTTTATGGCTGGTTCCGACAAACATCATCCGTAAACAAACCGTTGAAGCCCTTAAGAACCCACGCCACCCTTATCGGCAGCAAATGGACGAACTGTTTGAAGGTAGAGTACGGGTTTTTGATATTGCAGAGTTTACGCAAATTCGCCCTCAAGATATTCGTGATAACTTGACGGTTATTGTTGGAACCATTCAGACTTTGAAAGTCGCCAATACAGAAGGCCGAAAAGTTTATGCCCATAATGAAGATATGGAACCGCATTTCACTGGTATTTCGTCGGCCCGTTATCCCGACCTTGAAAAAATAGCGGAAACGGAACAAGTCAAATTCTCGTTTGCCAACTTATTGCATACGGTTCATCCTATCATGATTGTGGATGAAGCCCATAATGCAGTAACGGGTCTTTCACGAGAAATGCAACAGCGTGTAAGCCCATCGTGCATCATTGAATTTACCGCCACCCCACGGCTA
>Ga0316204_10012756_pt1 | contig 10187 bp, 7 predicted proteins | sample 6monrhotite_MG_2_FD_205661 | JGI IMG/M metagenome (GOLD analysis project Ga0316204, IMG submission 205661) | Microbial mat bacterial communities from mineral coupon in-situ incubated in ocean water Damariscotta River, Maine, United States -... | ecosystem: Environmental > Aquatic > Marine >... | reverse complement strand
CCAAAACCATTTGAACCTCCTGAGGCAAACGCATCCTTAAGCCAAAAGTTTCGTGAAATAGATATTGTATTAGCCACATCACTCATACTCGCCGTACCCTTATCAGCAGCAACAACAAAGTAGGTATCATCTTCATCATAAGCAAGAATCTTTTTATCTCGAATGACCTTTCCATCTATGATGTTATCAACCATATCCAATAGATTGTTAATAAACTTCGTATAGATCTCTTCAAAATAGACTTTGCTTATCTCTGATTTATCACGACGGATAATAAAACCACCCTTTGCCCCATCCGGAACAATAATGGAATTTTTTCCTTCTTGCGTAATCATCAAAGATTTTATCTCAGTTCTATAGTCTTCATGCCGTTCTGACCATCTTAGACCACCACGGCTGATCTTGCTCATGCGAAGATGAAGACCCGAAAACTCTGGGTGATAGACAAATATCTCAAACTTTGGCTGTATCCCTCTTAAGTGCTCTGAAAAAAGTTCTGTATGAATTTTTAGTGCGATCCCCTCTTGTTCTAAAAAGTAATTAGTTCGTAAAAGTGATTGCAAAAGCGTAAGTGTAAGTTTTAAGATCTTATCTTCTAAGATATTGGGAACGGCTTTGATCTTTTCTTCAATCGCATCAGAAATACTTTTAACTTTCTCTTTTCTTTGCTTTACGCTAGGATCGAATTTTGCAATAAAATAATCAACAAAAAGGTTTGTAATAGAGTGATGACGGTTCATCGTTGATATAATGACATTAGCATTAAACGTAAGTACTGCTTGATCAAGATACTCAATGACAGAGCGCATCAAGGTGATCTGACGAAGTGAAAAGTTTTCCAAATATACCAAAGAGTAAAGCCTACATTTATCAAAACTTTTTCCAAGAAGCGAGAGACTGATAATATTTTCAATATTCTCTTTTGCTGACTCGAACTTTTTACGATCCTCAATATCTAGATTAAAACGATTTACATGTACAACTACGTCATCTTTAGGGATAGAATAAGTCACCTCATCAATGATCTTAAAACCGAAGTCATGCAAAACCGGTGTCATACATGAGAGATGAATCAGCTTATCTGCATAGATCTTGATAGAGACACTCTTCTTCGTTAAAAATATCTTGGATACTATTTTTTCATTTTTGATACGCTCTTGTAATTCAGATGAGATCTTTAAGTCATCGGGCTGTAAAAGCTGTGAGCAGACTGCATTAAAAACGGCTGTTTCAGGCATAAAAAACTCCTAAAGTATTCTAGTAATTAGTCTATTGTAGAGCAGTTGTTCTTAGGGCTTTGTTAAGCTACTAGTCCAAGCCATCGCTCAATCGTAAAAATCGCTTTAAAGAGAGTATAGCGTGCGGGTCAAGCTGATAATTTATAAGTGTAAGATAAGCTAAAATATCTTTTTTTTCAATCCCTGTTTTATGACTTGATGCCTCTAATATATATTGCGGGATCTTATACGGTTTTTTTAAAAAGTTTTTGGACATTTTTTTATACTGTGAAGGTTTGCCATGATAACAAAGCCGAGCAAAAACAAAAGGAAGCTTTTGTCTCTCATACCAAAGCTTTGCAAGGTCTATTGCGCCATCATCTCTGTTTTTAAGATAGTGCTGTAAGGCCTTGTCTCCAATGATGACTTCACCTTCAATTCCAAGGACTTTAGCCAAAACATTAGATGTTGCCGACTCATCATCTATCTTGTTCTTACCTGGAATCACCAAAACAGACTTTACCTCTTTTTTAGAAACAATCCCAAGGTCTAAACACTGACATCTTCGGGTGGCTATACTAGAAATAAAAGCTGCGTCTACACGGCGTGTCTTAAAAGCTTCATTGATTTCAGAAGGAACACCGCGTTTATAGTGCAGACTATGGCTATATTGAGAACTTCGACTTGCACGCTTCATAAAGACATGAAAAGGAAGCAGATTAAGGTATTCTATTTTTCCAAAAATCATTATTTAAGAGTAGTATGCCAAAAGTGCTGCAGTGACTGCTACGTTTAAAGATTCAACCCCATTTTTCATAGGAATTGAGAGTGTTTTATTAGAAAGTTTTTCAACACCCTTACTCACACCTTCAGATTCATTACCCAAGACAAAAATAGTTTTTTCATTAAGGCTAAGATCAAACAATGACTCTTTTGCATGTGACGAGAGAGCATATACATCTGCTCCATCATCTTTAAATGCAGGCAAACTCTCTTCTAGATCATCACAATATAAGATCTGTGTTTTAAACAAGGTGCCAGCACTTGCCTTTATTACAAGTGGCGATATCTTGGCTGAGCCTTTTTTAGGAAGGATGACACCATCAACAAATCCTGCTGCAACCGAGCGAATAATCATTCCAAGGTTTTGAGGATTATGAATAGCATCTAAGGCGATATAACGATAGGTTTTTGGTGTTACTTTTAAGAACTCTTGTGTTGAAAGATAAGAGTTTGCTTCAATATCTGCAGCAACACCCTGATCTTGTTTGGCATTTTTTGAGATACGAGAAAGTGCTTGTTTTGAGTGATAAAGCACCTCAATATCTCTCTTTTTACAAAGGGCCTCTATCTTGGATATCACCCCATCTTTTTTGTTTGAATCCGCTAAATGCACCTTGGTGATGTTGACATCTTTTTCTTCTAAGATTTCAAGTACAACATTTCTTCCATACACCGTGATAAGGCGATCAAAGTTTTTCTTTTTATCTATATAGGCTTGAGAATTATTCATACGAAAGTATACAGTTTTTAAGCTTTTGGAAGGGTTTTAGAAAGAATAAAATATCCTACCACCCCTGAAACAAAAGAACCAATTAAGATGCCCATACGGTAATCCACCAGCTCATAACAAGCCCCTCTGTGACACTCAAAAGCAAGCGAACCAATAAAAAGACTCATTGTAAAACCGATACCGCTGAGTATTGCCAAACCGTATACCGACCCCCAAGAAACACCATCAGGTAAAGAACCTAAGCCTAGTGCATGTGCTATATAGGTAAACAGAAGTACGCCAACCTGCTTTCCAAGAAACAGACCTAAGGTAATCCCTACTGTCATACTGTCAACAAGGTCTTTAACTCCCACCGTTGATAAACCGATCCCCGCATTGGCGAAGGCAAAAATAGGGAGAATAAAAAAGTTCACAGGAGCATGTAAAGAGTTTTCAAGCTGATAAAAACTATCATGATTTCCTTTAATGGGTATCATAAGACCTAAAACAACACCCGCTAAAGTCGCATGCACACCTGACTTTAACACTGCTACCCAAAGGAGAATACCGACCAAGACATAGGCAGTATTATTGACTACCGTATTTCTGTTCATTATAAAAAGAGTTAAGATCAAGACTGCCGCAATGCCTAAGGATACAAACGACATCTCAGAGGTATAAAAAACCGCGATGACAATGATAGCACCTAAATCATCTATGATAGCTAAGGCGAGTAAAAAGACCTTCAGCTGCATAGGAACGCGTTTTCCCAGCAGTGATAATATACCTAAGGAAAAAGCAATATCCGTTGCCATTGGAATAGCCCATCCCTGCATAGCCGCTTCACTTTCCCAATTAAAAAAACTATACACTAAGGCAGGAACAACCATACCTCCAAAGGCAGCGAATACGGGAAGAGTAAGCTTGGATCTATCACTTAAAGAGCCTTCAACCACTTCACGTTTGATCTCAAGACCAACCATAAAGAAAAACATCACCATAAGACCATCATTGATCCAAAGAAGAAGCGGCTTGGCTATATAGAAGTCTCCGAACATAACACATACGGGTGTATCCATCAAACTTGCATAGGTCTTCGTCAAAGGAGAGTTTGCCATAATCATTGCCAAAATAGTTGCTATGATCAACAAAACACCAACAGCAGATTCTTTTTTGAAAAAATTAAGTAATGAGTATTTCAACGCCTGCTTCATTGTTCATCCTATTTTACTGATTATATCATTTTAGGAAGTAGAATACTAAACTTAGCCCCGTTGCTTGTATTTTCAACACCGAATGTCCCGTGCATACTGTTTTCAATAATCATCTTTGACATATAAAGACCTATACCTGTACCTTCTTTGAAGCCCTTAGTCGAGAAATAGGGGTCAAATATCTTTGGCAAAATATTTTTAGGAATCCCACCCGCGTTATCTAAAAAACGTACCATAACATTTTCATTTGTTTCACTAATATCAATCTTTATCTTTTTATCTTCGATCTCGTTGAGATTAAATGCATCTTTTGAATTTGAAAAAAGGTTAAGCAAAACCTGTCCAAACTCATTAGGGTAACCTTTGACCTGAGAGTAGTTTTTTGAATCGATATTAATATCTATATCGTGTTCTTGCATACTTGAAGAGAGTATACTCAGTACCTTTTGAATATTTTCATCAATATCAAAGGCCTCTTTTTCTTTTTGCGGATTAAAAAAGTTTTTAAAATCATCTACCGTGTTTGACATGTAGTTCAATAGAACTGTACTTTGCTCATTAAATTTTTCTAGTTCTTCTTCCGTACTTCCTTCAAGCTTATGTTTAAAATAGAAATTTTGCATGACCAAAGAGAGTTTATGTAAAGGCTGTTTCCACTGATGTGATATATTTTCTAACATCTCACCCATCGTAGCCAATCTGAATTTTTGCATTAAAAGTTCATCTTTTTCTCTGATTTCATTCACTTTTAAATGCACTTCTGACTGCAAACGTGAATTAAGTCGAGAAAGGGTCTTGATATTTTGTCGTCTCAATAAGTTTATACGTTCAGCCAAAGCCAAAGAGAAAAAAGCAACTTCAATAATAGAACCTGTTGGTTGCACATATTTAATCAGATCGTAACCAGGTAAAAGACCCAAGGTATTTAAGGAAAGCACAACACTTCCCCCTAAAAAGACACTCCAGCCCACAATATAAAAACGTGCATATTGATAATTGTTTTTTAAAGCGACTATACCGGCGTACAACAAGACAACCGGTATCGGGAAGGTAAGCCAGACTAATATTTTTATGACCGTTGCATAGCTAAAGATAAAACTGCTTACTATAAGCATAGCCATTAAAGCCTGTAACGCAAGTAACACTAAATTGAGCCTTGGTGCATATGAGCTTAATTGTAAAAACCTTCGAGTAAATAAGATCGCAGAAAATATTGTCATTCCAATGAAGATCAAGGTGCCTTTGTCATTCAGCCAAGACACATTAGGCCATAGATACTGATGACCTAGTCCATCAATGCACAACTGCCACAGAACAAAAGAGCCAACAAAGGCTATATAGTAAAGGTAAGTTTTATCATTCCATACAAAAAACAGAAAGATATTATAAAAGATGATAAGCAAGAGCACCCCATAAAACAAGCCAATAAACAGTGTTTCTGCTTGTTTGACTTTGACAATCTCTTCAGATGAATAAATTTTAATAGGTATTTGCATAGCACTTTGTGTTTGCACACGGACATATAAAGTCGATGCAGAGTTTGTATCCAATATAGTACTAAAAGTACGCCACTGAATAGCGCGATGTAAAAAGTTTTCTCCATCACCTGAATGCAGCAATAGATTAAGCTCCTTATCTGTTTTTTGATACACTTGAATATCATCTAAGAGTGCGTAATCAATATCAAGCCACCACTGCTTATTTTTCTTTGTCACATGATTTAAGATGGGTACCTTAAACCAAAAAGCAGAAGAGGAAAATCCAAAACTTAATTCCTCGTTTTCCACTACATCAAAGTTCATTGCTCCAGAAGAGACCTGGTCTATACTAAGGCTCAGATCTTTATCTTCAAGATAAGACACACCTTTGTTAATGGCATATACTTCTTGGGTATCATTGAGTTGAAGAACATAGTCTGCATACAGGTTTAATAGAAAAATACTCAGGATAAAAATAGATCTAAATAATAACAAATTCAATACTTTATATAATTTTAAATAACAGCTATAATTAAATCCATATTTTGCTTGTTAATCCATTAAAGTCACACATATTCGGACTATACTTACTATCAAAGGATAAATATGCGCTATTTGATCACTATCTCACTCTTACTCCTCACCTTGCACGCTGATGAGTGCGAAAACCTTTATGCCACAACACAAAGCCAATCTTCTCAAGTCGATGCACTTATCAAGAGTAATATAGCTTCGCATAAGGCTTATGAAATCATCAATAACTATCTAGACACAGCTTCTTCAACCATTGCCGCATGTGCTAACAGTGAAAGCAGAAATGCCTTTAGGATCACAAGAGAACTGAATGCTAATATGAAAAGAATCTCTTCTGTAAGAGAGAGGTTTCGTGTACAGACCTTTAATGAGCTCAAAGAAGCGGCTATGATTCAGGCGAAAAAAGAGGTACAGTGCACCAATATCTATAACAATAATTATATTCGAAGAAATAACGACAGGCCGAGTATATTGCCCATCAAAGAATAAAAGGGGGAAGTTCCCCTGTTTTAGTTAAGAAAGTTTATTGGCAATAGCTTCAGCTGTGAAGCCGAACTTTTCAAAAAGCTGACCCGCTGGTGCAGAAGCACCAAAGGTATCCATAGTAACAACTTCATCTGCAAATCTGTACCACTCAAGACCACGTGCTGCTTCAATCGCAACAACCTTATCTGTTTTAATGATAGAGTCTAAGTATGCTTTGTCTTGCTCTATTAACAGGTCAAAACATGGAACAGAAACAACATTTGCATTTACACCTTTTTCTGCTAGCTTAGCCTTTGTGTTCATCGCTAGTTCAACTTCTGAACCTGAAGCCATAAGCGTGATACTTGCATTAGCTGACTCTTCTAAAAGGTAACCACCTTTTGAAGCTTCACCAGATACTGCAGATGGAAGAAGTGCTAAAGTTTGACGAGAACATACAAAGGCTGAAGGAGATTTTTTCATCTCTAAAGCAACCTGCCAAGCAACAACATTTTCATTTCCATCTGCCGGTCTCCAAACATAAAAGTTTGGAAGAGCACGAAACTGTGAAAGGTGTTCAATAGGCTGGTGAGTCGGACCATCTTCACCTACACCGATACTATCATGTGTCCATACAAAGAACTGCTGGATACCTGTAAGTGCCGCGATACGAGCCGCTGGTTTAAGGTAGTCAGAGAAGACAAAGAATGTCGCAGAAAATGGCATAAGTGGACCATAAAGTGCCATCGCATTACAGATAGATGCCATCGCATGTTCACGGATACCAAAGTAGATGTTTTTACCCTTTGGATAAACACCCATATCTTTCATCTCTGTTTTGTTTGATGGACTAAGATCAGCTGAACCACCTACAAAACCAGGTATTGCTTTTGCTACAGCATTAAGTACTTTTCCATTAGTTGAACGTGTTGCATCCGCCTTATCAAAGGTTGGCCATTGGATACGAGAAAAGTCAGGATTATTTAAAGCATCAAGTGCTTCATTTTGCTCCATTAACGGAAGTTCTTTAAGACGGTGATTCCACTCTCTCTCAGCAAGGTCACCTGACTCAATAGCACATCTAAAACGTGCCATTACATCTTCATCAACAAAAAATTTCTTTTCTGGATCAAAACCGGCAGCTGTTTTAGCCTTTGCAATAACCTCATCACCAAGCGGTGCACCATGAGAATGGTGTGAACCTTCAAGTTCACCCGCACCCTTAGCGATTAAAGTATTCGCAATGATAAGAGATGGTTTATCAGAAGACTTTGCACGTATGATAGCTGCGTCAATCTCATCAAAGTTATGACCATCGATCTCTTGCACATCCCAACCTTGAGAATCAAAACGTTTGTGCATGTTTTCTGAGATAGAAAGCTCAGTTGAACCCTCAATAGTAATGTTATTTGAATCATAAATAAGGATTAGGTTATCCAGTTTGTTATGTCCCGCAATAGAACAAGCCTCATAAGAGATACCCTCTTCTAGATCCCCATCACCACATAAGCAGTAAACACTATGATCAATCACCTTAGCCGTTTCAGAATTCGTCTGGGCACCAACATGCTTAGATGCCATCGCAAAGCCAACTGCATTAGCGATACCCTGACCTAAAGGACCCGTAGTGATCTCAACACCTTCAGTGTGACCATACTCTGGATGACCAGGCGTTTTAGAATCTAACTGGCGAAAGTTTTTAAGATCTTCTAGCTCAAGTCCATATCCCCATAGATAATAAAGAGAATAAATAAGACCTGTCCCGTGTCCACCTGAGAAAACAAGACGGTCTCGGTTTAACCATGAAGGGTTCTTAGGGTTATGAGAAAGGTGTTCACTCAAAACTACTGCAATGTCTGCAAGACCCATTGGTGCACCTGGGTGACCTGAGTTGGCTGCTTGAACCATATCTGCTGCTAAAAATCTAATTGAGTCGGCCATCTTTTGACGCATGTTCATTTCCTTGTGTGATTAATAAATAAATCAAAGTTCATCTAAATAAACTTCAATTTAGCTACTTGTGTCTTACTAAATACTTTGAAAGTATAGGTGAAAGTTCCTGAAAAAGTTTAGATTCAAAGCCTTTAAGTTGTTCATTTAAATCTTCTGCCAAGGCATTTGCCTCTTTCATTGCTCCATCAAGTCCAAGCAGGGTAACAAATGAGTTTTTGTCTCCATCATTTTGTGTTGTCTTGCCCGCTTCTTCTGAACTTTGTGTTACATCTAAGATATCATCTTGAACTTGGAACAATAACCCAAGTTTAATCCCAAAGTCATAAAGCTCTTTTGCCAAAGTATTTTGACCTGAGATGATCGCACCCATCTCTAAAGATGCAGCGATAAGTTTTGCTGTCTTGTTAATATGTAAGATTTTTATCTGATCTAAGCTAAGGTTTTGATTTTCAAAATGACAATCTATTGCCTGACCTAAAACCATTCCACCAAGGCCGCCATTACTTGAAAGTGAACGAATAAGCTTCACTCTCACCTCATCTGAAAAGGCCGAGGTGCTTAGTACCTCAAAGGCGTAAGTGTTTAAAGCATCTCCTACTAAGATAGCAGTAACTTCATCATACTTGATATGTAGAGTCTGTTTACCGCGACGAAGGTCAGCATCATCCATAGCCGGTAAGTCATCATGAATAAGTGAATACGTATGTAAAAGTTCTATTGCATAAGCAGCTGCATAGGCTGAATCTAAAAGAAGAGAATTATGCGCCTTTACGACAGCCAGTAAAAGAGCCGGGCGAAAGCGCTTTCCACCGGCTAACAACATCTCAGCTATCGCTTCCTCATAATGAGGATGAAAACTCTGTACTTGGGGAAGATGTGAGGATAAATATGCTTCGAATTCTTGCAATAGAACCTACCTAAAATTAATAACGAAATTATACGTATTATTTACTGTTAATTGGCTTATCAAAGTGGATAAAGAAATCAAAGCCCTTTCTTCGAAAAAGCAAGATAACCATTTTTTCTTTGGTAGACTTTTCTAAGGAGAGTACATGTCTGATATTTGACAAGGTCTTAACCGGTTTCCCCATGACAAAAAGAAGCTTATCACCCTTTTTAAGTTCGTACTTGGGTGCATCTTTTTTTACCAATAAAAACTCATCTAATTCCACACCAAAAAAGTCAAAAAAACTATCTGCTACAAGTCCTCCGCTAAGACGTTTTTTGAAAACTGCTTCTATCTTTTGCTCTTTCCCATCTCTTAAAACAATGAAATAGTGAAGACTCCCAGGCTTTGAAAACAGTATGTCTTGACTTACTTTAGCTGCATTTTTTGTCTTCTTAGCGTCCATATAAAGTATCACATCATCAAGTAAAAAAGGCGAGTCGGCGAAAAATGGGTTGATCTCAACAACCCGTACACCTTTTTCATCTGCTACACGTATACCGATATCACTATAGATTATCTCTTTGGATTCAAGAAAATGCCGGATATACTCTTTTTCAATAATCCCTTTACCTGTTGAAAGCCCTACCAAGCCACAACAGGTTCCCGATATCAAAGAATTCTTTTTGGCTTTAGAAGAAAATTTTGCAAGTTCGTTCAGACCGATCTGCTCTTGTATGAACCTACCTTCAACGGCTTCATTTGGTAAAACAGAAGCGAGTTGTTTGGGCTTATTATTGTAAAACTTGAAAATATGTTTGAAGTTTCTATCTGCCTTCATCAGGTTCAGACCTAAAAAGGGGTCACGTTTGATAATCTTTACAGTCGGTTCTTTTTCAGAATAAAAAAGCACATATTCATCATTTATAGCAAAGGCTTGGGTGCTGT
>Ga0316204_10012755_pt1 | contig 10188 bp, 9 predicted proteins | sample 6monrhotite_MG_2_FD_205661 | JGI IMG/M metagenome (GOLD analysis project Ga0316204, IMG submission 205661) | Microbial mat bacterial communities from mineral coupon in-situ incubated in ocean water Damariscotta River, Maine, United States -... | ecosystem: Environmental > Aquatic > Marine >... | reverse complement strand
CTTAATAGTGAAGGTGGTGACGTTGAAGAAGCTATAAAAATTGGTCTGTTATTCCGAAAAACGCTGTCAAAAGTATATGTATGGGGAAATAGGTTAATACATGAATCAGAAAGTGAAGCTCAATGGGTTTTAAATCATCGTTCAAAGGGATGGGCTGAGAAATATGAAACACAAAAAAATGTAATTTACTCGGATAAACGCCCTATAACAGAACAAGACATAAAAAAGTGCTATAGCGCTTGTGTGCTAATGTTTTTAGGGGGAGCCCAAAAGCAAATCAGTGATAATCACTACTGGATAAACGGATTTAGAGCTGATGAAAAAAAGGATATTCCTGTTGTCGGACTACATCGTCCTTATTATGGTAAAAAGCAATATGCTGAGCTTACTGCAAGCGAAGCAGCAGCTGCATACAGAAAGCTAGAAAAGTTAGTAAGAAACTATTTGCATGAAATTGGTGCTACGCAAGAATTGATAGACAGAATGTTTAAAAGTGCATCAAATGAAATTGATTTGGTTCAGGATTCTAAATTTAGGGCGCTGTTTCATCAAGAAGAACCATTCTATAACGAATGGATAATAGCAAAGTGTGGCGTGTTTGATAGTGGAGAGGGTTTGCTCTCCAAAGAAGATTTTGACTATAAAAATAGTGTATGGAATGCAAAGAAAGACGAAGTTAGAAGACTAATGAAAATGCACGGTGGCGGACCTGAGGACTATAATCATATTTACACGGATTATATTCCAGATGGTTTTTCTAAAGAAAAATATGAGAAGGTATTATCTATTGTTCGCTCTCACAACATTAAGCAGAGAAGCTGTAAGGAAAGTGCAATAAAGAATTACCAGATTGAATTATTTTCGAAACAATCATAGGCGATATGCCAAGTGATGCACTTAAAAATCAGCTCCATAGGACTCGCTCCCTTCGATCGCTTGCCCGTGAGCCGTGGCTTTATGTGTAAAAACTAAATTAAACAAATATCATGAAATTCGCACTTATCGACGGTGAAAAAGAAGAAGCTAAGAAAGGCGCCACAGCTTTATGCCAATTTTGCGGTTCAGAGTTAATTGCCAAGTGCGGAGAGATTAAAATTCATCACTGGGCACACAAAAGTAAGCGCAATTGTGACCCATGGTGGGAAAATGAAGGCGAATGGCATCGTGCCTGGAAAAATGAATTTCCTACAGAGTGGCAAGAGGTAATCCATCATGATAAAAACGGTGAAAAGCACATAGCTGATATAAAAACAGGCACCGATTGGGTTATTGAGTTCCAGCACTCTTATCTCAAGCCAGAAGAACGCCGCTCCCGAAATGCTTTTTATAATAAACTTATTTGGGTTGTTGATGGCATAAGGAGAAAAACTGATAAAAAACAGTTTACCAAAATCCTAAAAGAAGAAAGTATTCAAATTATTGATAATCCCCCAACAATTAAAGTACGCTTTCCAGAAGAATGTAGGCTTTTTAACGAATGGTGTAACAGCAACTCGCTAGTATTTTTTGACTTCGCTGGAGACAAGGAAAACGAAAACTCACTCCTATGGCTTTTATATCCACATATGCAGTCAGGTAACATTTATTTGTCTTATATATCTAAATCTAGCTTTATTGAATTGAGCAACGATGATGGATTTGAAAAACTAGTAGAAGAAGTAATTGCACCAATGCACGAAGAGATATTACCTATGTACGAAGCAAAAAATAGGCTATGAATATAAAAATATATACAAGTCGTTCCAGCGGACCCGCAGTCACATCGGTCTTTTGTGGCAGTCACTTATGCTCCATTTTGCCTCAAAATTACACTTCCATTGCGGTCCACTGAACTAGGTGTTATAACCCTAAAGAAAATATGAGCAATCCACTACAGCCAAATCAACATATAGTTAATTCTTACCTAAGCAAATGGAAGACTTTAGAAAACTATACGCTACAAGAAAAATCATTAACCTTGCTGTTTCATAACTATTGCCCAGAAAATAATCAACTTGAAAAAGTGCTATTAAAGGTTAGCGCTCTCAATGATTTTTACAGTACAAATATATTTGATACCTACACGGTTGCAAAACACATAATAAACTGCAACATAGATAAAGACCTAAAAGCTGGAAATGAATCACTGGTTAATAAAATAGCTCCAGTTACTATTAATGGAAAAACCAGGAATTTCTACTCATTCGCTTCCAAATATTGCAGCCATCACCAATCAGAATTATATCCAATCTATGACTCGTACGTTGATAAAATGCTTATGCATTTCAAAAAGAAAGACAATTATGATAGTTTCAAAAAACAAGATTTAAAAGATTATCAACGTTTCATTGCAATAATTAAAAACTTTCAACAACACTATAATCTACAGTCTTTTACATTAAGAGAAATAGATATTTATTTATGGTTAGCGGGTAAAGAATATTTCCCAAACAAGTACTAAAAGTCATCAAAATGTATAACGAGACACGGGGTCTTGTTCGTTCAACATTTAAGCATTAAGGAAAACATATGACGGACGGAAGTGAAAGCCTCTATAAAAACATCACGCTAAATGATGTTCAGCTTGCTGCGACTTATTACCCTATTCTTATTGACTTGGCAAAACATAAACATTGCCTTACCTATGGCGAATTGGTTGAAAAAGCACAGGAAATGTATCCTGATAAAGACTATGTGCAAAATGCAATCGCTGTATCTACAGGACGGAAGCTAGATGTAGTTCGCATCTTTACCAGTGAGAGAGATTTACCTGATGTAACATCATTGATTATTAATAAAAATCAAGGCGAGTGTGGCACAGGATTCACCGATCATTTCAATCCAGAAGAAGCCAGAAATGAAGTTTATTTATATGACTGGTCGGAAGTATCATCAGATTTTGATCTTTATATAGAGGCAGTTGAGAAACGGGCTACACCAAGAAAGCGAATAAATCGGTCAGAAGCATTGAAACTCATGTCAGAACACTATAAGGGCAGCAAAGACAAATATCCTGCCTCAATAACAGACAAGCGAGAGGAAATTATCGCATTATTAATAGAAGGTTTCTTGCCAGAAGAATCATTTAATCAAGTATTAAATAATGAATAACAAGCGCTCGTTTGTGCCACACAGTTTTAACGCTATGGGTTAAGAAAATATGTCTGAAGAATATATCGAACATATTAAAGGTGAAACTGTTCAGGTTAGTTTGAGCAGACCAGGTCATTGGGTGGTTGCGAATATTGAACAATCGATTGGGTGGCCTGAAGAAGATATTATCATTAAATATGAAGGCACAGACTTATTTCTGCTCACCTATAATGACGAACACGATTTTATGCCCGCTGTGGCAATAAACCTTAGTGATGGATTAAGTAATGATGAAGCAAGATCGAAAATAACACGATTTCTTAGCGCTTTAAATTGGGTTTCAAGCGGCTCATTAAGAATAACCTATTGGATAGGTGGAGGCCGACCAATAAGAAGCAGTGATACGAAAGGCACGAAGTATACTGCCAAGCTTTTCCGTATCACGTATTTACCCACTAACTTGACTGAAGAACAGCAACTTGCATTGGCCTTGCTGCGTGAAGGTGATGGATTAAGCCATACGCATTATGGATATAGCTTTTTGAGTTATTATAAAATTATCAATCTAGTTAAAAAGAATGGTGAGAAACAAAAGAGATGGATAAGAAATAACTTAGCTAATTTAAAGGGGGACGCTGAAAAAAGAGTAATTGAAATAAGAAACAATGGTGAAAATGTGGAAGATTACTTATACCACTCCTGTAGGTGTGCGCTTGCCCATGCTGGAGTAGAACCTACAGTTAATCCAGATGATGCGAATGATTCGGAGAGATTATATAAGGATTTACCACTCATAAGGCAGCTTGCAGTACAAATGATTGAAAGTCAGTTTTCGATTAAGACAGATAATACTGTATATAAAGAACACTTGTATGAGACATCAGGATTTAAAGATCTTTTTGGTAATGATATTGTTTCTGAAATACTAAGCACTGACGCTATTTCAAGAAAGAGAATAAAAATAGACCAGAAGATATCTATTCATCAATGGTGTGATAAACGTTATGGCGTATTTGATTTACTTAGTATAAAAGTAACAAAAATTCGAAATGGCGTTGTCTTTTTTTCATGTTTTAACGATGATATGACTTTCAAGATACCTTTAATTGTTGATCTTAATGAAGACAGAATATATCTCGAAATAGAGGATGCAGATATAAGTACGAATGATGAAAAGAAGGAACTTGAATATCGTATAGACTGGAATAATTTTTTCAGGGATTTCGTTGGCAATGGACAGCTAGAAATATTTTTAGAGGATGACAATAATCTTCTGGGTAGAAAAGATGCAAATATACCCGTAAATATTGATTTAGGAAGAACTATAGATAGCTTCAATGCAGCAATAGACCAACTTCAGATAAAGTTAGATGAATATGAATAACGAAACACTTCAGCTGTAAAAGTCTGGATTTAATCAGACAGATTGTATTCACGGTATGAATATCTTCTGACAACTGTTAGGTTTTCAACCAGTCAGAAAAAATCGTTTAAGTTTAAATGACTGTTGGATTATACCGATGTTATGTGTACCCGCCTTCTGCAATACGTTCGATTGCTTCTAACAAAGCGCTGGTATGTCCTTCAAGAATCAATTGAGCAGGAGTTTTACATCCAAACGCAGGTATTTTTTCATTAACAAGCCAGCGTTCACCCTCACTTCTATTGGTTACCAGTCTTAGGTAGATGAGACGTTGTAATACTGCTTCTTTAGTTGTCATAGTGTCTATTGTTTTTCGATAGCTGTCAGGAGGTATCTAGTCCATGTAAACCATTATGCCTGATTAAGTCTGAGCTGCTGCACTTCAGCCGACTATAGGCTATGAGGTGTAGTAGTATGAGGAGTCTTGGCTTTGTTATCACAAATGACCAGAACTGGTTGTTTCTTGTATTTGGTCAGAGTCTATTATTTAAAAAGCTTGAGTTAAAGTTGTACAATGTAACTTAATTAATATTTAGATTTGATTGTTCTCTTCCCATTCCTGGATATATATTATTAGGGTTTCGACAACCTCATTATAGAGTGAATCATTATTAGGGTGTTTTAATAAAACATTCAATTTATATTTGTACGATTCATAAATAAAATCTTTTTGAGGAGGGGAGCAGATCACAAAACCATTTTTTCCTTCCACAAGCATTTCAGTGCATACGAATGCTTTTCTCCAGCTGCCAATTCCGTTAGCTACGTCTTCAAATGTCTGATCAATACTTATTGGCATGTTAAGTCTTCTTTATTCGTGGGTGTTTATATATCTAAAAATCATAGCTCATAGGAGTGTTTGCGATCGTCCAGTAAGATCATTCGAAACATCACGGCATTTGCCTTTCTGTAGGGCAATTTCATAAGTATCATTTCTAATTGTCGTATCAAAATTCTCATTTGTACCCAGAAGTCTTTTTCAAAGCATAGATTTCTCAATTTGTGACTTGAGCAGTTTATAGAGATAATTGATTTTTGTTTACTAAACATCATATTAACCACCTTATCTCCTAAGCGCTAAAGAAGCTTTCCACATCATGAAAACGTTCTTCGAGCAGTTCAAGAGCCTTTTGTAGGTGATGAATGCCGTGTAATTCACACAAACTATCAAGATTATTCATGATTAATGTGTGAATAGCTTCCTGGTTGCTTTTTTCATAACCATGACCAATGACTTTTACATAGTCATCGTTATCAGGCAGGCGAGACGAGACGAAAACAGAACGGGCTAATTTATCCATATAGTCATCTGTGAATAAGTATCCACTATCGGTGAAATCACCTGCTTCTTCCATTAATGCCTCAACAGTCTTCTGGTTATCTACTTTTTTTGTACTAAACATTGTCATTCTCCTGTTTAATTAGTTAGTATTAGGAGGTAAATATGTATTCAAATAAATATATAATGACCTTCTGTAGATCATTATAAGAACAAAACGATCATTTGCAAGTTATTTCGACCTATAGAAGGTCAAAATATCTATTGAGAGAACATTATGGTTAAGTGTCACCTATCCAGAATCATGGGAGAGAAGCGACTCAAGATCGCTGATGTGGTCAAAGATACGGGGATAAACCGTGGAACATTGACACGGTTGTATCATGAAAAAGCTCAGCGTGTAGAGCTTGATGTCCTGGATCAACTCTGTCGGTATTTTAAGTGTCCAGTTAGTGATATCTTAGAATGGGTCAATGATTAACTAACTGATTTATATAAATAAACTGAGATGTAGAATTACTAAAAACTCACGATTCTGGGGCAACTACAGTTCCAGGAATCAAGATATCTAAAGTGTATTGAAAATCAAAAAATGAATTCTAAAGGGTAATTATCGTTGAATGCGGTTGAAATAGAAGAAGCAATTTCCAATTTAGCAGAACAAGACTTCGATTCGGAGAATTTTCCCTATGCATTTTTAGAAGCCTTTGGAAATAAGGCGACTACGATAAAGCGACTGAGAAGTGGTTCTAGCAACGGCTCTGATATCGATGGCGGTGTGCTACAACGCAATAATCTTCATATTTCTGTTTGTCCTGAAGGCTCAGTTTCTCAAACTCTGGGGCAATTAAAAGCCAGCCCTGCTACCAGCAAAGCAAAAGCAAAATTTATTTTGGCAACAGATGGTAAAGCCTTTGAGGCAGAAGACCTTATTTCTGGTGAAACGGTTGCATGTGACTATAAAGACTTTCCAAATCACTTTGGCTTCTTTTTGCCTCTTGCTGGGATCACAACAGTTAAGCAAATCCGCGAAAGTTCTTTTGACATCCGAGCTACCAGCCGATTAAACAAGCTTTATGTGGAGCTGTTGAGAAATAATCCCGACTGGGGAACTTCAGAGCGCCGCCATGACATGAATCACTTTATGGCACGTCTGATTTTTTGTTTCTTTGCAGAAGATACCGATATCTTCATTGGCGATAATTCATTTACCTCCACCATTGATCAAATGAGCGAGAGAGATTCATCGAATACTCATGAGATTATTAGTGAAGTTTTTAGCTCGATGAATACAAAGCCGACAGATCGTAAGAGTGCAGGTATTCGATCATGGGCTGATGGTTTTCCTTATGTCAACGGTGGGCTCTTTTCTGGTAGTACGGAAGTGCCACGCTTTACCAAAATCGCACGCTCTTATCTTTTGCATGTTGGTACGCTGGACTGGAAACAAATCAACCCCGATATTTTCGGTTCGATGATTCAAGCTGTGGCTGATGATGAAGAACGTGGCGCATTGGGAATGCACTACACCAGTGTGCCCAATATCCTCAAAGTGCTTAATCCTCTGTTTCTGGATGATCTGCGTGAGCAACTGGAGCAAGCAGGTGACAATCCAAGAAAGCTACTAAATCTGCGTAAACGCATTTCAAATATTCGAGTATTTGACCCCGCCTGCGGATCTGGGAACTTCCTTGTTATTGCTTACAAGCAAATGCGTGAGATCGAGGCAGAGATTAACAATCGACGTGATGAAAGAGACCGTCCAACGGAAATACCACTTACCAATTTTCGTGGTATTGAGTTACGGGATTTTCCTGCCGAAGTCGCTCGGCTAGCACTAATTATTGCTGAGTATCAATGTGACTTGCTCTATCGTGGGCAGAAGCTCGCATTAGCAGAATTTTTGCCGCTAGATTCTGAAAACTGGATTACTTGTGCTAATGCGTTACAACTCGATTGGCTTTCTATCTGCCCATCAACAGGAACAGGGGTCAAATTACTTGGCGATGACTTGTTCAGTACGCCGCTAGATCAGGCAGAAATTGATTTCGAAAATGAAGGTGGTGAAACCTATATTTGTGGTAACCCACCATATTTGGGTAGTACGTGGCAATCTAAAGAGCAAAAATCAGATTTAGAGGCAATCTTCAAGCATCGAACTAAAACATGGAAGTCACTTGATTATGTCACAGGCTGGTTCATGAAAGCTGCGGATTATGGGAAACATACAGAAGCCACTAGCGCTTTCGTTAGCACTAATTCTATCTGCCAAGGGCAGCAAGTCCCCATTCTTTGGCCTCTTATATTTTCTACCGGCTATGAAATTACATTTGCTCATACCTCTTTTAAATGGTCGAATCTGGCAAGTTACAACGCGGGAGTAACAGTAGTTATTGTTGGTATTTCGAATAAAGGAGGGAAAGTGCGTCGCCTGTATTCAAATTCTGATCAAGGCGAAGCAATAGAGATAAAGGTAGATAACATCAATGCGTATTTGGTTGCTGGAGAAAATATAATCGTTACTAAGTCTTTAAAGCCGATGACATCGGTTTCAGAAATGACTTTTGGAAGCAAACCTGTTGATGGTGGTAATCTGTTACTAAAAAAATCTGAAATTGATCAGTTAAAGCTCAGTACATCTGATATTTCTCGATTTATACGGCCAATAGTTGGCTCTGAAGAATTCATTTCCGGAAAACTAAGGTATTGTATTTGGATTAAGGATGAAGATGCAGAAGTCGCCCAGAACCACCCGGTACTTGGGCCCCGTTTAGATGGCGTTAGGATTATGCGTTCTAATAGCACCAAGGCTGCAACTAGAACCGGTGCTGAATGGCCTCATAGGTTCGATGAAAGGCGACAAGTTGGAAATGAGAAAACTATTGTTGTACCCGCGGTCTCTTCAGAAAATAGAGAGTTTTTGCCTTGTGGTCTTTTACCTGTTGGTAATATCATCACCAATCGAAATTTTGGTATTTTTGATGGGCCGCTGTGGAATTTGGCCTTGCTTGTTTCAAGAATTCACTGGGTTTGGATAGATGCTATCTGCGGAAAACTTGAAATGAGGTTTAACTATTCTAATACTCTTGGTTGGAATACATTTCCCATTCCCAAACTTACCGAGAAAAACAAAGAAGACTTAACTCGTTGTGCTGAAGATATTCTGCTAGTTCGTGAAGGTCATTTCCCAGCTACAATTGCCGATCTTTATGATCCGGATAATATGCCAGATGACTTGCGTCATGCACATGAACGTAACGATGAAGTTTTGGAGCGTATTTATATCGGTCGCCGTTTTAAAAACGATACTGAGCGATTGGAAAAACTCTTTGATCTTTACACAAAAATGACAACTAAATCTAATAAGAAGGTCTCCTGATTATGACGGAACATAAATCAATTCCACACGTTTCAGTTAACTGTGCCTGCAATGGCAGCTCAAAGAAATCCAACGAGCTGGGTATGCGCGTTATGCAGGAGCGAGCTTATGAAAAACGGGGTGAACAATATCTTTTGATTAAATCACCACCTGCGTCTGGTAAAAGTCGAGCGTTGATGTTTATTGCGCTAGACAAACTGCACAATCAAAATGTTAAAAAAGTGATTATTGTTGTACCGGAAAAATCAATTGGCTCCAGCTTCAATAATGAACCGTTAAGTAAATACGGATTTTACTGGGATTGGACAGTCGCAGCTAAATGGAACTTGTGTAACGCCCCAGGTGAAGACGGCGGCAAGGTTAACTCTGTTAAAGCCTTCATGGATAGTGACGATAGGATACTAGTGTGTACTCATGCCACCTTCAGGTTTGCTGTTGATAAATTTGGGATCCCCATTTTTGATGACTGTCTGATTGCCGTAGACGAATTTCATCACGTCAGCTCCAACCCGGACAACAAGCTAGGAGCTCATCTCGAGCAATTCATCGCTCGTGACAAAGTGCATATTGTCGCTATGACAGGCTCTTATTTTAGAGGTGATGCAGAAGCTGTTTTATCGCCACAGGATGAGGCTAATTTTGAAACGGTCACTTATACCTACTACGAACAGCTTAACGGCTATGAATATCTTAAAACCCTGGACATTGGCTATTACTTTTACTCTGGTTCATACGCTGACGATATTTTAAGCGTATTAGATCCACATGAAAAAACCATCATACACATTCCCAATGTAAATTCGCGGGAAAGCACCAAGGATAAGATCAAGGAGGTTGAGCATATTATTGAAGAGCTGGGCGAATGGCTTGGCACTGATTCAGACACGGGCTTCCACTTAGTTAAAGTACCCAGTGGTAAAGTTATAAAAATAGCCGACCTGGTAGACGATGATGCTAAGCGAGATAAGGTGTCAGCCGCGTTAAGACGCCCTGAGGCTAAGAATGATAGAGATTACGTCGATATCATTATTGCGC